>JAEIGA010003803.1_pt1 | contig 23499 bp, 22 predicted proteins | sample 9270691 | NCBI WGS metagenome assembly JAEIGA01 (sample SAMN17057246, study PRJNA624740) | gut metagenome | biome: biome; isolation source: fecal sample | host: Bos grunniens | place: China: Xizang | collected 2019 | reverse complement strand
TAACAATTCCAGAGGGGGTAACCAAGATTGCAAGTTATGCTTTTATGAGTTGCTGGAGTTTGACAAGCATAACAATTCCAGAGGGTGTGACCAGTATTGGAGAACGGGCGTTTTCTTATTGCGGCAGTTTGAAAAACATTGCCATTCCGGAGAGCGTAACAGGCATTGGAGAATGGGCTTTTTACTCTTGCAACAGTTTGACAGGCATCACCATTCCAAAGAGGGTTACCAATATTGGAGAGTATGCTTTTTATATGTGCACCAAACTGTCGGAAGTTTGCTCCGAATCCACCACTCCAGCCACTTTGGGCAGCATAGCATTTTCATCACCCATTGCAGTTCTTAAAGTTCCCAAGGGTTGTGTAAGCGCATACCAAAGTTCCGGTTGGGCACAATATTTTTCAAGTATTGTAGAGACGGAATAAATTTCACCATTATCAGAATCAGAACCAGAGATCTATCCGGCCCACATACTCGCCTTTTTCGCCGTCTTGTACAATCATTACGTCACGGCCGAGTTTGTTCTTGACCATAACTTTGTCTTCGAGTTTGGTGTGGGAGTGGCCGCCAATTATTATATCAACATTCTCCGACTGGGCAGCAAGATACTCGTCGCCGGGGTTGTTCTCCCTGCCTGCGTAAAATCCGCAGTGTGAGAGCACTATGATGAGGTCACATTTATGTACATTCTTGAGTTCAAGCGCAAGCCTGTTCATAACCTTTACCGGATGAATATACTGCGCACCTTTCAGGTATTTGCTCGACACAACGCCCTTGATATTTACGGTAAGGCCAATGATTCCAATGCGCTTTCCTGCCCTCTTTACAATTGTGTATGGCTTCACAAGGCCATTGAGCGGACTTTCGCTAAAATCATAATTTGCGCACAAAAATTCAAAGTTTGCATTCCCTATTCTGCGGGCAAGCTCCTTCTGACCGTTGTCAAACTCGTGGTTGCCAAGGCAAACTGCATCATATCCGAGGGCATTCATCAGTTCAATCTCAACATCTCCCTTGAAGAGCGAGAAATATGGGCTTCCCTGGCTGAAATCACCGCCATCGAGCAAAAGCACATTCTTTGCCTTATGCTCCTTCCTGACCTGGTTTATATAGGCCTCACGCCTCTCATATCCGCCAAGTCCCTTACCCTCTCCGGTAACCTGAGGGGTTATCTGGCTGTGCGTATCATTTGTATGCAATATCACAAGATCCTGCGCATTTGCACTGCCAGGCGACACCATACAAGCAAGTACAATACAAACTGCACAAAACCGCAAAACTCCATTTATACTTTTCATAATTGTCAAAATCTTCATTATTTCCAATTCTCTTCCCGACAGCCGGCAGGCCACCCTGCCGCCATTCCTCTCTATCTCTTCTTCTCCTTGATTACCACGGCCCTACCATCCTTTTGGGCCTCAACTTTTTTGCCTTGGGCGGTAAGATCCTTAATATGGTCTATTACCACATCCCTCATGAAGAGGCCGGTATCTTCTGCCTTTGAGGCATACTTGAGTGCAAAGACACTGTCGCCACCACCAAGAAGGAAGTCTATTGTTACAACTTTGTATATTCGGGAATCATCAATCGGCTCCCCAGCCACTGTACACTCCACCAGCTGGTTGTGGTCAATTTTAAGGCGCACACCGCCCATTGCCTCAACACGAGCACGTTTGGCAAAGTTCTCCATAAGCATACGAACATACTTACCCTCAAGGTCAAGAATCATGATCTTGTTGTCAAAAGGAAAGATGGAGATTATGTCAAACGAGGTAACTGTTCCGCAAGGCATTGATGCCCTTATACCGCCGAAGTTGGTGATTGACATATCGGCCTTTACACCACCGCCGACATTCTCCGCAAGCCATTCGTTGCCGAAGTTCAACATCACATCACCGGCAAAATTTGAGAGTTTGTCCTCCGGAGGATATGAGGTAAGTTCCTCTTCTGTTGAACCTATGGGCAACAGAAGTGAATCAACCGATGGTCTGTACTTGTCTATTACCTGTGTGGCCTTTCCGGTAGAGCAGTTCCAGGTAGAGTCCATCTTTACCCTGCTCCATTGGGCCTTTTTGTAGTTCTGGGCAAAAAGGTTCCCGGAAAAGCCGGCGATAAAGAGCAGCAGCAACATAGTGCCTGCCACATCTTTTGCCACTACAGCAATCTTTTGGCCCCAATTAGATTTTCCCATTTCAAATAATCTTAAATGATTCTGCAATTCTAATTCTTATACTTCAACCACTTGTAAAGATCTTTCCAGCCAGCTTTCTTACCGTACATAAGAATTCCTATCCTGTAGATCTTGCCTGATATGTAGGTCAATAGGAGGAATGTAACAATCAACAGTCCGATTGAAAGTGCAAGTTCCCACATTGGAACTCCATAGGCAATTCTGGCCATCATTACCATTGGCGATGTGAACGGTATGATTGAAGCCCAGAATGACAATGAACTGTCGGGATACTGGAAAGTATGAAGCATGATGAAAAGGCCAATAATGAGCGGCATTGTTATAGGCAACAGCAACTGCTGGGTATCAGCCTCATTATCAACTGCAGATCCCACTGCGGCAAACATTCCCGAGTACAACAGATAACCCAAAAGGAAGTAGATCAAGAAACAGGCAACTATCTGCACATAATTTATATTTTTCAAAGCCTGCATTACTCCGGCAAAGCCATCCTCCTCCTCTGCAATAGATTGTGCGTCGAGAAGCGCCGGAACTCCTTGCGAAGCCATGACCTCTTTCATCTGCTCCTGGTCAATGCCTGTAATTTCAGCTACCTGTGCAATCTGCTGCTGGCCTCCGGCCTGCTCCATAACGCTCTCAGTCACCTTATCGGAACCTATTGCAGCAGTAACTCCTGTAACTATTGCAACCGTAAGCACAATCCATATAAGGAACTGGGTGAGTCCTACCGCTGCCACACCAAGTATCTTGCCCATCATAAGCTGGAAAGGCTTCACAGAAGAGACTATAACCTCCACTATACGTGTAGTCTTCTCCTCTATTATACTGCGCATTACCATATTTCCAAACATGAAGATGAACATGTAGATAAGGAAACTCGCTATATAACCTATGCCCATATATATCTCAACCATAGAGGCCTTCTCTTCTCCAGTCTCCTCGTCAATGGTATAGGTATTCATCTTTACATCACTTTTTATATCCTCAAGAACCTGATCGAGGTTTGGAATGTCATAATCCTTCAATTTATTATCCTCTACGGCCTTTTTGACACTCTTTCTGATAGATGACTGAATCTCCATATTTATCTGCTTCTCCGAATAGGCAGTAACAGATACATTCTTGTTTGAATCAAGGGGTGAGATTCCGACCACTGCAAAGACATCAAGTTCATTGAATCGCTCCTTCATTGAATTTAGGGTCTCTCCGGGTGCAGCCTCTTCATAAATTATCTCTTCATCACTCTCAAGATATGGCATGACAATGCCTGACTCATCTACAATCCTTATCTTCTGTCCCTGCTCTGCTCCTGAATACATTGCAATAAGAGATGGCACAACCATAAGTGCCGCAAAGAGCAATGGAGTGAGTATTGTTGTAAATATAAATGATTTTTTCTTTACCCTTATGGCATATTCACGTCCTATGATGATTCCTATTTTACTCTTTCCCATGACCTTAATTATTACTTACCAATTTAATGAAAATATCCTTCATACGAGGAACAAGTTCCTGGTATGACACTACATCAACACTATTGATGATACTTCCCAACACCTGTGCGCTCCTTACATCCCTTGGGATCTCAAGTACCGCACGCCATCCGTTCTTGCCCTGCTCGTCAGAGACGATTTCAAAAGGCATCCTTGCACCCTCTGCAGAGATTCCGCCTATAATTTGAGAAAGTTTGTCGGCCGACCTGTATACAAGTTCAACCTGGTTGTTGCCATACTCCCTGCGTATTGCATCTGTATTGCCTGAAACAATCAGATTTGATTTGTTTATAAGGGCAATATTGTCGCACAACTCCTCCACACTCTCCATATTGTGTGTTGAGAGGATAATTGTTGTGCCGGCAGCCTTCATATCAAGGATCTCTTTGCGTATAAGGTTCACATTCACAGGGTCAAAACCTGAGAACGGTTCATCAAGGATAAGAAGTTTTGGTCTGTGCAGCACTGTTATGATGAACTGTATCTTCTGTGCCATACCTTTTGACAGCTCCTCAACCTTCTTGTTCCACCACGCCTGTATGCCAAACTTTACGAACCACTCCTTCAGAACCTTTGTAGCCTCAGCATTGCTCATTCCCTTAAGACGTGCAAGATAGAGGGCCTGCTCCCCCACCTTCATCTTCTTGTAGAGTCCGCGCTCCTCCGGCAAATATCCTATATTTTCAATATCAGACTCTCTCATAGGATGCCCGTCAAATATTATTTCACCGGCATCCGGAAGTGTAATCTGATTGATTATTCTGATCAGTGTTGTTTTTCCTGCACCGTTAGGACCAAGAAGTCCAAAAATTTCTCCCTGCGGAATATCGAGACTCACAGAGTTTAGAGCCGTAAAGTCACCAAATTTTTTGGTGACATTGGAACATGTGATTATTCCCATATTATGATTAAGTTATATAGTTTTACCTGCAATTTGATTGCTGGGAACAAATTTAAAAACATATTGTTAAATATATGCTTTGCACCTCATTTTTTTATGACATTATTCAATATACGGCCACAACAGTTCAGCTTTCTCCTTTGATATTATCCGCTCTTTCACAAGGTTTTCCAATGTGCATGCTCCATCGCCAAGTTTCTGGCGTAAGAGCAATATTCCGCGTGCAGCATAAGCACCGATATATGGATGCGCAATGAGAAAGCTCTTTCCAGCAGTATCCAGCCTGAATCTTCTGATCTTGAGCGGGTCAACGACTATGTTCCTCTGCATTCCTGCAAATCTAGTACTGTCAATTCCCCCAATATCCATCAGTTGGAGAGCAGAATGGAATCCTCCAAGCCTTTTGCGGTAGGCCATTATCTTTTTGGCATAAAAGGGACCTATGCCATAGAGCTTTACCAATGCAGCACTGTCCGCACCATTAAGTTCCACCACCGTTTGCCTTGCGCGGATATTTTTTGATACAGCATTATGGTGAGCTGTATCAAAATCACGTTCAGTAACAATATTGCAGGATTTTTCACACCTTACGGTATCCGGCTTCTGTTTTTTGTCAGATTTGCGATTGGCTCTGGAGGAGTATGTGGAATGTTTGCCGGCAGCAACCTCTGGGGCTATCACGATGAATGGTTTTACACGCAGATAGAACTCTTCTGAAACTACATACATCCGGGCAAAATCCTCCGGCTGCCTGAAACGTCCGCCTTTGTTCCTGTAGTTGAGTATGGTCCGGGCCTGACGCGGTGAAAGTCCCAGCATACACAACGAATCAAGTGTTATGGTATTAGGGTCAAAAAAGAATGGAGAGTAACTGCCCGGTTTGCCGGGGTCACCAAGTTTGCCGGGTTCGCCGGGAGAAGAGCCGGAAATGGAATCTGACACATCATAATCATGCTCCAGCCCTTTTGCGGCCAAAGCGGTCTCCTCCCTTTGGGAGAACTTCTCATAAAGATATATTGTTATCTGAAAAATAAAAAGGGCCATCATCAGAACAAATACACCCAGCGTCCTGCTTCTGGAGTTGCCCTTTTCGCCGTAAGTATCACTCCTGTCCGGCTTCCTGTAGATCTTTTCCCCGCTCATAATCCGCCCCCGCTACAATCATTACAATCTCACCTTTAGGTTCATTCTTGGAATACCACTCAAATAGTTCCTTTACGGTACCACGCCGGCACTCTTCGTGCATTTTTGTTATCTCACGGCATACCGCCGCATATCTGTCGGGACCAAAAAATTCAATCATCTGGCCCAAAGTCTTTACAAGACGGTATGGAGATTCATACACTATCGATGTCCTCTTTTCAAGTGCCATCTCCTTGAATTTGGTCTGACGTCCCTTCTTGACAGGCAAAAATCCCTCAAAACAGAAACGGTCACAAGGGAAACCCGAGTTGACCAAAGCCGGCACAAATGCCGTTGCACCGGGAAGAGTCTCTACCTCAACACCAGCCTCAACACAGGTTCTCACCAAAAGAAATCCGGGATCTGAAATTCCTGGAGTTCCGGCATCCGAGATCAAAGCCACATTCATTCCGGCAAGTATCTTTTCAGAAACAGCAGCAGAGGTCTTGTGTTCATTGAATTTGTGGTGACTCTCCATGCGTGTATGTATATCGTACTTCTTCAGGAGAACTGAACTTGTTCTGGTATCCTCCGCCAAAATAAGATCCACCTCCTTCAAAATCCTCAATGCCCTTAAGGTTATATCCTCAAGATTACCTATTGGGGTGGGAACCAAATAGAGTTTTGCCATGTCTTAAAGTTATTGTTTGTTGAACTTTCTGCGTATTGCCATATAGAATCGGTAAACCTCATCACTCTGTTCATCCCACTGAGGGAAACGGTGCCTTGTATATTCAACCACCTGTTTGAAGTTTTCCATCTCATTTATATCATCAAGTGTATCTTTGAAAAGATACTCAGCTTCACTCAAATCACCGCTCAGATTGAAAAGCTCCTTAATAAATTCAAATCTGTCGTTGAAACTTATTGCCTTATATACATCCGACACATACTCCGCCGGATAATCCACCTCCCAGTCATACCAATCAGGCTTTGCCGCATCATTCACTATTTTCACATCTTTCTCCCGCTCCAGAGTCTCACCCAAAACTTCTTCCCTCTCCTCCTGACGGGCCATCAGTTCAAAGACATCACTTCCTGGAGCCGCCTCATTTGCCATCTCAGCCAACTCATCAGCAAAGGCAAGCACCCCCAAACCGGCCAATGTATCAGGGATTGCCTCCTCTTCAACCGCTTCAACAACAGAAGGCTCGTCATCCTGCCCGACTGATGTCATTTCATCCCTATTCTCCGGCTCATCTGAATGCCCTATTTCATCGGCATACTCCAATTCGATTGTATTCTCCACATTGCCGCCAGATTCTGGAACACACCCATCTTCTACCCTATCTTCACTATCAAAATCCTCCTGAACAACAAGAGTCTCCTCCTGTTCCACCACATCTGCATCAGTTTGATATTGCAGATTCTCCATCTCAGATAGTTCTTCGCCATTATTAAGTTCCGGTTCACATACAGGACTGCCGGTCTGCTGAAGTCTCTGCATAAGGGCCGAAATCATATTCTCCTGCTCTCCAATATGTCTCTGCAACCTGTCGACAAGCTGTTCCTGCTCCTTCATCATCTTCTCCAACAACTCCATTCGCTTTTCAAGAGCCGATTTGTCCTGCTCCATCATATCCACGGCCAGAGCAAGAATATCTTTAAGTTTAATATTATCTGTGTTCTGATTCTCCATAGCATTAACCATTTTTACATTACAGGGAGGAGTAGATCACTTTGCCAAAGCCTTGTTGAAACAATGGCGGCATATAGGCTCGTATGTATCCTTCTCGCCGAGTTCAACCAATTTGTCGCTTCCCGACAGTCTATGGGAATGTTGTGCCAGGTTTCCGCACTTCACACAAATTGCATGTACCTTGGTAACATACTCGGCAACAGCCATCAGGTATGGCATGGGGCCAAACGGTTTTCCCAAATAGTCCATATCAAGACCGGCACATATAACCCGCACACCTCTGTTTGCAAGCTGCTGGCAAACCTCCACAATATTTTCATCAAAAAACTGCACCTCATCAATTCCAACCACATCCACATCGCCTGTAAGCAACAGAATACTCTCTGATGTCTCTACAGGTGTAGATATTATTGAATGTGAATCGTGTGAAACAACCTCCTCTTCTGAATATCTTACATCAATCGCCGGCTTGAAAATCTCAACCTTAAGATTTGCATATTTTGCCCTTTTCAATCTGCGTATCAGCTCCTCAGTCTTGCCCGAAAACATCGATCCGCAAATCACCTCAATCCAACCAGATTGTCTGGCACTCTCCAAAAACATACTCTATATACTATAACGTATTCTGCTTCAACTTCTCCACAAATTGGGCAATTCTTCCCAACTCGTTCGGTATCTTTATATCCTGAGGACAATGGGTCACACACTCACCGCATCTGATGCAATGGTCAGCCTGTCGCACCTTAGGAACCGCCCTGTCGTAACCTACAAGAAATGCCCTGCGGGTCTTGCGGTAATTCTCTGACTGGGAGCTCTCAGGCACATTACCCTCATTTACACACTTGTTGTAATGGAGCAGTACCGCTGGAATATCAATTCCATACGGACAAGGCATACAGTACTTGCAATCATTGCAAGGTATGGTAGGATATTCATTTATCAGCTTTGCTGTATCATACAAAAAGCTCTTCTCATCCTCTGTAAGAGGCACAAGCGGCGCAAATGACCTCACATTGTCCTGAAGATGCTCCATATAGGTCATACCACTCAACACTGTCATTATCCTCGGATAGCTGCCCACAAAACGGAAAGCCCACGAAGCCACACTCTTCTCAGGCTCACGTTGCTTCAATCGGCCAACTATATGGTCCGGCAATTTGGCAAGACGTCCTCCAAGAAGTGGCTCCATAACCATAATCGGAATCTCCCTTTTATCAAGTTCCTGATACATATACTCGGCAGTAATGGAGCTTCCCTTAGGAATCTTCCAGTCAAGGTAGTTTATCTGCAAAAGCACAAAATCCCAATGGTACTTATCATGCAGCGACATCATGTGGTCAAAAAGCTCCTTTGAGCCGTGGAATGACCAACCCAGCCTTCTGATACGGCCCTTCTCCCTCTCCTTTAAAAGGTAATCCAAAACACCATTCTCTATGAAACGCTTCTCAAAGGTCTCGATTCCGCCACGTCCAAGGTTATGCATAAGGTAGAAATCGATGTAGTCGGTCTGAAGATTCTCCAGTGATCGCTTATACATTCCAATTGAGGCTTCAAAGGAGTGGTTGCTCATATTGGAGAGTTTGGTTGAGAGATAATATGACTCCCTCGGGTATCTGCTCAGAGCTATACCTGTAGCCTTTTCAGACTGTCCCTGAACATAAACAGGAGCTGTGTCAAAAAAATTGACGCCATGCTCAATCGCATAATCCACAAGACGGTTTACAGTCTCCTGATTGATCACATCCCTTCCACCCTCAGGATTTGGCATAGTAGGCCAGCGCATACATCCATAACCGAGAATTGATATTTTGTCGTTATCCAAAGATGGGAAACTTCTATATGTCATCTTGCCCTTTGGCACCTCTCCGCTCTCTGTTCCTTCAGGGGAATATTTTACCTGTTCAGCTCCTCCACATCCATAAAGTGCCGCTACCGAAAGAGCTCCACCCAATCCAAATTTCTTCAAGAAATTACGGCGGTTCATATCCTTGTTCTTATTCTGTTCCATAACAATCTGCGTTAAATGGTTTTATGAACTTCATGACCCTCTACATATATTGCGCTGAATGGACGTGACGGACAAAGGTTCTCGCACGCACCGCATCCGATACAACGCTCCGCATTCACTACAGGTATCATTTGGCATCTCTTCTTGCCGTTTTCGTCACACTTAATTACACAGTTGGCACAAGTAATCTTTACCATCTGTATGGCACCGACAGGGCAGACACTTGCACATTTTCCACAACTCACGCCATCGGTTACAGGCAAACAGTTCTGTTTTACCCATACTGCATGACCAATCTGAATGGACGACTTCTCCTCAACACTGATTGGCTTTATTGCACCTGCCGGACATACATCAGAACATTTTGTACACTCAGGTCTACAGTAACCTCTCTCATAAGAGGAGTGAGGCTGAAGAAGTGACAGCAAATTTGTACTTGGCCTCAACACTCCATTCGGACATGCCGACACACACAACTGGCAACCTGTACAATGCTGCTCAAGATTTGCCACCGACAATGCCCCTGGAGGAACTATCTTGCCTTTACGCGCCGGAGCTTTCTTGTCAAGCACTACCGCAAGACCGCCATCGACCTTATCCTCCTGAGCCTTTACAACAGAGGCTGCAGCCATCACACCCGCAGCTGCAAGAAACGCACGTCTGCCACCATTGTCTGCAGAAGCCTTTCCGGTCTCCGCCACATTTTCAACCTCTTTGCTTCCCGACAGATTTCCGGCACCGCCCTTTACATGCACAAAAGATATTGCCCCTCTTTTACATTTGTCTATACAATCCATACATGCAACACAGCGGCTGTAGTCTATAGTATGCTCCTTGCTGTTTATACATGCAGATTTGCAGTTGCGCTCACACAATTTGCAACCGTTACATTTTGAAGTGTCAATAACCGGCTTGAACCAAGAGTACTTTGACAGCATGCCAAGTACTGTTCCAACCGGACAAATTGTATTGCAATAAGTCCTTCCGCCTCTCCATGCCAAAACAGCAAGAACAACCAGTGTCAATACCGCTACAGCAAATGTCGGAAGCGACTTTATCCAAATTTCTGTATTGTAAAATGCATAACTCTCTGCACGCTCTGCAAAAAATGCCAGAATATTGTTTCCAAACTGGTACACCGGTGCAAACAGGTTTGATGCAATCCTGCCATAACCGCTGTATGGCGCCAATAGGGCTGTAACTGCCCCTATGCCTGCAACCGTCGCAGTACCATAAAGGAAAAGCACAATAGCCCTCAAAAGAGTTTTTGGCTTTGAATATGAATATCTGTTCTTTTTGGCTCTCTTGCCGAACCATGCAAAAATATCCTGCATCACACCCAACGGACAAATTACCGAACAGTAGATTCTGCCGAACAGGAGTGTCAGCACTATCAAAAAAATCAGCACCGCTAGATTGAGGGCAAACAATGCCGGCAAAAATTGTATTTTGGCCATCCATCCGAACCATACATGCAGGCTTCCTGTAAAATCAAGAAAAAGCAATGTGATGAATGTAAAAAAGATAATGGCCGCAGCAAATCTTATTTTACGTAACATAACTTACAATGTATTTATACAATTATTTTTCAACTATACCATCAGATCCGGCTCCTCAGAGGCCTGCCGGCTAATGCAGATTCACGCCAATCAGCCTCATGAACTCCTCACGGGTCCTAATGTCCTTAAGGAAAGCTCCGGTAAATGCCGAAGTTGTTGTTACAGAGTTCTGTTTCTGCACACCCCTGATCTGCATACACATGTGGGCAGCCTCAATTACCACAGCCACACCGAGAGGATTCAAGGTCTCCTGTATACAATCCCTTATCTGTACAGTCAGACGCTCCTGCACCTGCAAACGGCGGGCAAAAGCATCAACCACACGCGGTATTTTGCTCAAACCGGTAATTACCCCATTTGGTATGTATGCAACATGCGCCTTGCCATAGAACGGCAACATGTGGTGCTCACACATTGAATATATCTCAATATCCTTTACCAGAACAATCTGCTTGTACTCCTCCTTGAAAAGAGCCGACTTGAGAATCTCAACGGGATCGGCATTGTATCCCTGAGTAAGGAACTGCATTGCCTTTGCAACCCTTTCGGGGGTCTTTAGAAGACCCTCCCTTTCGGGTTCCTCACCAAGTAGACCCAGTATTGCCTTGTAATGTTCTGCCAGTTTTTGGGTAGTCTCCTGGTCAAACTCCTCTATCTTGTTATAAGCCATAGCCGTTAAATGAAAATTACTCAAAGTACAAAGTTATAAAAACAAAACATTATGCAAAAATCCAATTTTCTTTATTCAAAATAATGACTATTTTTGTATGCCTTATTGTTAAAACCACCAAAAAACCATCTGTTATGACACAACGGCCATACAAATATAGGATATTGGTAGTAGATGATGAAGAGGATATCTGTGATATTCTACAGTTTAATCTCCAACAAGCCGGATATAATGTAGATACTGCCGCGAGTGCCGAAGAGGCTCTTCTAAAACTGAAAAGTGAATTTCACATTATCCTTCTTGACATTATGATGGACGGCATCAGCGGGCTCAAGATGGCACAGCTTCTGCGTGAAGAGTACAACAATCCCATTCCCATAATATTTCTTTCAGCTTTGGATACTGAGGCAGATATACTTGCAGGCTTCCAGAAGGGAGGAGACGACTACATACCGAAGCCCTTCTCCGTTAAAGAGGTTCTTGCAAGAGTCAATGCTGTTCTGCACAGAATATACGAGAGATCTAACCATAGCTTGGAACAGGAAGAGAGCACAGACGAAGCTGACAACAGAAAGGAGGACCGGACAAATTCTGCCCACGAGACATCAGGCAGACTTATCTTTGGAAAACTTATGATAGATGCTGCAGACAAGAGAATCTACATCAATAAGGAAGAGATTATACTCACAAAAAAGGAGTGTGAGATACTTATTCTGCTTGCCCAGCACTGCAACAAGATATTCTCGAGGGAGGATATTCTGGAACTTGTATGGAAAAATGAAAGTTACGTTCTTGAGAGAACAGTTGATGTTCATATTGCAAGACTACGAAAGAAGTTGCATGAATATGGCAATTTTATAATAAACCGCTCCGGGTACGGCTACTGCTTCCAACCGCAGGAGTAGGGATTGATAACGGGAACAGTATATAATACCGTTTGCAGATATGAGAGTAAAGTATCAGTACAATCTTATTCTCTATTTTCTTATAGCACTCTCCATTCTTGCATTGGCATTCCTCACAATGTCATACAACAAGGAGATCAGCTACAACCTCAAGACTCTGAAGGCTGAGCTCGTTTTATATAATGACATAGCCTACAAGTCCATTTTGGCCCATACGCCATACGACTCCATTCCAGCCCCATCCAAGATAAGGTTTACTGTCCTTAACCTTGACAAGGTTGTTTTGTACGATAATTTCAACCACAATATTGAACAGGACACCATCCAGAGAAAGGAGCTTGCACTTGCCGACCAATATGGAGAAGGTTCTGTGTTCAGGAAGTCGATCTCGCTTGGTTCTGATTTTCTCTTTCACGCAAAGAGATATGACAACATGTATATCAGAACTGCAATCATGTGCAGTGAGGGTGTAAAGGAGCTTGTGGAAAACGAGCAGAGATACATATTGCTTATTGCACTGCTGTTTGCAATACTTGCCGGAGCCATCTTCTTTATGACACACAAACTTTCACGTCCGATAAGGGCTTTGGGAAAATTTGTGGAGGTTGTAAACAGCACCGACAAAGACTACAGCAAAATCAACTTCTCAAATGATGAGTTTGGTGAGATATGCAAAAGGGTCATTGACACTTTTGATCAGTTTGAAAAGACAAAATTGTACAAACAGCAGTTGAGCCAGAATGTGTCACATGAACTCAAAACACCAATTACAGCAATCAGAGCCTATCTTGAGACAATCCTCAACTCAGCAGAGATGGATAGGGAAATGATCCTTAAATTCGTAGACAAGGCATACTCACAATCACTCCGACTATCTTCGCTGATTCTGGATGTTTCTACTCTGAACAAGTTGGATGAAAGGTCTGATACTTTCCAGAATGAGGAGGTAATAATTTCAAAATGCATCAATGAAATAAGTGATGAACTTGATTACAAGTTAAGACAAAACAACGTTACATTAAAGTGCCTGTTCAGTACCAATTTGAGACTCAACGGATGCTACACACTTATATATTCCCTCTTTAAAAATCTGATTGACAACTCAATAGAACATGGAAGTCCAAACATTACCATCACTATAAGGGCCGGCATCAATCAAATTCCGGGAGATGGTGGCTACAGAATTGATTTCTCCTATACGGATGACGGCAAGGGTATTCCGGAGGAGAATATTCCACGTATCTTTGAGAGATTTTACAGAATTGAGGAGGGACGTACCCGTAAAAGGGGCGGAACAGGCCTCGGACTTGCCATTGTACATAGTGCGGTAGTTTACCATAGGGGAGAGATTACAGTTGAAAACAGACCCGACGGCGGTGTCTTATTCAAGTTCCATCTCTACTCCCTCTAAGAAGCCCCAATTACAGAGAAAATTGACGATTTATGAAAAGAATACTTATAACAGCTGCTGAACCTGAAGAGATTGTCTGCGCCGAACAAGCTCACAGATTGTATGAACATTCCATAGCTGGGAAACTTGAAGTTGACTTTATGCTCACAGGAATTGGAACTACCTCCACATGTTACAGACTTACTAAAAAACTTCTCGAGGCATCCGGTTCGGGCAAGCCATACGACCTTGTTATAAACATCGGCATTGCCGGCAGTTACAGCTTCAATGACACGCCAGAGACTCCCGCCCTCTTTCCTATGGGCAGTACGGCAATAATCAGCAAGGAGTATTTTGGAGACCTCGGATTTGAAACGCTCTTTGGATTCCAGACACTTTTCCAGTATGAAATACTTGACGCAGACGTGTTCCCATTCAAGGGAGGAGCTCTGCACAGAGTAAAGCTTGATGATAATATAGAGAGCTATCTGTCAAATTACAAAGAGGGTGTAGGTGTAACCGTACAAACCGTGACTGGTGTTCCACAGAGAAAAGCGGAGCTGATGAGACAGTTTGGTCCGCATATTGAGAGCATGGAGGGAGCTGCGGTATACTATGTCTGCCTACAGGAAAACATACCATTCTTTGAGTTGAGAACCGTATCAAATGAGGTAGGTGAAAAAGAGAGGACAAAGTGGAATACCCCAATGGCATTGGAGAGTTTGAGAAGAGCAATGAATGAGTTTTTTAAAATATGGTAACAGAGAAGGAGAGCGATACAGGACGCAGTGAAGTGATACGTGTGAGAGGCCTGAAAAAGATATACCATCTGGGGGCACAACAGGTAAAGGCACTTGATGGTGTTGATATTACAATATACCGGAATGAGTATGTGGCTATAATGGGGCCGTCGGGAAGCGGAAAATCTACATTGATGAACATATTGGGCTGCCTTGACTCCCCGACAGAAGGGAGCTACATACTTAATGGCACCGATGTCAGCAAAATGGATGACAGCAAGCTGGCAGATGTGAGAAACAATGAGATAGGGTTTGTCTTCCAGTCATTCAATCTGCTTCCAAAATATAGTTCACTTGAGAATGTGGCACTACCTCTCATATATGCAGGCGTATCAAAAGGGGAGCGCATCAATAAGGCGCGTACCGCACTTGAAAGTGTAGGACTTGGTGAGAGAATGGAGCATAAGCCGTCGGAACTCAGCGGAGGCCAACGGCAAAGGGTTGCAGTGGCCAGGGCACTCATAAACAATCCATCAATTATCCTTGCAGATGAGCCTACAGGCAACCTGGATACAAAGACATCTGTAGAGATAATGAATTTGTTTGAACAGATCTACAACAATGGCAATACTGTAATTGTTGTTACTCATGAGGAGGATATTGCACAATATGCAAGACGCATCATAAGAGTGCGCGACGGCAAGGTTGAGAGCGATCTCCCAAATACGGAAAGATTAAAATAAACAATTGATTATGAAAGTATACACAAAAACCGGAGATAAAGGTACCACCTCGTTGGTTGGTGGAAAAAGAGTCCCTAAGAACCACCCGAGAGTGGAGGCATACGGAGACATTGATGAACTGATTTCATACATTGGAGTTGTAATAAGCGACATCTCCTACCCACAGGAGACGGAGATCTTGAAAAAGATTCAGGAGAATCTTATGGTTATATCTGCACACTTTGCATCTGACGGCTCATTCAAGAGACTGACTGAACTGCCTGCTTCTGAAATTGGCTTTCTTGAGTCTGAGATTGACCGTATGACCGGGGAGATGCCTCCGCAGACTGCATTCATCCTACCAGGAGCCCCACGTGAGTCATCCGAGTGTCACGTTGCAAGAACCGTATGCCGCAGAGCCGAGCGACACGCCTTGGCAATTATTGACACTCTGCATGAAGAGGCTAAGGAGGAGAATGCCCCTGAAACCCAAATAGAAAGAGGCATCAGATACCTGAACAGACTCTCGGATTATCTCTTTACACTCGGTAGATATTTTTGCCACAAAAGTGGTGTAGATGAGACATTTTGGCTACCATAAACATATATAGTCCAATAATTGTAGGATATATTAAAACTTTTACTATATTTGCACCCCTCTTTTCAGAGGTAAAAGACACTTAATTATCTAATTATTATTTTATTATATTATGTATTGGACACTTGAACTTGCTTCAAAACTTGAAGATGCTCCATGGCCAGCAACAAAAGATGAGCTTATTGACTATGCAACACGTTCTGGAGCACCTCTAGAGGTAATTGAGAACTTGAATGATCTTGAGGATGACGGTGAGATCTATGACAGCATAGAGGAGATTTGGCCAGACTACCCTAGCAAAGAGGACTTTTTCTTCAATGAGGATGAGTATTAATAGCTTTTGCAAGGAAATCAGACTTAAATAATTGAAAAATCAAGAGTGGAACAAAATTACCTTTTGTTCCACTCTTTTTATTCAGACGGACGTTGGCAGGTTACTATTTTGCCAACTCTGCATTGATGGTCTCTACCATTGTATTGAACTCTGCCTCGTCAAACAGACGGGTAAGCATTATTATCTTGCCCTCGCGGTCAAGAATGATATTGCGTGTTACGCCGGCACCTTTTGCGCAGAAGAGTTCAAATGTCTTGCCCTCAAGGTCAAGAGTCAAAGGATAGGTTACAGGTATCATCTCAGCAAATTTTGCTGTAGTTTCAGCATCCTCCTTCAAATCAATACCATATAGTGCGAAATCAGGATTCTCCTTGAGTTTCAACCATATATCCTTTTCAATAAAAGGCATCTCCTTACGGCATACACCGCACCAGCTTGCAGTAAACTGCAGCATCACCACCTTACCTTTAAGCGAACTTACCGGGACTTTTGTTCCGTCAAGCAGATGGAGGTCAAATTGAGGAACCATATCCCCTACCTTAACAATGTAGCCCCTTTCATCTGCTGCAACAGTATCGGCCTTAGTCATAACTTCTGTATTCTCAGCCTCCTGATTCGCCTTTTTGCCACTGTTCTGGCCACAACTTGCCATAACAAAGAGGGCAACAGTCATAACCACAAAATTCAAAACCGCTTTTTTCATTTTCTGATATTTTTATTGTTAACTTTTTTGTCCCGACAGCTCCGAATCCACAAACGGATCACTGCTACATACATCCGCATGCTATATATCGGAGAGTTCAAGCCACCTCATTCCTTTTTCATCAAGTTCATCAATTACTGCACCAATCCTGGTTGAAGCCTCAGTCAAATTTTCAACCGAGAGTGTTCCGCTTGAAAGAGCCTCTTCCAATGCAGCCTTTTCTGCTTCAAGAGCCTCCAAATCCTTTTCAAGCTGCTCCAACTCACGCTGCTCTTTATATGAAAGTTTGCGTTTTTTCTGCTGCCCGCCATTTGGGGCAAGCGGCCCTACCGATACGGCGGTGCCATTCTGGGCCTCTCTCCTCGCCTGCTTTTCTGCAGCAACCCTCTCCTCTGCCCTTTTCTGCGCCTCCTTATCTCTCATATATTGCCGGTATCCTGAATAGCTGCCTACAAAATCCTTGATCGCCCCTTGCCCCTCAAAAATAAAGAGATGATCTGCAATCTTGTCAAGGAAAAAACGGTCATGGGAGACAATGATTACCGACCCCGGGTAACTCTTCAGATACTCTTCAAGCACATTAAGTGTAAGAATATCCAAATCATTGGTAGGCTCATCAAGAATAAGCACATTGGGGTTCTTCATCAACACAGTCAGAAGATATAGCCTTCTCTTCTCTCCTCCGCTCAATTTTTCGACCTTTACATAATGCATTGGAGGCGGAAAGAGGAAATAGTTCAAAAAAGTGGTTACAGGAACACTCTTGCCATCGGCAAGAGTTACAGTTTCCGCTATTTTCTGTACTGCCTCTATAACGGTATCGTTCGGATTGAATTCGATGCCAGACTGTTTATAATAACCGAAGACAACAGTCTCTCCACGCTCTATCTCTCCTGAAGTTGGAGCAAGTTCCCCGGTAAGAAGATTCAGGAATGTACTCTTTCCAACGCCATTCTTGCCTACTATTCCTATCTTTTCTCCAGGAGCAAAATTGTAGGTAAAATCATCGACTCCAACCCAACCGTCACTCTCCCAGATATACCCCATGTGTTTGCAGTTGATGATTTTCTTGCCCAAACGTGACATCTTTACATTAATGTCAAGACTCTTCTCTGTAATTGTCTGGGAAGCCCTCTCCTTCAAATCATAAAAGGCATCTATTCTGTATTTGGCCTTGGTTCCACGGGCACAAGGCATCCTGCGCATCCAGTCCAGCTCCGTGCGGAGGAGGTTTCTGGCCCTGTCGGTCTCAGCTTTGAAATTACTTATTCTCTCATCTCTCTTTTCAAGAAAATATGAGTAGTTTCCATTGTATTGGTAAAGGTTACCCTCCCAAAGTTCGAGTATCTGGTTACAGACTCTGTCAAGGAAATAACGGTCATGAGTTACCATCAGAAGCGTACAGCGTGAACGGGTAAGCATCTCTTCGAGATACTCTATTGTCTCCAGATCGAGATGATTGGTAGGCTCGTCCATAATGAGAAAATCGGGTTCGGTAATAAGCATAGCCGCTATTGCAACCCTCTTTTTTTCGCCTCCGCTCAACTCTTTGACAAGTTTGCCTGTATCTTCCAATTTAAGTTTGTACAAAATTTCGTTTACCTTGTACTCCTCCTCCCATTCCTGTATATTGGATCTCCGGCCCTGTTGTCTGGCATTGGAGACCACATCATATATAGTACTGTCGGGATCAAAATTGGTATCCTGCTCAAGAAATGAGATAGTAATATCCTTCAGGAACTTTACACATCCACCACGGTCCGATGAATCTTTTCCGGCAAGAATGGACAACAGCGAACTCTTGCCTGTTCCATTGGGCGCGATGAGAGCTATCTTGTCGCCCTCATTTATATTGAAACTGATCTTGTCAAACAGCACCTTGGTACCATACGACTTTGATATATTCTCTACCTGAAGATAACTTGCCATCTTGCTTAAATGAAGAAATTGTTGACTTTAGCCAATACCTGAGGCAGTGCAAAGACTACGACCCTGTCATAAGGCCTCAACTCGGTATATTCATTGGCAATGAAACTCTCATTTCCACGGATTACACCTCCGATAATCGCCTCCTTAGGGAACTTCAGATCCTTCAACGGGCCGCGTGTAATGTTGCTGTCGGGATTGACAAGAAACTCTAGCACCTCAGCATCAGATCCGTTAAGACATTTGATAGAGCGTACTTTATTGCTCAAAGTGAAACGGAATATACGCCCCGCTGTAATGAGTTTCTTGTTGATTACGGCATCAACACCCATACCCTCAGCCAACTTTATATACTCAATGTTCTCAACCTCAGCAATTGTCTTCGGTACGCCCATTTTCTTTGCAGCGACACATGCCAGGATATTTGTTTCCGAGCTGCTTGTAACAGCGACAAAAGCATCAAAATCCTTCACATCCTCTTCTATAAGGAGATCGGTATTACGGCCGTCTCCATGAATGATCAGCGCCTTGTCAATAGTTTCAGCAAGGTATTCACATCTCTCTTCACGCTGCTCGATCATCTTTATTATCTCTACGTTGTTCTCCATCTTGCGGGCCAGCATCTCTCCAATCCTGCCACCTCCAACTATCATCAGTTTGTTGATGTCAATCTCATTCTTTCCGGAATAGGTCATAGCCTCCTTCACTCCATCGCTTGTACAAATGACAAAGACCAGATCCCCCTCTACAAAACGGGTATCACGTGTAGGGATAATGGTGGTGCCATTACGGGCTATGGCTACAGCCTTGTATGGTGTCTGGTTCCCCAATGGAAGCATATCGTAAACACACTTCTGTATCAGTGGAGCACCATCATCAAGCCTGAAAACCACCATTTGCAATTTTCCACGGGCAAACTCCATAAACTCTGTTGTTCCCGTCTGCTTCAACAGGTCTGATATTTCGTATGCCGCAATTTTTTCGGGATAGAAGAGCAAATCAATTCCAAGCTCCGTAAAGAGCAACTTGTTCTCATAATGCATATACTCGTCATTGTTGATACGGGCCGTCACCTTCTTACTGCCCATCTTTTTGGCAAGCATTGCACTTATAAGATTCACATCCTGGTCATGGGCAGGACTTACAGCTATGAAAAGATCAGCATCCGCCGTTCCAGCCTGTTGTAGTGTAGAGATTGATGTCGGACTTCCCAACACCGTAACGACATCTGCTATTTGGGAAACTTTACTCAAGTTTGCCTCATTGCTGTCTATTATGGTAAGGTCATTTGCCTCAGTGCTCAACATCTTGGCCAAATGACTACCGACCTCTCCTGCTCCTGCAATTATAATCTTCATATCCTTAAAATATAGCAGTTAATCTACAGTTTATTCCACAAGCTTCTTATACTTGAAGCGTTTCGGCTCAACATTACCGAGTCTCATCTTCTTGTTCTCTTCATACTCCGAGTATGTTCCTTCATAGAAATATACTTTAGAATCGCCCTCAAATGCAAGAATATGAGTACAGATTCTGTCGAGGAACCAACGGTCATGGGAGATTACAACAGCACAGCCTGCAAAATTCTCGAGACCCTCCTCCAATGCACGGATTGTATTTACATCAACATCGTTGGTAGGCTCATCAAGCAACAACACATTTGCCTCCTCCTTTAGTGTAAGTGCCAAGTGCAAACGGTTTCTCTCACCACCACTCAACACACCGCACTTCTTCTCCTGGTCTGCACCCGAAAAGTTGAATCTTGAGACATAAGCACGGGCATTAACCTCCTTGTTGCCGAGTTTTACAAACTCAGAGTTGTCTGCTATAGTCTGATAGACCGTTTTGTCGGGATCTATCTGTTTATGCTGCTGGTCAATATATGCAACTTTTACAGTCTCGCCAATTGAGAATGTTCCTTTATCAGGCTGGTCATATCCCATAATCAGGCGGAACAGTGTTGTCTTACCGGCACCATTCGGGCCAATGACACCAACAATACCTGCCGGCGGCAATTTGAAGTTGAGCCCCTCATATAGCACTTTGTCGCCAAATGCCTTGGTAACATCGGTTGCCTCAATTACATTTGTACCCAAACGAGGGCCGTTAGGGATAAATATCTCAAGCTTCTCCTCTTTCTGCTTGCGGTCTTCATTCATCATCTTCTCATAAGCCGACAGACGGGCCTTTGATTTTGCATGACGGGCTTTAGGAGCCATCCTTACCCACTCCAGCTCACGTTCAAGAGTCTTTCTGCGCTTGCTCTCCTGCTTCTCCTCCATCTGGAGTCTCTTTGCCTTCTGATCGAGCCATGACGAGTAGTTTCCTTTCCAAGGAATACCCTCACCCCTATCAAGTTCAAGAATCCAACCCGCAACATTATCAAGGAAGTAACGGTCGTGGGTCACGGCAATTACAGTTCCCTTATACTGCTGAAGATGTGCCTCAAGCCACTGTATACTTTCGGTATCAAGGTGGTTGGTTGGCTCATCCAACAAAAGGACATCCGGTTCCTGAAGCAAAAGGCGGCACAATGCCACACGTCTGCGCTCACCACCACTCAAATTCTTTACAAGAGCATCCGGTTCAGGACACATTAGCGCATCCATCGCACGCTCAAGTTTTGAATCAAGTTCCCAACCATTGGCCTGCTCTATCTTTTCTGTCAGTTCTCCCTGATACTCAATAAGCTTAGCCATCTCCTCATCGCTCATCGGCTCCATAAACTTCATGTTTACAGCCTCATACTCTTTCATAAGGTCAACAACCTCCTGCACTCCCTCTTCTACAATCTCCCTGACTGTCTTTGTATCATCAAGTTGTGGCTCCTGTTCAAGATAACCCACACTATAACCTGGAGCAAAAACCACCTCTCCCTGATATGATTTTTCAATTCCTGCAATAATCTTCATCAAGGTAGATTTACCGGAACCGTTCAAACCAATGATTCCAATCTTCGCACCATAGAAAAACGAAAGGTAAATGTCTTTAAGAATAACTCTATTGTTCTGCGGCAATATCTTGCCTACTCCATTCATGGAGAAAATTATCTTTTCATCTGCCATATCTAAAAAATTTTGGTGTAAAGATACCTTTTTTGTTATAATTCTGAAAGTCCGCTATCCATTTGCCCGCAATTTTCATCAGCAGCCCTATTAAATGTCCTCACATCTGAGAACCCACTCTTCAAAGCCAAATCCAGCAGAGATGGGAAATCCTCTTTACAGAGCTCTTTGGCATACTTAAGCCTATAATAGTTCACATACTGCCTGAACCCCATTCCACGCCTCAGATGGATAGCTTTTGAGAGGTAGGTTCTATTGCTCCAGACCTCCTTCGCCAGCATTGTCAGAGTGAGGTCGGGTAAAAGATAGAGTCTCTTTTCCTCCATTACCCGATCTGCCCTGTCTGCTATTTCAGAAAAGACATCCCTCTCATTAACAGTTATCTCCACCTCCTCAAATTCTCTATATGGCACCTCTTTTGAGGTGCCTTGCACCAGCTCCTTCATCTCTATCCGTTCAGCCAGACGTCTCAACATTACGGCCATACGGTTACGAAAAATAATCCTCAACCGACACCTTTTCATTGTTGACTATTTTTTTCTTGACCTCCCTGCACCACTCGGCCGGGGTATATCCCACATGCAAACTGAATGCAGTGCTGAATGAAGAGAGATTCTTGAATCCACATTTGTCGCACAAATCAGTTATGGAGTTCATGGGATCCATAATATATATGCAGCATGCCTCCCTTACCCTGTAATAATTCACGAACTGATTGAAATTCTTTGACATTCCGTGGTTCAATGCCCTTGAAACATACGTCTTGTTTGTATAGATGCGCCTCGAAACATCATCAATCTTCAGATCACAATTCAAATATGGCCTATCATTTTCAAAGTAGCATATCAGCCTCTCAATAATATCCTGATAATCTGCTCCTTTATCTTCAAGCACCACTCCCGACAGTCTCTCTGTCTCAACTGCTTGAACAGGAATATACTCCTTATTATCCACCTTATGCTCCCCAGTTGCCACAATGCGGATAAAGAAGAGGCTCTGCACAGCAAGCACCGATAAAAGCGAGACAACGCACAAAAATTCACTCTCCTTAAAAAGCAGGGAAATAAAGAGCAGGCATGAGGTTGCAAGAAGCGAGACAGAGAGAACTGCCAACTTCATCAACCACTCTCTACTGAAACTTACCTTTATATATTCGCACCTGTCAATGCAGATTCTGAAAAACTTTATCAGCAAAAGCAGGAGAATACAAGCCATCATCCACAACACCAATGAAGAGTGCAAATCTGCCGTAAGTATACCTGCCGCACAAAGAAGATCAAGGGCAAGTATGGCAAAGTGGAGCCGGCACAGATGCCATATAAAAAGCCCCCGTCTCTGATCAAGCAGACCTGATGTTTGAAGAAGAGGAATTACCAGAACCAGTGTGAGTATAAACAGTTTTATTGGAAGCAATACCAATGGAGGCATTCCACCAGAAATTGGATTCTCCAAAAGTGGAATTACCATCTGCAG
>JAEIGA010003802.1_pt1 | contig 23501 bp, 19 predicted proteins | sample 9270691 | NCBI WGS metagenome assembly JAEIGA01 (sample SAMN17057246, study PRJNA624740) | gut metagenome | biome: biome; isolation source: fecal sample | host: Bos grunniens | place: China: Xizang | collected 2019 | reverse complement strand
TCAAGCCCGGCATGGCGCTCCACGCCCGCCGCTTGCCCTTCCTCCGCAACGTCATTACGGTTGGTTACCGCTGGAAGGGATGCCTTGAGTGGAACGAGTCCCTTTCCCGCGCCTCCCAGGTCCCCGTGGAGGAGGTCTGGCGCATGGCCGCCGCCGTGGACAAGGACGACGTGTGCAATATGCAGTATACCTCGGGTACGACGGGCTTCCCCAAGGGCGTTATGCTCACCCACTACAACGTCGTCAACAACGGTAAGTACATCGGTGACCACATGGAGCTGTCCACCGCGGATCGCATGATGATCCAGGTGCCTATGTTCCATTGCTTCGGCATGGTGTTGTCCATGACCGCCTCTATGACCCACGGTGCCACCATGTACCCCCTGCCGTATTTTTCTCCCAAGCCTGCGCTGGCCTGCGTGCATAACGAGCGCATCACCGCCTTCAACGGCGTGCCTACCATGTTCATCGCCATGATGCAGCACGAGGACTTTGCCAAGACCGATTTCTCTCACATGCGCATCGGTATCATGGCAGGTGCGAACTGTCCTGCTGACCTGATGAAGAAGGCAACCGTGGTCATGAACATGACCGAGATCGTGTCGGTCTACGGTCAGACCGAGGCCGCTCCCGGATGTACTATGAGCAGCTACTACGATTCCCTTGAGGTTCGCACCGAGACCGTGGGCAGTGCTTTTGCCAACGTGGAGTGCAAGATCATTGACCCTGAGACGGGACTGGATTGCCCCGACGGCGTCAACGGCGAGTTCGTGGCGCGCGGCTACAACATCATGAAGGGCTACTACAAGATGCCCAACGCGACCGCCGATACCATCGACGCCGACGGCTGGCTCCACACGGGCGACCTTGCCTGCCGTACCCCCGAGGGCAACTACCTCATCACGGGCCGACTCAAGGATATGATCATCCGCGGCGGCGAGAACATCTACCCCAAGGAGATCGAGGAGTTCATCTACACCCATCCCAAGGTGCGTGACGTGCAGGTCATCGGCGTACCCGATAAGCAGTACGGCGAGGAGATCATGGCGTGCATCATTCTGAGGGACGGCGAGGAAATGACCGTTGAGGAGATGCGTACCTATATCCTCGAGCACATGGCGCGCCACAAGGTGCCGCGCTACATTGAGTTCGTGGAGAGCTTCCCCATGAACGCCGCCGGTAAGATCCTCAAGTACAAGATGCGCGAGGATGCCGCCAAGCGTTTGGGACTGTAAAAAATTCAGAGCCGCTTCGGGCGACCGGGGCGGCTCTTGCTTTTCATTAAAAAAGCCCTCTCCGTCACGCCTACGGCGTGACACCTCCCCCTATGGGGGAGGCAAATTAAGGCTCTCCCTATGGGAGAGCTCCCGCAAAGCGGGTGAGAGGGTTCAACAAAACAAGACGCAAAAAAAGAATACGGTATAAGGAACAGAATTATGCGAAACGGATATACCATACTGGACGCGCATTGCCACATCTACCCCGCGCGCATCGCCGCCAAGGCGGTGGAGAGCACCGATGATTTTTACCTCACGCACTCGGCCTGCCGTGGCGTGGTGGAGGACATGATCTCCACCTGCGGTGCGGCGGGGACGGATGCCTTCGTGGTGCAATCGGTGGCCTCCATCCCTCACCACGTCGGTTCCATCAACCGCTTCATCGCGGGCGCGGTGGCAGAAGGGCAGGGGAAGCTGATCGGCCTCGGTACGCTTCACCCCGACAGCCCCGATCTCGCTGCCGATCTCGCCGAGCTGACGGCGCTGGGGCTTCACGGCGTCAAGCTCCACCCCGATATGCAGAAATTCGCCATTGACGATAAAAAGTGCTACCCCATGTACGAGCTGTGCGAGCAGGCGGGCCTGCCCATGCTCATCCACATGGGGGACCCGCGCTACGATTTTTCCTCGCCCGATCACCTCCTGCCCGTCCTGCGGGATTTCCCCGATCTTGGGATCGTGGGGGCGCACATGGGGGGCTGGATGGCATGGGACGAGGCATGCGACAAGCTCTCGGGCTTTGCCAATCTGTACGTGGATACCTGCTCCAGCCTCGCTGCCGAGGGAAAGCGCCACGGCATTGAGCCCGAGGTGGTCTACCTGGACAGCGAGCATGCCGCGCGACTGATCCGCGCGTGGGGGGCGGACAAGGTGCTGTACGGCACCGATTACCCCATGTGGTCGCCCGAGGCCGAGATGGAGGCGTTCTTTGCTTTGGGGCTCACCGAGGCAGAAAACCGCGCCATTCTGTCCGAGAACGCCCTGCGGGTGTTTGGAAAATCATAATGTCAAACGAACGGGTGCACCGCTTGGCGGTACACCCGTTCGTTTTGTTTACTTGGTCATCTTCTCCTGCTTGACCTTGTGGTCGATGATGTGGCGGGAGGCGAGCTCGCGGTGGATGTCCTCCACCGAAATGCCCATCTGGGTCATCAGCACCATGACGTGGTAGGCGAGATCGGCGATCTCGTAGACGGTTTCCTTCTTGTCGTCTGCCTTGCCCGCGATGATGACCTCGGTGCACTCCTCGCCCACCTTTTTGAGGATCTTGTCGATGCCCTTGTCAAAGAGGTAGGTGGTATAAGAGCCCTCGGGGCGCTCGTCCATGCGTCCCTGCAGAAGGTCGGCAAGACCTTGAAGGGTGAACTCGTGCAGCTCCTCGCTCTGGTACACGGGGGTGTTGAAGCAGGAGTCGGTGCCGAGGTGGCAGGCAGGGCCGTCCTTCTCCACGACCACAACGAGTGCGTCCTTGTCGCAGTCGGCGGTGATGGACACAATGTGCTGGTAGTTGCCGCTGGTCTCGCCCTTGAGCCACAGCTCTTGGCGGGATCGGCTCCAGAAGCAGGTTTTGCCCTTCTCCATGGAGATTTGCAGGCTTTCGCGGTTCATGTAGGCGACCGTCAGCACCTTCTTCGTAATGCTGTCCACCACGACGGCGGGGATCAGGCCTTTTTCGTCAAATTTGAGTTCATCAATGTTGAAGTTCATGGGTTTTCTCCTTACAGTCGGACGGAAATTCCGTTATTTTTCAGTTCTTTTTTCAGATCGGGGATGGTTACCTCGCCAAAGTGGAAGATGGACGCGGCAAGACCTGCGTCCACCCCGGGGAGGGTGTTGAACAGGGTGGTAAAGTGGTCGATGCATCCCGCACCGCCCGAGGCGATGACGGGGACGGACACGGCGTTGCACACGGCCTCCAGCATTTCCAGATCAAAGCCACCTTTGACGCCGTCGGTGTCGATGGAATTGACCACGATCTCGCCGGCACCGTCACCGACGCAACGACGGATCCACTCGATGGCCTCCATGCCGGTGTCCTCACGGCCGCCCTTGGCGAACACGCGGAACTCACCGTTCACGCGCTTGACGTCTACCGACAGCACCACGCACTGATCGCCGTAGCGTTTGGCGGCTTCACCGATCAGGGAGGGGTTGCGGATGGCGCCCGAATTGACGCTGACCTTGTCGGCACCGCATTTCAGCACGCGGTCGAAATCGTCGAGGGTATTGATGCCGCCGCCCACCGTCAGGGGGATGAAAATGGTGGAGGCGACCTCGGTGAGGATCTCGGTAAAGAGCTTGCGTCCCTCGTGGGAGGCGGTGATATCGTAGAACACCAGCTCGTCGGCACCGTTATCGCTGTAATACTTGCCCAGCTCCACGGGAGAGGACAGGTCACGCAGACCCTCAAAATTCACGCCCTTGACCACGCGGCCGTCGCGCACGTCAAGGCAAGGGATAATTCTTTTTGTGATCATTTGGACACCTCAATGGCTTCTTTCAGTGAAATAGCGCCCGTATAGTAGGCTTTTCCGATAATTGCACCGTATATATCCAGGGCGCGCAGACGGGTGACGTCCTCCATGGAGGACACTCCGCCCGAGGCCACGATCTGCATCGCAAACCGCTCGGACATTTCCCGATACAGCTCGTGGTTGGCACCCTGCATGGCGCCGTCCTTGGAAATATCGGTGGAAATGATGGTCTTGACCCCGAGCTTCTGCATCTTCTCGCAGAAGGTCATGGCGTCGTCCTCGGCGGTCTCCAGCCAGCCCTTGATGGCCACCTTGCCGTCCTTGATATCCACGCCCACGGCGATCTTCTCACCGTAAGCGTCCAAAGCCGCCTTCAGAAAATCGGGATCCTTGACCGCAGCCGTGCCCAGAATCACACGGCTGACCCCTGCATCCACGTAAGCCTTTACGGTTTCCATGGAGCGGATGCCGCCGCCGATCTCTACCTTGAGGGAGGTGTTTTTGGCTATATCCGCCACCACCGACAGATTGGGCGTGGTGCCGTCGCGGGCACCCTCCAGATCCACCATGTGGATCCACTCTGCCCCTGCAGCCTCGAAATCTCGGGCTACCTCGATGGGGTTCTCACTATACACGGTCATTTGGGCGTAGTCGCCCTTGTAAAGTCGTACGGCCTTGCCGCCGTACAAATCAATAGCAGGGAAAATCTTCATTTGGTCTCCTTTATGGGGCGTTGCCCCATACCCCACCAAGAACCCTTTTACAAAAGGGTTCTTGGAACTCCCAAAAACTTTTGAGAGATATGTGGGAAAAGATATTGATCTATTTTAAGGTTTTGGAAGAGTCCAGAGAAACTTTTTGCAAAAAGTTTCTTTGGTGGGGTCAAGGGGCAAAGCCCCTTGCGCGCTCCTTACAGCTCACAGAATGCTTTGAGGATGGAAAGTCCCACGGGGCCGCTCTTTTCGGGGTGGAACTGGCAGCCCATGACGTTGCCGCGTGCCACGGCGGCGGTCAGCTCCGCGCCGTACTCGGCGGTGGCGATGACCGACTCGTCGCAGTTCGCGCCGTAGAAGGAATGGACGAAGTAGACGCAATCCCCGTTCTTGATATACTTGAACAGGGGATTTTGCCCGCGCAGGTGGAGGACGTTCCAGCCGATGTGGGGGATCTTCAGCCCTGCGGGGATCACGTCGGCAATGGGACGGATCTCACCGGGGATGAGGCCGAGACCCTCGTACTCGCCGTACTCAAAGCTCTTGTCAAAGAGCATTTGCATACCAAGGCAGATGCCCATAATGGGCTTGCCCGTCTTGGCTTCTTCCTTGAGGAAATCCGCCATACCGCATCCCTCGAGCTTGGCGGCGGCGTCTCCGAAAGCACCCACGCCGGGGAGGATGATACGGGAGGCGTTTTTCAGAGTGGTCACGTCGGAGGTCACTACGGCCTCCTGACCGATGGCGGCGAAGGAGCTTTTGAGGGAGAACAGGTTGCCCACGCCGTAATCAATAATGGCAATGCGGCTCATGCGATCACACCTTTCGTGGAGGGAATATCATCGGCGTGCGCGGGGTCGATGGACACCGCCTCGCCGAGACTGCGCGCGACCGACTTGAACGCACCCTCAATGATGTGGTGGCTGTTGCGGCCCGCGAGCTGACGGACGTGCAGGGTCAGTCCCGCGTTTTGTGCCAGCGCGATGAAGAATTCCTCGCAGAGCTGGGTGTCAAACGTGCCGACCTTCTCGGTGGGGATGTCCAGCTCCATGTAGCACCCGCCGCGGCCCGAAATGTCCACGGCCGAGAGGATGAGGGTTTCGTCCATGGGGAGAATGCGGTCGCCGTAGCGACGGATGCCGCGCTTGTCCCCGAGGGTCTTGGCGAAGGCCTGACCGAGGCAGATGCCGATATCCTCCACGGTGTGGTGGTCGTCCACGTAGGTGTCGCCCGTGCAGGTCACGGTCAGATCAAAGCCGCCGTGACGGGCAAAGAGGGTGAGCATGTGGTCAAGGAATCCGCAGCCCGTGTTGACCAAGGATGCGCCCGTGCCGTCCAGATTGAGGGTCAGGGCAATGTCGGTCTCGGCGGTCTTGCGGTTGATGGTGGTTGTTCTCATAACGGTGAGTCGGCTACGGGAGCCGTTCCTTTCTTATGGGATCGGGGTCAAGAGGGGTTTGTATCTCCCAAAATGTCGGCCACGGTGGCGATCAGCGTTTCCATCTGCTCGCGCGTGCCGATGGTGATGCGGTTGTAGTCTCGGATGAGGGGCTTGTCAAAGTGGCGCACCAGGATGCCGCGTGCTTTGAGTGCCTTGTAGAGTGTTTCGCCGCCGATGCGATCCGACTTGGCAAAAACGAAGTTGGTCTTGGAATCCAGCACCTCAAAGCCCAAGCTTCGCAGGGCGGCGGTAGTGTAAGCACGGTTTTCCATGATGGTGCGGCAGTTCTGCATGTAGTAGTCGTTATCCACAAGCGCGGCGCGCCCCGCCGCCATGGTCATGCGGTTGACGTTGTAGGGGTTGGTGGAGTAGCGTACGGTGTGCAGGTCGGCGATCAGCGCCGCTTGTCCAATGCCAAAGCCCAGCCGCGCGCCCGCCAGCGAGCGGGATTTGGAGAAGGTCTGGGTGACGAGCAGATTATCGTAGTTATCAATGAGGGATACGGCACTCTCCGTGCCAAAATCCACGTACGCCTCGTCGATGATGACCACGCCATCGGGGTTGGTCTTGCAGATTTCCTCGATCTCGGAGAGGGGCATACACAGTCCCGTGGGGGCGTTGGGGTTGGCGATGACGATGGTCTTGCCACCGAGGTTCAGGTAATCGCGGTAGTTCACCGAGAAGTCCTCCGCGAGGGGGATCTCCTCGTAGGGGATGCGGTTCAGCTCGGCGAACACGGGGTAAAAACCATAGGTGATGGCGGGGAACACCAGTGGATGCGCCTCGTCGGCGAATGCCATGAAGGCGAAGTTCAGCACCTCGTCCGAGCCGTTGGTCATGACGATGCACTCGGGGGCGATGCCAAAGACCTCTGCCGCTTTCTCTACAAGATCACGGCAGGTGGGGTCGGAGTAGAGCTGGAGCTTGCCCGCCTCCTTGGCCGCCGCTTGTACCACGGCAGGGGAGGGAGGGAAGGGGGACTCGTTGGTGTTGAGCTTGATGTACTGCATATCCCGCGGCTGCTCACCGGGGGTGTAGGGGGTCAGTTTGTCCAGTCTGTGACTGAAAAAGCGGCTCATGGTCAGTCCTCCTTGGAGGTAGTGTCCTCAAAGCGGACGGTGGCACTGCGTGCGTGGGCCGAGAGTCCCTCGCGCTCGGCAAAGTAGGCAACCTTATCGGCTACCTTGGACAGCGCGTCGCGGGTGTAATAGGTGAACTGGGATTTCTTGACGAAATCGTCCACCGAGAGGGGAGAGGAGAATCGCGCCGTGCCGCTGGTGGGCAGGGTGTGGTTGGGGCCTGCGAAGTAGTCGCCCAGCGCCTCGGGGCAGTACTTGCCCATGAAGATGGAGCCTGCGTGCTTGACCTTGTCAAGGTAGTCGAAGGGGTTGTCCATGCACAATTCGAGGTGCTCGGGGGCGATCTCGTTGGCAATGTCGATGGCGAGCATCAGGTTACCCTCGGCCACGATGATCTTGCCGTTTTTATCAATGGATGCGCGGGCGATCTCGGCGCGGGGGAGCAGGGGGATCTGACGTTCCAGCTCGGCGCTGACACGCTCTGCCATGTCATAGCTGTCGGTGACCAGCACGGCAGATGCCATGCGGTCATGCTCTGCCTGGGAGAGCAGGTCGGCGGCGACGAATCTCGGGTTGCAGGTGGCATCAGCCACCACGAGGATCTCGCTGGGGCCTGCGATCATGTCGATGGACACGCGGCCGAACACCTGCTTTTTCGCCTCGGCGACGTAGGCGTTACCGGGGCCCACGATCTTGTCCACGCGGGGGACGGACTCGGTGCCGTAGGCCAGCGCGGCGACCGCCTGTGCGCCGCCCATCTTGAAGATGCGGGTCACGCCTGCAACGCGCGCGGCGGCGAGGATGACGGGGTTGATGGTGCCGCCTGCGGTGGGCGGGGAGACCATGACGATCTCGGAGCAGCCCGCGATCTTGGCGGGAATGGCGTCCATGAGGACGGTGGAGGGGTAGGCCGCCGTACCGCCGGGGACGTACAGACCGACCTTTTCGATGGGTGTGACCTTTTGGCCGATGACCACACCGTCCTGCTCACTGATGATGAAGCTGTTTCTCACTTGCTTTTCGTGGAAGGCGCGGATGTTCGCGGCGGCCTCCTCCAGAATGGCAAGAAATTCGGGATCGACCGAGGCAACCGCCGCGTCGATCTCGGCGGCGGAGACCTCCAGAGAGTCCAGCTCGGCCTTGTCGAACTTTCGCGCGTAGGCATAGAGGGCGGCGTCGCCGTTCTCGACAACGTCGGCGATGATGGCGGCGACGGTGTCCTCCACGCCCGAGGCGATGTTATCGCGGGCGAAGATCTCGTCGTTCGATACCTCGCCGTATTTGTATATCTTAATCATGTGCGTCTACCTGTGCTTTCATGTGTTTGACGATGCGCTCGATCTCGGCGGTCTTGAACTTGAAGGATGCCTTGTTGCAGATGAAGCGAGCGCTGATGGGAACGATGGTATCAATGACCTCAAGATCATTCTCCTTGAGGGTGGTGCCGGTCTCTACAATGTCCACGATGACGTCGGACAGCCCGAGGATGGGCGCGATCTCAATCGAGCCGTTGAGCTTGATGATGTCGATCTCGCGGCAGAGGGAGGCGTAGTGGCGGGCGGCAATGTTTTTGAATTTTGTTGCCACGCGAAGGGTTTTTTGACCGTCGTCGTAGAAGCCCTTTTTGGCGGCGACCGCCATGCGGCACTTGCCCATGTTGAGGTCAAGCAGCTCGTAGACGTCGGGGTTGTATTCCAGCAGAATGTCCTTGCCGGCCACGCCAATGTCGGCCGCGCCGCGCTCCACGTAGATGGATACGTCGGAGGGCTTGACCCAGAAGTAGCGGATGCCGCGCTCGGGGTTCTCAAAGATGAGCTTGCGGTTGTTTTCCTTGATGGAGGGGCACTCGTAGCCTGCCGCCTCAAACATGGCGTAGACCTTTTCACCGAGCCGTCCCTTGGGGAGTGCTACGTTGATCATACGGATGCCTCCTTTCGGATGTCTTTTGTCTCACGGTAGCGGAGCTTGTCGGGGATGGCGCGCTGGGCGCTGACGGTCTTCCCGCTCTCGCGAATGGCTGCCACGGTAGCGGCTACCTCGGAGGAGGGGGTGGTGGCATCGTACAGCAGCAGCACGTCCACGTCGTAGGATTCGCCCTCGGCGGGGAGGGATTCGAGGAGGTCGAGGTAGAGGGCAAAGCCGACGGCGCCCGACTTGTGCCCCATGCGGCGCATGAGCTTATTGTACTGACCGCCCGACAGCACGCCCTCGCAGATGCCGTCAAGGAATCCGCGGAATACCATGCCGTTGTAGTAGTTCATATCGTTCATGATGGAGAAGTCAAAGCGGACGTGGTCGGCGTAGGGGGTGGCGCGGAGATGATCGCGGAGCGCGGTCAGCTCGGCGACGGCGATGGTGGCCGCCTCGTGCGCAGCGCAAATGGGGGACAAGCGCTCCAGCACCTCGTCCATCGTGCCGTACACGCCCACAAAGTCGCAAAGGAGCTTGGTGTCCTCCTCGCCAATGCGATGCTCCTCGCACACGCGGCGCAGGTCATGCGCGTTTTTCTCACCTACGCAACGGGCGATCTCGCGGCGCAGCGTTTCGTCGGGGCGCAGATCGTCCAGAATGGCCGACAACACGCCGAGGTGGGAGATATCCAGCACGTAGTTCGGGCTGATGCAGGCGAGGGAGGCGGCGGCGAGGGTGATGACCTCGTAGAGATCGTAGGTGTCGATGTCGCCGATGCACTCAAGGCCGGTCTGCATGATCTCCTTGAAGTGGTGGGTGCTGGGCGATACGCGGTAGACGTTCTCGCTGTAACACACCTTTTGCTTACAGCCCGCGCGGTTCTCCACGTTCTTGATGATGGAGAGGGTGACGTCGGGCTTAAGGGCAAGGAGCTTACCGCCCATATCGTTGAAGGTGATGATGCGGTCGCTCACAAGGAAGTCCTTGTTCTGCACGTAGAGGTCGTATTCCTCGAATTTGCTCATCTTGAAGGGCAGGTATCCGTACTGCCGATAGAGGGTGCGCAGGGAAAGCACCGCGCGGTCCTCGGGTCTGAGATAGGTTTGATCGATCATGGTTATACTCCGTTCGGGGATTTCAGGATTGGTCGGCGGGCTTGTCCAGCCGCTCGATGACGGTTTTGTAGCCGCCGCTGCCGTATTCCAGGCACTTGTTGACGCGGCTGATGGTGGCGGTGCTCATGCCGGTCTCACGGCTGACGTCCACGTAATTCGCGCCTGCGGCGAGCATACGGGCCGCCTTGAGGCGCTGGGCGATATCCAAAATTTCCTTTATGGTGCAGGCATCCTCAAAGAATTGGTAATACTCCTCGGTGGTGCGCAGGGACTGGATCGCCTCAAACAGCGCGTCCACATCGGGGTTATGTAACGGTTTCATACACACCTCTCATGAATCGGATTTTAACACTTTAGCGTGATAAATTGTATGGGAACATTATAATACAATCACAGGGTTTTGTCAAGAGAAATGGAGGGTGGATTCTACACAAAAAACGCGGACGAAAACGCCCGTCTTTTGTGCATTCAGACGCTCCTTCCATGGATGGCGGGATTTCATGCTTCAGTGGCGAAAAAAAACAGGGTTTAGCGAAAAAAACTTGACATTCCCGCGCATTTGAGGTATAATAATATGGAATATTCTTTTTTGGAGTAAATCAAACGACATGGCAAAATTACAAGTTCTGCCGCCCCTCGATACCGAGGCGCGGCTCGCCTATATGGAGCGCGTTCGCGTGTGGAATGACGGGTACGCGACCGAGCACGGACGCCGCCGCGCGGTGTACGTGGAGACCTTCGGCTGTCAGCAAAACGAGGCGGACAGCGAAAAGATCGCGGGCATGGCGCAGGCGATGGGCTACGAGGTGGTATCTGCCCCCGAGTCCGCCGACCTCATCATGGTCAACACCTGCGCCATTCGCGAGCACGCGGAGAAGCGCGCGCTGTCCATCATCGGGCAATACAAGCACATTCGCGCGAAAAATTCCGAGCTGATCATCGGCGTGTGCGGGTGCATGGTGTCTCAGGAGCACCGCCGCGAGGAGCTCAAGCACCGCTACCCCTACGTGACCTTCACGCTGGGCACGTCCTCTCTGCACCATTTCCCCCGCGTGCTGTGGGATGCCATTGAGCAAAAGCGCCGCTTCATCACCGCCGAATCCGAGGAGGACATGACGGTGACGGTCGCCGAGGGCGCGCCCGTGCGCCGCGAGTCGAGCTACCGCGCGTGGGTGTCGGTCATGTACGGCTGTAACAATTTCTGCTCCTACTGCATCGTGCCCTACGTGCGCGGGCGGGAGCGTAGCCGCAGGATGGAGGACATCGTGCGCGAGGTGCGCGAGCTGGTGGAGGCTGGCTACCGCGACATCACCCTGCTGGGGCAGAACGTCAATTCCTACGGCAAGGTCAAGGGGAGTGCGGGTGAGTACGATTTCGCCGACCTCGTCGCCGAGCTGGACAAGATCCCCGGCGACTGGTGGCTGCGCTTTATGACCAGCCACCCGAAGGACGCGAGCCGCAAGCTCATTGACGTGATGGCAAATGCCACCCATGTCGTTCACCAGTTCCATCTGCCCATGCAGTCGGGCAACGACCGCGTGCTGAAGGCGATGAACCGCCACTACGACATGGCGAAATACCGCGACACGGTTGCCTATATGCGGGAGAAGATGCCCGACGTGGTGCTGACCTCGGACATCATCGTGGGCTTCCCCGGTGAGAGCGAGGAGGAGTTTGCCGACACCCTGCGCGCACTGGAGGATATCCGCTTCGACATGCTCTATTCCTTCATCTACTCCCCCCGAAAGGGAACGCCTGCCGCCGAGTGGGAGCAGGTACCCGACGCCACCAAGAGCGAGCGGTTTGCCCGTCTTCTCGACGTGCAGAACCGCATTGCCGCCGAGCGCAACGCCGCCGCCGTGGGACAAACCGTGCGGGTGCTGTGCGACGGTGAGAGCAAAGGGGACGCGGCGGTTTACAGCGGCCGCACGGCAGGGAACAAGATCGTGTTCTTTGCGGGAGAGCCGTCTATGGTAGGCCGCTTCGTGGACGTGACCGTGGAGCGCACCGAGCCCTTTGCCCTGTGGGGCAGAGTTGTTTGAACACGAATCAATCAAATTACAAATAGGAGAAAAATACAATGGAAAACAAGCAGAATATGGATACGAAGAACCCTTTTGAGCTGGCGATCATGCTGGGCAAGTGCCTCAAGGATGATCCCCGTCTGGTTCGCATGAACGAAGCACGTAAAGCCTACGAGTCCGACGAGGCTCTCTCCACCCTGATGGCCGAGTATCAGGTTCAGCAGAAGGCCATGGAGAACGTGACCGCGGGCGAGTCCTTTGATCCCCACATGATCCAGCTCATCCAAGACCGCATCAACGAGCTCTACGAGCAGATCACCCAGAGCCAGCTCTACCGCGAGCTGGAGGAGGCGCAGAACGCGGTCAACGAGCTGATGAACGCCATCAACAACACCATTACCTTTGCCATCACGGGTGAGATGCCCTCAAGCTGCACGCACGATTGCTCGACCTGCGGAGGAGGATGCCACTAAGCACACAACCCTTGGCAGGGTTGAGTGCGTGAAAACCGCCCGCTGAGCGGGCGGGTGAAATCCACCTGTGGTGGGTGAAATGCGCCCGCAAAGCGGGCAGTGAAATGTGCGCCTGCGGCGCACGTTGAGGAAGCCTTTGGCAGGCCAAAGGCAATCATTTGAATTTTTGTAAGAACCGCCCGCTATGCGGGCGAGAGCGATTTGATGTCTATGAAAGCGAGGATGCCCTTATGACGCCCATGATGGAGCAGTATTTCGAGATCAAAAACCAATACAAGGACTACCTCCTTTTCTACCGTCTCGGAGATTTCTACGAGATGTTCTTTGACGATGCCATCACGGCGTCGCGCGAGTTGGAGCTGACCCTCACGGGACGCGATTGCGGCGAGGCCGAGCGCGCCCCCATGTGCGGCGTGCCGTTCCATTCGTCCGAGGGCTACATCGGACGGCTGATCGAGAAGGGCTACAAGGTCGCCATCTGCGAGCAGGTGGAGGATCCCGCCACCGCCAAGGGACTGGTCAAGCGTGACGTGGTGCGTGTCATTACCCCCGGCACGCTCATTGAAACCAACCTTCTGCCCGAGCAGAAAAACAACTACCTTTGTTCCATTTGCGTTGGCACGTCGGCCTACGGCGTGTGCTTTGCCGACGTGACCACCGCGCAGGTCATCGCCACGGTCATTGACGGGGACGAAGCAGATGAACATCTGATCAGCGAGCTGGGCACGTATATGCCCCGCGAGGTTATCGTCAATCTGGGGGCGACAAGATTCCCCCGTGTGGCCGACTTTTTGAACTCCAAGGGGGTCATGCTGGGGCAGAATCAGTCCGCCCGCTTCGATCACGAGCGGTGTGTTGAGCTGGTCAAGCGACAGTTTGAGGGCACGCTGCGCGAGGAAACGTTGCAGGACCGCGAGCTGGTTTGTGCCGTGGGCGCGTTGCTGGACTATCTGATGGAAACCCAAAAGTCCGATATATCCTACATAAAGGAATTGCAAATTTATGGGGAAGGGCAGTACCTTGAGCTGGACGTCAACACCCGCCGCAATCTGGAGCTGACCGAAACCATGCGCTCCAAGGAGAAAAAGGGCTCGCTGCTCTGGGTGCTGGATCGCACCAAGACATCTCCCGGCGCGCGCATGCTGCGCCGCTGGGTGGAGCATCCCCTACTCTCTCCCGCCCACATCATCAGCCGCCAAGGGGCGGTGGAGGAGCTGTTGGGTAATTACATGAAGCGCGAGGAGATCGGGGAGTTGCTCTCCCACGTTTTGGATCTGGAGCGACTGGTCACCAAGATCGTCTACGGCACGGCGAACGCCAAGGATCTGCGCGCCGTGGCGGCCACCGCCGCCGTCCTGCCCGAGCTGCGCCTGCTGCTGGAGGATTGCCAAAGCGAGGAGTTGGCCCGCATCTGGCGCGAGCTGGATACGCTGGAGGACATTTGTGCCGAAATCAACGCGGCCATCTGTGAGGAGCCTCCCTTTACTGTCCGTGAGGGCGGGATGATCCTCGGTGGCTACGATCCCGAGGTGGACAAGCTCCGCTCCATCATGACCGACGGTCAGAGCTGGGTGGAGCGGGTCGCCGCCGAGGAAAAGGAGCGCACGGGCATTAAGACCCTCAAGGTGGGGTACAACAAGGTGTTCGGCTACTACATTGAGGTGTCCAAGTCCTTCGTGGACATGGTGCCCGACGCTTACGTGCGCAAGCAGACGCTCTCCAACTGCGAGCGGTATATTACCCAGGAGCTCAAGGACATGGAGGCCACCATCCTCGGCGCCAAGGACAAGCTCTGCGCGCTGGAATATGAAATATTCAACCGCGTGAGGGATTTTGTGGCTCGCCGCGAGGCGCGGGTGCGCCGCACCGCCCACCTGCTCTCCGAGGTGGATGTGTTCCTGAGTCTGGCCACCGTGGCATCCCGTTACCAGTACGTGCGCCCCGAGATCACCGACGGGGACAGCATCGTCATCAAGGACGGCCGTCACCCCGTGGTGGAGCGGTTCGTCAAGGACAGCTATTTCGTGCCGAACGATGTCAACATTGATACCCGCGACAACCGCCTCATGCTCATCACGGGCCCCAATATGGCGGGTAAGTCTACCTATATGCGCCAAGTCGCGCTCATTGTCCTGATGGCGCAGATCGGATCCTTCGTGCCCGCCGCCGACGCTACCATCGGCGTGGTGGACAAGATGTTCACCCGTGTGGGCGCGTCCGATGATCTGGCCAGCGGTCAATCCACCTTCATGCTGGAGATGAACGAGGTTGCTTACATTCTTCGTAATGCAACCCGTAAGAGCCTGATCATTTACGACGAGGTGGGGCGCGGGACGTCCACCTTTGACGGCATGAGCATCGCGCGCGCCATCATTGAGTATACGGCAGGGCGCAAGATCGGGGCAAAGACCCTGTTCGCCACCCACTACCACGAGCTGACGGGTATGGAGGGGACGTACGAGGGTATCGTCAACTACCACATTGCCGCCAAGAAACGCGGGGACAGCATTACCTTCCTGCGTAAGATCGTGCGCGGCTCGACCGACGACAGCTACGGCATTGAGGTCGCAAAGCTCGCGGGGCTTCCGAACGAGGTCATCAAGCGCGCCCGCGAGGTGCTGGCGACGGTGGAGGAGTCATCGAAGGCGGTACGCGACGCGGTGGATGCCGATGCCAAGGGGCAGAAGAAGAGCCCCGCCGACGATGGCGCGCTGTCCATCGACGATATGCTTTCGGCAAGACTGATCGACGAATTGCGTATGCTGGATCTCAATACCCTCTCGCCCTATGAATGCATGAATCTGCTCTTTGAGTGGAAAAAACAGTACAGATAAACATTTTTTTAAAAGCTTTTGGGATTCTTAAACCCTTTTTGCAAAAGGGTTTAAGTGGGGTGTGGGGCAACGCCCCACATAGCTCATCCCAAAGAAAGGAGTGCCTATGGGAAAGATACAGGTTCTGTCCTTTGAGGTGGCCAACCTCATTGCCGCCGGCGAGGTGGTGGACCGCCCTGCGTCCGCCATCAAGGAAATGATGGAGAACGCCATTGACGCGGGGGCGAAGCACATCACGGTCGAGATCCAGAACGGCGGCGTGAGCTTTATGCGCGTGACCGACGACGGTTGCGGTATGTCTGCCGAGGATCTGCCCATGGCGGTGCGGCGACACGCGACCAGCAAGATCCGCTCGGCCGAGGATCTGGACGGCATTGCCACGCTGGGCTTTCGCGGTGAGGCACTTGCGGCCATCTCCTCGGTGTCGGATATGCGCATCATGTCCAAGCGCCGCGAGGACGAGGTGGGCGCCATGCTGGAAATCCGGGGCGGTACGGTGATGGGCGTGACCGAGCGCGGCTGCCGCGACGGAACGACCATCATTGTGGAAAATCTGTTTTCCAACGTTCCCGCGCGGCGTAAGTTCTTAAAGCGTGACGCCACCGAGGCCATGGCGGTCAGCGCGCACGTGGAGCGCGTGGCGCTCTCTCACCCTGAGATCGCGGTGCGCCTGATCTGCGACGGCACGCAAAAGCTGGAAACCGCGGGGGACGGGCAGCTCCAATCCGCGATCTGGGCGGTGTTCGGCAAGGATTTTGCCTCCCGCCTCATCCCCGTGGAGGGGGAGCATGACGGCATCCGTGTCAGCGGCTTTATTGGTCGTTCGGATAACGTGCGCTCCAATCGCAATGGGCAGAATTTCTTTATCAACGGGCGCTACGTCCGCAGCCGCACTGCGCAGGCGGCGCTGGAGCAGGCGTTTACCTCGTACATCGCGCCCGAAAAATATCCTGTCTGTGTGCTGAATATTGAGCTGAATCCCATGCGGGTGGACGTCAACGTTCATCCCGCCAAGCTGGAGGTCAAATTCTCCAATGAAAAGCCCGTATTTGAGGCTATCTATTATACCGTCCGTCAGGCGAACGAGGAGAACGTCACCCGTCCCGCCATGGCACCTACTGCCACAGTAAAGAATTCTCTTGGCGGCGTTGGGCGGGTGTCGGACGCTACCGTGCCGATTGAAACCGAACGCCCCGAATCGCTGGGCAAGCGGCAGATCGGCATGGATCTCGGCGGCACGGTGGGTAGGCCTGTGTCTGCGGCTGTTCCTACGTCTTCGACTTCTCCTGCGCCTCAGCCCTCTGCCTTTGGTACGGCGCGGGTGGAGGGGCCAAAGCCCCCGCAGGAGCGCATCACCGCCGAGGAGTACGTAGCGCGGTACATTGAGGCCCGATCGGGCGGCGGCGCCACGCGCACCTCTGCGCGCGGCGGGCCGGACTTGCCCGAGCGGCGGGCCGTGCCCACCCCCACGAGCGTCCCGAGCGGGGTAGCTTCGAATCCCCCCACAGATGACACCCTCGGGCAAGATCGGCCCGTGGAGCCCCGTCCGCCGCAGGCGGCGGACGGGGCGGCGCCGCCGCTCCCTGCAACCGAGAGGACACCCATCCCCGGCAGCATTTCCGAGGCTGAAAGTGAGCCGATACCCGTCAATAATTCCACCCCCGCATCCATCCAGCCCTACCGACTGGTGGGCGAGGTGTTCCATTCCTATGTCATCGTGGAGCAGGGGGATCGGATGCTGCTCATTGACAAGCATGCCGCCCACGAGCGCATCATTTTCGAGCAGCTCAAGGCGCGCCTGCGGGAGCGGGAGATCGATTCCCAGCTCCTCATGCTCCCCATCGAGGTCATGCTCATGAGCGACGAGGTGGGACTACTGGACGCCTACCGCGATGAGCTGGAGGCGATCGGCTTTACCTTTACCTGCCTGCGCAATACCGTGCGGGTGGATAGCATCCCCTCGGGCATCCAGCCCGCCGCCGTCCCTGATATGTTCGCCATCTTTGCCGAGCAGCTTCGTGACGGCTCGGGCACGGCCAAGCTCACCCGCGACATTCTGTTTGAAAAAGCGCTCTACCAAGCCTCCTGTAAGGCGGCGATCAAGGCAGGGCGGGACTATCCTCCCGAGCACATCGCGTGGCTGGTGGATCAGCTCATGACCATCCCCGATATCACCTTCTGCCCCCACGGCCGCCCCGTGGCGATGGAGATGAAAAAACGGCATATCGACCATCAGTTTGAGAGATGCTGAAAGGAGAGTTCATGATGAAGCCAAGAAAAGGTGCGTTTGTATTGAGCAACGCGGTCAAGTCGATTGTGTTAACTCTGTTACCCATTCCAATCAATCTTGCATTTTGGATATTTGTATCTTTGAATCCGGAAAATTTGGGGTATATGCTTGGGGGCATCATTTTTTTGCCGGTTATTCATATCATCATGTGTGCTATCGGTCTGACTCTCGGTATATTTGCCCTTGTTGAGAAAAAACGAAAGATGTTAGCAACTGTGTCCGTTGCGTTAGCTGCCTTGGAAATTCTGGTGGGTGCTTGGTTTTTGATTGGGTTGTAAGATTGCTCGATTCCGAAACCTTGACCAGGGGTGAAAGCAATACTTTTAATTGCCTATCCGATATTCCGTTGAATTGGGGTTTATCGAACTGTTTGAATTTGTGTGTCCACGGATGCTAAGGGGGTGCAGGGGGCAAAGCCCCCTGCACCTAACAAAGATTGGCCGGCGGTGTCGGGGGCGGCCTTGAGCGCCCCGACGCGCACCGGTAGGTGCAAGAAAATTTCATATTACATAAAGATTTTTTGGGGGAGCCTTGTTCTGTATATTTTTAGTTATTGCTAATTTTCTTGCGGCTTCCGCCGCGCGTCAGAGGGCGTTCCCCCCTCCGACACCGCCCCCCTTGGTTTTTTTGTGACGGGGGCTTTGCCCCCGTCACCCCCACACAATAGCAACTTTGACTCACCGATAAATCCAAATTTGAAAACCTACCGAACGGGTATATTATAGTTCTTGAAGATTCCTAAGAAACTTCTTACAAGAAGTTTCTTAGGCGGGGTACGGGGCAGAGCCCCGTACATAATTAAAAATAATCGGCGTCACGCTGTGATCGTGATCGCCAAATAGGAGGAACCGATGTTTACGATTCTTGCAACTGACGGACGCGCGCGCCGCGGCGTCCTTCACACCGTTCACGGGGACATTCAGACCCCTGTATTCATGAACGTAGGTACGTGCGCCGCCATCAAGGGCGGTGTGTCCACCATGGAGTTGCTCAATGACGTGGATTGTCAGGTGGAGCTCTCCAACACCTACCATCTCCACATCCGTCCCGGTGACCAGCTCATCCACGACATGGGCGGTCTGCACAAGTTCATGAATTGGCCCAAGCCCATTCTGACCGACAGCGGTGGATTCCAGGTGTTCTCGCTCTCCCAGCTCCGCAAGATCACCGAGGAGGGCGTGCGCTTTGCCTCCCACATCGACGGCAAGCGCATTTTCATGGGCCCCGAGGAGAGTATGCAGATCCAGTCCCACCTCGCCTCCACCATTGCTATGGCGTTTGACGAGTGCATTGAGAACCCCGCTCCCCGCGATTACGTCAAGAAGTCCTGCGACCGAACCGTGCGCTGGCTGGAGCGTTGCCGCAAGGAAATGGACAGACTCAACAGCCTTCCCGAGACCATCAACAAGAACCAGATGCTTTTCGGCATCAACCAGGGCGGCACGTATGAGGATCTGCGTATCGAGCATATGCACCGCATCGCCGAGATCCCCTGTGAGGGCTACGCCATCGGCGGTCTGGCCGTGGGCGAGGAAACCTCCGAGATGTACCGCATCATCGACGCCGTCGAGCCCCATATGCCCAAGGACAAGCCCCGCTACCTTATGGGAGTTGGTACGCCCTGCAACATTCTTGAGGCCGTTCACATGGGCGTGGACTTCTTCGATTGTGTTATGCCCTCACGCAACGCCCGTCACGGAAATCTCTTTACCTGGGAAGGAAAGATCAACCTGCTCAACGAGAAGTACATGAAGGATCCCCGTCCCATCGGACTGACCTGCGATTGCCCCGCCTGCCGCAACTACAGCCGCTCCTACATCCGCCATCTCATCAAGGCTAAGGAGTCACTGGGCATGCGCCTCGCCGTGACCCATAACCTCTACTTCTACAACAACCTCACCCGCAAGATCCGCGAGGCGCTGGACGGCGGCTACTTCGAGAGCTTCTACCAGAAGTACCGCACCATCCTCGGTGAGCGTTGCCCCGACTAATATACCCATTTGATACGTAAGGAGGGAACTGTCGTGCATGATCTGACCACTCCCGTCGGTACGCTGTACCATTTTGACGGTATGCTGACTTTTACCCACCGTGCATCGGGCAAGTCCCTGACGCTCGCGGGGGGTGACGAGTTCGTTCTCTACCTCGCGGACGCCGAGGGGGGCGTTCGTGCCATCCACAGCCGAGAGTGTGAGCCGGTATCGACCGATGCCACCGACCGCGCGATCGTACTGATCTACCGCAAGGAGGATCTGACCGTTACCGTGACCTATGCTGTCGCGGACGAATCGGTTGCTGTGTTTGAAAAACGCATTACGGTGGATGCCCCTGCGCCCATCACGGTGCGCCGCGTATGCACCGAGAACCGCCGTACCTGCGGCACGCTGCGCCGCGGAGGCGAGGGTCAGCCCGTGTTCATCGGGGGCGAGGACAATGCCGCCGTCTTCTGCGGTATGGAATTTCCCGTGGCGAACAACGCGTGGGAGGGGAATACCCTCGGCTTTACCCAAGCCCCCTACGAAACCACGACGCATTTTGAGGCCATTCCCGTGGTGTACGGTCTGGATATTTGCGGGGATATCGAGGCATCCTTCCGCGCCCGTATGGCGCGTGCCCACATCACGCGGGGCGCGCGTGAAAAACAGCCCATGCGGGTGTATAGCGACTGGGTGCTGCACGACGATCTCACCCCCGGCGATCCCATCCTGACTGCCGATATGACTCTGCAAAACATTCCCGCCCTTCGGGAATTTGAGAAAAAGAGTGGAGTCAAGTTCGATTACTACCTTATGGATGCCTTTTGGTTTGAGAGGCATACCCCCTACGATACCTTCCGTCCCGACACCTTCCCCGATGGCATGAAGCCCGTCCGTGAGGCGTTGGACGAGGTCGATATGAAACTGGGTTTGTGGTTCGATATCAACGCGATCCACACCCACCTGGCCGAGCTGGATGAGTGGAAGGAATACGGAGCCCACCTCGGCAACGGCGCACTCTGCTTCTCCTGCGACAAGGTGGCCGAGATGATGACCGCGGGGATCGAGAAGCAGATTCGGGAATGGGGCGTGAAGATGCTCAAGCTGGATTTCGCCTATTTTGAGTGCAAGAATCCCGCCCATAACCATTCGGTGCGCCACATCGAATCCAAGGAAAAGGCGGTGCGCAATTTCATTCGCATGATCGAGCATTTGCGCCGCGTGGAGCCCGAGCTGGTGGTGCTGTGCTACAACGGTTGGACGACCACGCTGGATTGGATCTGGAGCGCGCAACGCGCCCCCGAACGGCAAGGCTTTGCGGTGTCACCTTACTGGTGTTTGTCTATGGACTACATCTACTGCGGCGATCCCCGCCCGTCCGAGTTTGCCTCGGCGGATGCAGGCAATTCGGTGCTCTGGTATCAGGACGGTATGCTCCGCGCGTTTGACGATAGCCTCATGCCCTACGCCGCCATTGACGACGACGGCGTGATGGTGGGAGAAACCGCCACCATGTACCGCTTGGGTACCTCTATGTACCGATTGGGCCTTCTCGCACAAGTGCCGAGGGGCGGTCAAAAGCTCCATTTCTACGGGGACGTCAAGCTCCTTTCCGATGACGACGCCGCCTATTTCGGCTACGTCAATACGCTCTACGAGCGCGCCCTGGCAGGGAAGTATGAAACAACCCTGCTCCCCGAGGATGCCCGTGACGGCCAGCCCTACGGCTACGCCGCAGGCAACGCCGCCGAGGGTATGGCGCTGGTGGTCAACCCCACTTCGCAGACGGTAGCGTACAGCCTGACTCTGCCTGCGTGGAGATGTGGCGTGCGCGCCACGCTCACGGTGGTCAACGGCGAGCGCACCGAGGCGGTGCATCCCGCGGTTACCGCTCTGCCCCTGACGCTCCCCCCCGACGGCTACGTGCTGGTGGAGTGGACGGCCGAGCCCGCGGCGCACGGCTTTGACAAGATCGTGATGCATGGTGGCGACCGTCTGACGCTTTGCACCGAGGGCATGGACGCCATCCAGTTGACCTTCACCACCGATACGGGGCTTCCCATGCGTTACCCCGATGGGTGCCCGCCGGAATTCGCCCTTCTGTCGGGCGGCCGTGCCATCCGATCGGCGCTCCGCCACATGGTGTGGAGCGGCGTGTCCTGGTCGCACTATCCGCTGGACGGCGAGTGCGACGTCACCCTCGTATGGGACGAGGACGCGGATAAGACCATGAACGTGAAATACCAACTGATTCCCCGAAAGGATACTGAACATGACGGATAAGCATGCGCCCATTCGGGCGGTCATTTTCGATAAGGACGGCACCCTCCACGATACCGAGCAGGTGTTCGCCCGCGCGTGGCGGCTGGCTGCCGACGAGTTCGGTGTGCCCGATATGGATACCACCATCATCGATTGCACGGGACGCACCCTGCCCGATATCGCGACCTATTGGAATGCCAAGTATCCCGACATTCCGTTTGACGCGTATATCCCCCGCCGCCAGTACTATTTCAATGCCATCATTGAGGGCGGCATCCCCGTCAAGGCGGGGGCATACGAGCTGCTCGAATACTTGAGATCGAACGGCTACCACGTCGGTCTTGCCACCTCCACGGGTTATGAGGCATCTATGGAGCATCTGCGCCGTACGAACATGGTGGACTATTTCGACAAGGAGGCCATCGTCACGGGAGACATGATCAAAAACGGCAAGCCCGCTCCCGATATTTTCCTGCTGTCGGCCTCCCGTATGGGCGTTGATCCCGCGCTGTGCGTGGGCGTGGAGGATTCCCTCAACGGCGTGCGCGCCATCCACGCCGCCGCTATGCGCCCCGTCATGATCCCCGATATGATCCCGCCCACCCCCGAGGTGGAGGCCCTGCTGTGGCGGAAATGCCGCGATCTTTCCGAATTGCAGGCGATCATTGCCGAGCGTGCTTGATTTCTGAGAGCATCTGCCGTTTCCAAGGCTCTCCCTCTGGGAGAGCTCCTGCGTCAGCAGGTGAGAGGGCGCCCTCTCCGTCAGCCTGCGGCTGCCATCTCTCCCGAGGGGAGAGGCCGAAAGCGGAAAATAAACGATGCTGTATTCAAAAAAATACCGCATCCCCCTTGTCAAGCACGGGAAAATGTGGTATAATAATAAAATCATGAGAAAAACCGACGCACGATGAACCATGATCCGCGCGCCGTGAAAGGAATAGACCCATGAAACACACCGATATCAAAGCTCTGTTCGCTACCCCTGAGCAGTACGTGGACACCTCTGTGACCGTCTGCGGTTGGGTGCGCACCGCCCGTGACTCCAAGAACGTATCCTTCCTTGAGATCAACGACGGCACCTGCTTCCGCAATATTCAGATCGTGGTGGACAAGGAGCAGATCTCCGAGGAGTCCTTCCGCGACGCCATGATGGTGGGCACGTCGATCTGCGCCGTGGGCCGCTTCATCGTGTCCGAGCGCAACGGCTACGAGATGGCGCTGGAGTCCATCACCATCCTCGGCAAGTGCCCCGGTGACTACCCTTTGCAGAAGAAGCGTCACACGCAGGAATTCCTGCGCACCATCCCCCATCTGCGCGTCCGTACCCGCTACTTTGAGGCGGTGTTCGCCGTGCGCGATCAGCTGGCGCAGTCCATCCACAAGTACTTCCACAGCCACGGCTACCGTTATATCCACGCCCCCATCATCACGGGCAGTGACTGTGAGGGCGCGGGCGAGATGTTCCGCGTGACCACTCTTCCCTGGAACGCTACCGCCGAGGACGAGGCCGCCTACTACGCCGAGGATTTCTTCGGTCAGAAGGCAGGTTTGACCGTATCCGCCCAGCTCGAAGGTGAGATGGCGGCTATGGGTCTGGGTCGAATCTACACCTTCGGTCCCACCTTCCGCGCC
>JAEIGA010003801.1_pt1 | contig 23501 bp, 17 predicted proteins | sample 9270691 | NCBI WGS metagenome assembly JAEIGA01 (sample SAMN17057246, study PRJNA624740) | gut metagenome | biome: biome; isolation source: fecal sample | host: Bos grunniens | place: China: Xizang | collected 2019 | reverse complement strand
TCCATTACAGCATCAACGGTACAGAACTGTCATATACATCCGCATTTGCGGCAGACGGTCCGATGACGGTCACATGCTATGCAAAGAAAGCAGGTATGAAGGACAGTGATGCCGTAACATATGAGATCGGTATCATCGATGAATCGGTCAATGCGGATCCCGGTGACCTCTGTCCGGAAGATATAGAACTGGTCAACGAAGAATACGGCGGTATCGTACCTGACGGTATCTGGGCTGCGGGAATTGATGAAGAGACCGTATATACAGGCAGCAAGATCACATTCCCTGCACTCAGGGTATACGACCATAAGACACTGCTTGATACGAAATCCTATTCCGTATCTTATAAGAACAATGTCAATGTTTCCGCAGAAACATACGGATCCCGGATCGGCTGGACACCGGAAAAGAAGACGACGGTCTCTTATCTGCAGATCAAGGGAAAAGGCAATTATACAGGAACAGTATATGTTCCGTTCAGGATCATTCCGAAGTCACTGGAAGATGAGGATGTGTCGGTCAGTGATCTCTGGCTGAAAGCATCCGGAAAAGCACAGAAGCCTGCACCGGCTGTTGCATATAACGGAAAGAAACTGAAGATCAACAAGGAATATTCACTTGTTTATGTTGATACTGATGGACATGAACATCCCTACAGTGAAGGTGTCACTGATGCCGGAACATATAAGGTACAGATCTCCGCAATGGGGACGAACTATACCGGTACCAGGACAGTTGATCTGACAGTGGATGACGCTGCAGAGACCGTCCTGATGTCAAAGACAAAGATCACTGTCGGCAAGTGGAATGGTGAAGAGGGCATGCCTGTGACTGAAAGAACACCGCTTGTCATTACCGTGAAATCCGGCGCAAAAAAACTTCATCGGGATACTTACAGAGTGATCAGGGTCATCAACGGTGACCGTGCGGGAACAGCTTCACTGGTTCTGCAGGGAACGGGTGTTCCCGATCCTGTGACCAATATTGTCCTGCTCGGAGAACATACCGTGAAGTTCACGATCAGCGGCATATCGGTCGCAAAAGCAGTAACATCCATTGAACCGTCAGTATATACCGGCTCTGCAGTCAGACCGGACAGCTTTGAAGTCACACTTAACGGAACAAAGCTTGAAAAAGATTCTGATTATGAGATCGTCTCATATGCTTCAAATATCAAAGCGGGCAAAAAGGCTTCCGTGAAGATCAGGGGAATCGGCAAGTATACCGGTACCAGATCATTCCAGTTTGAGATCAGTAAGGCTGACATCAATTCTGCAGAAGCACAGATCTCCGGTACGGCTCCGTATCAGCCTTCTGGTGCTGTTCCCGACATCAGGCTGCAGTACTCGGGCAGCCTGCTGAAAGCAGGTACGGATTATACCGTGAAATACAGCGGAACAAGAACTGCCGGTTCGACTGTTTCCTGGACGATCACAGGAAAAGGAAACTTTGAGGGAACGATGACCGGTACATATACCGTCACGAAAAAAGATCTTTCCGATACAGTGCTGACAGTCAATGACATTGTCCGCAGCACCGCAAAGAAAGGTACGTACTATCAGTGCAAAGTCAGCCTGAAAGACGGCAGTAAGGCACTGGGTGTGAAAGATTATGACAAAACATCCGTGACATATACCTATGCGCAGGATACCCGTGTACAGGTTCCTGTCACTTCAAAGACTCTGAGAACCGTATTGAGACTTGCAGGAGATCCTGTCGGACCGGCGGATATCCCGGCTGCAGGTTCCGTGATCAGGATCACCGTTTCTGCTGCAGAGGGCGGCAATTATACAGGAAGCGTCTCCGGAACATACAGGATCCTGCCGGCAGGTCATCTGATCTCTGCGGCAGCCGTCAAATTCAATGTAACGAAGGATGACGGAACTGTTGTCCGGCAGACATCACTGACAAAGCAGTATACGGGAAAGGCTGTTGTGCTGAAGGAAGATGAACTGTATCTGACATTGAAGGTCGATGGAAGCACATATGTCCTGACATCCGAAGATTATGAGATCATCTCCTATGCAAACAATATCAAGAAAGGTACAGCATCCGTAACGATCCGCGGTAAAGGTGATTTCGGCGGCACAAAAACGATCAAATTCAAGATCGGTTCACAAAGATTATCATTGCTGGGTATTTTCGGTTTATGATACCCTGTACACTGATCAAAAGATCAGGGAAATGAGCAGATTCATGAGAATAGAAAAAACAGTAAAACTGATCATCGCAGGAACGGCTTTATGTATCACCGGCTGTTCTTCCGGTGCGGCAAAGACACCGACTGTCGAGCTCACTGAAGGTGTACATTATGTGGAATACGGAACAGATACGGATGAAGTCAATGAGGCAGGTATTCCGCTGTATCTGGAACCATTCATCAAATCCTATCAGGGAGAGATCTTTGTGGATGATTCTGATCTGGATGTCTTTATGCTTGGCAGCCAGACAGTAACCGTAACTGCATCGACAGATGAAGGTGACATGGAAGAAGTGCTGGAAGTGATCGTGGAGGATACATATGCTCCGATGATCGAACTGCAGCAGAAGCAGGTGTATATCGATACAAATGATGAATTTGATCCGCTTGAGAACATCATAGGTGTCTATGACACGGATGAAGAAGAGTTCGAACCGCTGATGTGGTACGAATATGATGACGGGATACTCCTTGATGAGATGCCTGAGGAATCCGGCTTCTATCTCATTGATATTTCGATGGTCGATACATCCGTGAAAGGTACCTATCCGGTAAACATAACAGCAGTTGATATGGCAGGCAATATCACAGAAGGATCATATGAGGTGATCGTAGGGCTTGCGCAGGAACCTGACAGCGAACCGGTGATGTTCGGCGGAAAACAGATCAGCGGACATCATGATCCGGATGCTGCAGAAACAGATCGTATTGATGCAGTGAGGAAATACTGTGAAAGCATGGGCGCAGAATGGTCAGATGACGGATGCGGCGTGTACTTTGAATATGATGATGACCCGTATGAAGACATCGACGCATATGAAGAAGATGAAGAAGATGTCATGATCGATGATGAGATCTGGGAAGAAGACGAAGAGTCCGATGAGTGGGATGATCCTGAAGAAGATGAAGAATGGTCAGATGATGAGGAATGGGATGATTCAGAAGACTATGAAGAAATGCCCGCCTACAGCGATGATTATGAGCAGGACTGTCTGGAAATGGGCGGTGTCTGGTATCCCGGGGACGGATGCGCGTGGCCGGATGAAGACTGATCCTTCCGGATTTGAAAATATGATCAAAAGTTTTTAAGCATTCCGTTTTTGCCAGCTGAATCAGATAAAAACACGGGAAAAAGGCTTGGTTTTCCGTGTTTTCTGATAGCCGGACCGATTGTGCATAACAGGATGAAAAACAGGATCAGAAAAGTTTTAAAAAGGGTAAAAAAATATAATTATTTCTCGTATAATAAACACAATGTGGGGAGGAAACACCATGAATTCTAACACTATCAAAAAATGGTTATCTTTCGGTCTGGCGATCAGCCTTCTGACAGGTAACACAACAGTCCTTCAGGCTGAAGAAGAGCCTGTGGAAACAGAAGATCTGTATGAAGTAACAGAAGATACAGAATATGAGGCTGCGGCTGTCGAAGAAAGTGAGATCGATCCTGAAGCTGAGAACATTGAAGTACCTGAAGGAAGTCTGAAAGACGCTTCCGGTATGTATGAAGATGTCAATGACTTTGAAACCAGAGCCCTCGGAAGTGATGGTGTTCAATATGATGGCGTTGCTTATCTGTCAGTAGGCGCGGTAAGCCGTCTGCCGGAAGAATCACAGGATCTGTATCTGCAGATCGCCGATACGATCGCTGAATCCTATGGCAAAGATGAAATGTATAAAGATGCTGTTATCGCAGTAGATGAACAGGGAACGATCATCTTCGGCTTTAAAACACCGGCTAAAGAACTGCTCTCCAGCAATCATTTTGTCTATCCGGAAGAAGAAGTTCTGACGGAAGAAGTTCTGACTGAAGAAGCTGAACCCGCTGAAGAAGTCACGGAAACAGAACCGGAAGAAGCAGCAGAAGAAACAGAGACAGTTCCGGAAGAAACTGTTCTGACAGAAGAAGAGATCCCTGCAGAGGAAACACCTGTGATCGAAGAAGAGGTTCCGGCAGAGGAAGATACCGCTCCGGAAGCTGAAGAAGAACCGGAAGCTGCGGAAACAGCTGTCGAAGAGACTGCTGAACCGGAAGAAACAGAAGAAGCGGTTCCTGCTGAACCGGAAACATATGAGTTTGTTGCTGAAAATACATATCTGATCGATCTTGATGAAGAAGAGGTCATTTATGAAGATTATGAAGAGGAGAGTGTTCCGTTTACCATTCTCCAGAATGAACAGTTTTTCTATAATCAGCTGCAGACAAGCCTGCAGAGATCGCTCTACAACAAAGGCAAGACAGCATTTGTGAAAAACGGCAAAACGTCATTCTCCTTCGGAAGCAGTTATTATAACATGGACTATACGTATAGAGAGTCACTGAGTGCCCTGAACGCATTGATGATCACATATCCCAACAAATTTGACTGGTGGGATCGCGGAAAAGGAAATGAAGCTTATTGGAAGGGCTATATCGGCGGCAATGTAACGATCACAGTAAAGCTGATCAAATCATCGTCTTACAGCAAAACAATGCATAATCAGGCGAAAGCATTGGTCAACACCATTGTTGAGTCCGCATATACATATGCCAACAGCAGTTATCCGAATAATCCGACATATGGAATGGTTAAATATTTTGATAACTGGATCTGCGCTAACAACTACTATAACACTGAAGGAACAAAGCCATCTAACTACGGAACAGCGCTTTATTACTTCTGTCATTGTGCTTACGGAGTATTGCTGAAGGGATATGGTGTCTGCGAATCATATGCGCTCGCGATGAACTGGCTGCTTGATGCTGCCGGCATCAGAAATATGTACTGTGTCGGTGATGTTGCCTCAGGCGGACATGCATGGAACTATGTTCAGATGCCTGATGGAAAATGGTATCTGCTGGACAGTACATGGAATGATGACTCAGGTACTAAGGATTTCTTCCTTGTCGGTGGTTCACAAATGACTGCACAGGGACGTAAAGCATTAGGCAATACATGGACTACCGGTCTCACTCTGAACTTTGACAGCAGCAATTGGGCATCTTCCAATTACAGTGCATCCACAACAGACTCCTACTTCAGCCAGATCAGGCTCAGCAATTCCAGCCTTGCACTGGCACCGAAAAAGTCATACACGCTGAAAGCAATCATTCCTGAGTATGTCAGCGGAGTCGGAGACTATTATTCCAAGTGGCCTGTTACGTGGACATCCAGCAGCCCTAAAGTTGCCAAGGTCTCCTCTTCAGGAAAAGTAACTGCCGTGGCTCCAGGTATATCGACCATTACGATGCGCATCGGCGGCAAGAAATTTACAAGCGTTGTTTATGTCTACAAATTCAAGAACCTTCTGTTCAATGACAACGGCAAGACCAAGCTCACAAAGGCTTACGGCAAGAGCGGAACAGTCACAGACGGCGTGATCTCAGCATACTTCACAAGCAGTGATGTCACGACGATCACACTGACACCGAACCAGAGCGTATATACCGGTTCAGCTCAGGTACTTATGAATGCAGGCGTGACCCCTCCGACTGCTACCTCCAATAAGACATCTGTCGCAGAAGTACAGAGTGTTTCCCTCGTTGGTGATACGATCACAGTCAAGGTCAAGGCAAATGCGATCGGTACGGCGAAGATCACCGTGAAATTCGCAGGCAAGAAAGCAGTCCTGACATTTACACCGAAGTATCTGATGAACTCCGCATGGTTCGACAGCCAGAGTATTGTTACTTCCAATACCGCAGGTCTGACATATGCATTTAAGGCATATAAACCGAAGGTCGCTGTTACAGCAGCTGCTCCGAGGGGCCTGAAGTACAAGACAACATATGCGAACAACAAGAATGCTGGTACCGCAACGATCACGATGACAGGTACAGGAGCCTTTACAGGAACTGTCACAAGAACGTTCCAGATCGCACAGGCAGACTTCACAAATGCCAAGATCACTTCCGTATCTGCTCTCAAGTACACCGGTACTGCGAAACAGCCGAAGATGACGGTCAAGATCGGCAGTAAGACACTGAATCCGAAGACAGATTATACTGTTTACTACAGCACATCAGAGTTCGGTTCCTATTCACCGACGCCCTATACAGGACCCGGTACATATTTCGTCAAGGTACAGGGATCCGGCAACTTCAAGAGCGGTACCTGGTCAGTCAACGCCAAGCCGTTTGTTATCAAATAAGCAGCTGTTTCACTGTATGATATGGATCCGGCAGGCTTTTTCCGGAATGCATATTGAGAACTGAAATTACAAGAAAGTCATTTCTTTCCGCTGATAAAACAGCAGATCGAAATGACTTTTTAATATACCTGATTTCGTGCATAATGATTACAAAGGATTAAGGGATTTTTGATATGAAAAAAGGACAGTCATTCATTTCACTTTTGCTGTGCGCATTTCTTTCACTTTCCAATATGATCCCTTCTTATGCGGAGGAGATCACTGAGAGTGAAACAGACGAAACGGAAGAAACTGTTTTGATCGTTGAAGAGGAAACAGAAGATCCTGAGGACTATGTTGAGGAAACACAGCCCGAAGTATCAGCTGAACCGGAAGAAACGATCACAGCAGAGGATCCTGAGACTACAGCCGAACCGGAAATAACAGAGGAAACAGAGCCGGAAGAGGAGACTGTCATCCTGCCGGAAGAACCCGAAGAGGAAACAGCGGAACCTGCTGAAGAAGAACCGGAAGAAACAACGGAACCTGCTGAAGAAGAACCGGAAGAATCTGTTGAGGACTCTGAAGGAGAACCGGAACAGGAAGAATCTTCTTTGTTTGCTGTACCTGAAGATTTTGAAGTCAGCCCGGCTGATCAGGAAGGAAAACAGGCACTCCAGGACAATCTGGTACCGGAAATGCTGGGTTCTTTGAAAGAGGGCGTTGATTATGCGGAAGACCAGCTCATGTTTGCGGCTGACTCCATGGAATATGCCGAGCAGACTGCAGAGATCTTCGGAGGGACTGTCGTTTCATTGAAGAACGGTTTAGCTGTCATTCAGCTGGAACGTGAAGATATTACTGTTTCCGATGCAGTCTATGCATCGATCGGAACGGAAGAACTGCCTCTTGTTGAACCGAACTATTATGTAACACATGACCCTGTGGTCGAGGATGGTGAATATGAACTGTTCTCATCTGAAAACGTACTGCCGGAAGTACATGACTGGGACGGATGGGTGAACGATGTCTTTGCTGAACCTGATCCCTTGCTGCAAACACCATCAGATGATTATTTCCAGTGGCATCATGACGCAGTCAATACGTATGCCGGCTGGAACGCAACGATGGGTGACAGTGATGTGCTCGTTGCGATCATTGACGACGGTGTCAACTATAATCATGAAGACCTGGCGGGCAAGGTAACGATGCTCGATATGACGCTGGATGAACCGGAACAGACAACTAATTTCGGTACAGGACACGGTACGCATATTGCCGGTATCATCGCCGCAACTGTTGATAATGGTGTGGGCGGAGCAGGAATTGCGCCGGATGTCAGTATACTCAGCCTGAATGTATTTGAAGAAGGCGGCAGTTATGCCGAATCAGCTGATATTATTTCAGCCATCAATTATGCAATCGAGGCCGGAGCGGATGTCATGAACATCAGTCTTGGCAGTCCAGTATTTAACTATGCATATGAAATGGCAGTCAATAAGGCTTATTACAGCGGTATTACGATCTGTGCTTCTGCCGGCAATACCGGATCCAACATTAAAAACTTCCCGGCAGCATACAGTCATACGGTCGCTGTTGCGGCAACGACTCTGAACGGCACCAGGGCATATTATTCAAACTATGGACCATGGGTAACGATCTCAGCTCCGGGTACAAAGATCATGTCAACAAGCTACGACGGAGATCCGAGCGATACCTCCTATTACGAAATCATGAGCGGAACTTCCATGGCAACACCGGTCGTGACCGGAGCTGTTGCGCTCTACATGAGCAAAATGGGACATGTTTCACCGGATGAAATGCTGAAAGTGCTGAAGAAGAGCGTTAACAAGTGTTCTTCCCCGCAGATGGGTGCAGGCATCATTTCGATCGAGAAAATGTTTAATGGGGACAAAGCCGCTCCTGTGATCGAAGTATATGATTCCAACGGATATCCGGTAGCAGACTTGAAAACACCGGTCAAGGAAGGCTCCTTTGCTGTCATCGTCAATACAGATGCAGGCGACAATGATACGATCATCTATACAACAAACGGAAAGGCTCCGTCTGTAAAAAACGGCTCGATCGTGAATGGTCAGATCTATGAACCCGATACATTGATCGAACTGGATGAATTTGAGAAGAACAAATCTGTTGTCATTCAGGCAGCTGTCATGAACAGTCTTGGCGTATTAGGCGCTGTCAAAAAGACCACGATCAAAACACCGGTACCGGCACCTGCGCCTTTGAAGATCAAGACGGTCAGCCTGAACCAGACCAAGGTCACGCTGAACTGCTCACTGTCCGTGGACGAAGAAACAGATCTTTATGCGGCAGCTCTGATCAATACTGCCGAACGCAGCGTTGACCTGGATACGGTAGCTCACCAGTGGCTGTCAAGCAATGCGGCAGTGGCAGTGGTCGATGAATACGGTCATGTAACTGCTGTCGGCGCAGGAACAGCTAAGATCACCCTGAAGCTGCTGGACGGCTCCGGAAAGAGCGCAGTATGCACGGTAACGGTCGTACAGCTGGCGGAAGAGATCACGATCAAAGGTCAGGACGCGGCAGCTCCCGGCGGAAGCGCTTCTTATACAGTTTCCGTTCTTCCTTCCTCAACCAAGAACAAGAAGGTCACCTGGTCGATCCTGTCCGGATATTATTACGCTTCCATCGATGCGAAAGGAAAACTGAAGGTCGTTTCCGGTGCTCCTGCAGGAGCGGAGATCGTGATCCAGGCAGCCGCTGCTGACGGAGGAAATGCTGTTGCGACAAAGACAGTAACTGTATGCCCGAAAGCATCAGCGGTCCTCCTGACAACTGATGACAGCCGTGCTGTCTACAACAAAAAAGGACTGTTAAGCAGTATCCAGCTGTTCACAGTCGATATTGACAACGCGGACGAGGATCTCTTTGAGGAGAATCATGTCAAGCTTGATCCGCTGATCATCGGCAACGATATACCGCCTGTCTGGACTTCCAGCAAGCCTTCCGTTGCCAAAGTGGACCCGGAAGGAAATGTGACTGCATTGTCAGCCGGTACAACAAAGATCACATGCAAAGCAAATGACGGATCAGGTAAGAGCGCATCCATTACCGTGAAGGTGATCATTCCGATGTCCAGTCTGAACGTTGTGATCGGTGACAGCAGTATCTGGAGTGTCGGCAAGGCTTTAAAGCTTTCCAATAAATTTGCCTGCGGCAATACATACGGAAAACCGTCCATTCCGAAGGTCAAATGGAGCATTGATCAGGTCATATACGAATATGATGGTTCAGAATTCGATGTTCTGAACGATCTCGGATATCCGAAAGAATGGTTCAAGCTTTCCGGAAGCTCTCTGACAGTATCCAAAAATGCCGAAAAAGCACTGGATCTGACAAACGGTTATCTGTTTGTGATCGTAAAAGCTGAAGCTCTTGATGGTACGGGATATACTGCGTATCAGACGATTCAGATCACAGGAACACTGAACGGACTGACATTCGAAGATCCGTACGGTGCAGGCTACTACATGTACTCTGACGATTATGAATACACGTATTATACATATCTGTACAGTGAACAGCCTGTAAACTTCCAGATCACCAGCAGCAGCCCGAATAAGGTCGGTGCGTATGTCGACTACTCATCACAAGAACGCAGTGATTTCTGGATCACCAAAAGCGGCAGGACCAAGTATTATTCAGGATATGTCTACACTGTTTACTATTTCGTATATCCTGGTACAAAGGGAACGGTCACACTGACCGCAAAGACATTGGACGGCAGCAACAAGTCAGCGAAACTGAAGCTCAAGGTATATGACTGATCTCAGAAAACTTCTGCTTGCAGGACTGTTGGCAGGAACTCTGACAGGCTGTGAACAGCCGGCAGAGGCACCGAAACAGGATATTTCCGTCATACCGGGAAAAGAACTGTTCTGCCTGACTGAAAACGAAGATACTGCCAGAAAGATCGCTGAACAGTATGAGATCGAATTTGTCAGCTATCAGTACGGTACAGCCGTATTCCATACGGACAAGGAACCGCAGTCTGTCATTGACTACGGTGCAGCCAACCATCTTCCTGTCTTGTCATTGAATACTGACGGGAATCAGAAGAACTAAAACAGCATCCTGCCGTGCAGCTGTACAGCAGGATGTTTTTATAGACAGCAGATATGGTTTCCGGGGCGTTCTGCCCGGAAAGCCTACGAATTATGGTGACAATCTAGTATAATAATGAGGATTTAAAAGATAAGGCGGTAATCATTATGAAAATAGGTGTAGCAGGCCTGGGATATGTAGGACTGTCAAATGCTGTGCTGCTGGCCCAGCATAACGATGTATATGCATACGATATCAACGAAGAACGCATCCGCATGGTTCAGAACAGGCAGTCCCCGATCAAAGATAAGGAGATCGAAGAGTATCTCAGGGAAAAAGAACTTCATCTGACGGCCACGAAAGATGCCGGGGAAGCGTATAAAGACTGCTCTTATATCATTATTGCAACTCCGACGAACTATGATCCGGACAGAAACTACTTTGACACGAGCAGTGTTGAAAATGCGATCGAAACGATCCTGAAGACTGCTCCGGAAGCAGTGATCATCATCAAATCCACGATCCCTGTCGGTTATACAAATGATGTCCGTGAGAGATATCATACTTCCAACATCATCTTCAGCCCGGAATTCCTGCGTGAAGGAAAGGCACTGTATGACAACCTGTATCCTTCCAGGATCGTTGTCGGTGAGCGCAGTGACAGAGCAAAAGAGTTCGCGGAGCTGATGAAGGAAGGCGCATTGAAGGAAGACATTCCTGTCCTGTTTACGGGTTCTACGGAAGCAGAAGCCATCAAACTGTTCTCCAACACATACCTGGCACTGCGTGTCGCGTACTTCAATGAACTGGATACATATGCCGAAATACGCGGACTGAACACAAAGGAGATCATTCAGGGTGTAGGCCTGGATCCCAGGATCGGCACGCACTATAACAATCCTTCATTCGGATACGGCGGCTACTGCCTGCCCAAGGATACGAAGCAGCTGCTGGCAAACTACCAGGATGTTCCGGAAAACCTGATCGAAGCGATCGTTGAATCCAACCGCACCAGGAAGGATCATATTGCCGAGATGGTACTGAGAAGGAATCCAAAGGTCGTCGGTGTATACAGACTTGTCATGAAATCCGACAGTGACAATTTCCGTTCCTCATCGATCCAGGGTGTTATGAAGAGGATCAAAGGAAAGGGTGTTCCGGTGATCCTGTATGAACCTTCGATGAAAGAAGATGAATTCTTCCGCTCCAAGGTGATCCGTGACCTGGATGAATTCAAGAGGCAGGCAGATGTCATCATTACGAACAGAATGAGTGATGAACTGATGGATGTGGCAGACAAAGTATATACAAGGGATCTGTTTTCAAGGGACTGAGTATGCAGTATAAACTTACGAAATTCGATCATGTGATCGCGCCGGATAAAGCATTTGATGATCACCATCACAGTATGTACTGCTGTGTCGGTTATTTTAATGCGTTCATTCCGGAAAGACCGGTCTGGCGTGTGGAAATGAACGGTACGGCTGTCTACTATACGGTCGCTGCCAAACGGATCAACGTGCTCGGTACATTGTGCCAGTATACAGACGAGGAGATCGATCTGTTCTGTACGTTCCTGTTCCAGCAGTATCCGCGCAAATACATCAACTGGGGCGGTTTCTACCATCCATATGAGTCAGGAAAGTATATCGCCCATAAGACGGCGATCGTCAGCGACATCATCATGGATCTTCCGTCTGATGAGAAAAGCTATCTGCAGAGCCTGAACAGTACGACCAGAAAACACGTGCAGTATTACAAAAGACGTTTCCTGAGAGACTTCCCGGAAGGGAAACTCAGGGTATACCGGAATGAAGAGATCAGTCATGAACTGATCGAACAGATCATTCATTTCAACCATCTGCGCATGGAAGAAAAGAATACGCATTCCGATCTGGATGAAACGGATATTGAAGGCTTTTACCGTCTCTGCCGGGACTGCGGCATCGTTCATACCGTAGAACTCGGAGGGAAACTGATCGCCGCAACCATCAATCCGGAGATCAATCACCACGGACATCTTGCCGTGATCTCACATGATCCGGAATACAACAAATACAATCCCGGACAGATCGCACTGTACGAGACGATCGCCGACTGCATCAAAGAAGGCGGCGAACGTTTCCACTTCCTGTGGGATATGAGTGATTATAAAAAGAGATTCGGCGGCCAGCTGACAGAGCTTTACTATTACCATATCTATCCGAAGAATACCGTATCCGGTATGGCGGACAAAGTGAAATGTGATGTGACCTGTTCACTGATGTATTTCCAGAAACGGAGCGAAACAGGGAGAAAAGTAATTGACCGCGTAAAGAAAGTGATTGGAATGAAATGATTGCGGATATCAAAGATTCGTTATTCAGAGCGGGGATCCTTCTGATCGCATGGTCTGCCGTGACCATGCTGGTGACAAATCTATTGTTCTGTGCAGGTGTGACCCTGCATCTGTTCACATTGTTCATATCGTTTATCATTGCGGCAGCAGGAACTGCCGCAGTATTGAAATGGAGCATCAGGGAGACTGTCCTGTCTTCTTTGATCACTGTATTCGCATATATCGTGATGACATTCATGGGATCACTGCTGTTTGACATCAGCTATGATTCCAATACCATGTACAAAACAGCGATCGCCCTGATGACAAAAGGCTGGAATCCGATGAAAACGCATGCCAGGGATGCCATTGACGGGTATTTCGGTGTGCACAGCTCATGGAATACAGCATATACGGGCAAGTGGATCAGCAACTATGCCAACGGGACATGGCTGTTCCAGACATATCAGTATCTGATCACCGGAAAGGTCAATGCAGGGATCTCCTTTATCTGGATGTACATGTGTTCCGCATTTGTGATCAGCTTCAGATACCTGAAGCGCATGGGCATGGCACCGGTTCCCGCATTCTTTGCGGCAGTGTTTCTGGCATTCAATCCGGTCACCATGGCACAGAGCAGTACGCTGTATGTTGACGGACCATGGATGCTGATGCTGGCACTGGTCCTGCTGATGCTCATTTATCTGATCAAAAGCCGCTATGATCTGAGTGACAGGGAACCCTGGCTGATCCTGTTCCTGGCTTTTGTTACAGGATCTGTCATGAAGCTGAACGCATTTGCGTACAGTTCCGTATTCCTGATCGTGTTCTATCTGTTCATGCTGCTGGATGCCCGGAAGGAACTGACCCGCAGCGCGTGGCTGCGCATTACGTGTTTCTGCTGGCTGTGCGCAGGCATCACGGTATTCGGCACGGGACTGTCGATCTACGGAAGGAATATCTTCTGGTATGGGAACCTGTTCTATGGCTTCTTCGGAAGCGGGGCAGAGGATATCATCGCGTCCGGCCAGATCGTTCCGGGATTTACGGATATTCCTGCATGGAAGAGCTTCCTGCTGTCCATGTTTGCGGAGTCCTCCGGTTCCATCCATTCCAACGTCATCATGAAGCTGCCCTTTACCGTAAAAACTGAAGAGATCGAAGCCTTCCTCAGTCCGGACGTCCGTGTCGGCGGGTTCGGGCCCTGGTTCTCCGGTATCTTCATCATTGCCGTGATCCTGATCGCTGCAAATCTGAGAAAACTGTCCGGAAGGTACAGAACGGCACTGCTGCTCTTCCTTGGATTGTCATTATTGATGGCATGTGTGCTGCCAGGTTCCTACTGGCTGAGATATGTGGCATTTATCTATTTCTTTGCCGTGATCGCTTATGCCCTGTGCACAAACAGGATCATACGGATCCTGTTCGGCATCCTGCTTGCGGTGAATACAGCGATGTGCTCCTACGGAAGCGTCCGGAAAATGCTGAATACACTGATGTACCGTGACCATATCCGGCAGGTATCCGAACTGCCGTCGAAAAAGGTATATGTTGCTTATACCCAGGCAGGCGGATTGTTCGACCTGGAAGACTATGGCATCGATTATCAGATCGTTGAAACAGAAGACGAAGCCGATTTTGTCTGCCCGACATATCTGACAAGACCTGTTGAGTGAACATGAGCTGTGTGTGACACAGATTGACTGAAAGTTGTATTGATTTATAATGAACATGGTGAAAAAATGATCAGTTTTAACGTACCGCCTTATACCGGCGAAGAAATCAAATATGTAACTGAAGCAATACAGAGTCATAAGATCTGCGGGGATGGAATGTTTACCAAGAAATGTTCCGAACTGCTCCAGGACAGATTCGGCTCACAGAAAGTGCTCCTGACAACAAGCGGGTCGGCTGCGCTGGATATGGCACTGCTGCTGTGTGATGTGAAGGAAGGGGACGAGGTCATCCTCCCCAGTTTTACATTCTCATCCACAGCCAATTCCGCACTCCTTGCAGGCGCAAAGCTCGTATTCTGTGATATCCGCCCGGATACCATGAATATCGATGAAACAAAGATCGAAGCTGCGATCACCGACCGTACAAAGGTCATTCTCGTCGTGCACTACGCGGGCATCGCCTGTGAAATGGACACGATCATGGATATCGCTGAACGGCATCATCTGCTCGTCGTGGAAGACGCGGCTCAGGGTGTCATGAGTACATACAAGGGTAGACCGCTCGGTACGATCGGACACTTCGGATGCTACTCATTCCATGAAACAAAGAACTATTCCATGGGTGAAGGCGGAGCGCTGCTCATCCGTGATCCCGAATACAATGAGCGTGCCGAGATCCTGAGAGAAAAGGGAACCAACCGTTCCAAGTTCTACCGCGGGCAGGTCGATAAATACACCTGGGTCGATTTCGGCGACAGCTATCTGCCCAGCGAACTGAATGCGGCATATCTCTATCCGCAGCTGCTGAACGCGGATATGATCAACAATGACCGCATGCATACATGGAATCAGTATCATGAGGCATTCCTTCCCCTGGCGGAAAAAGGCCTTTGTGAGATCCAGGTCATCCCTGATGGCTGTGTTCACAATGCCCATATGTTCTGGATCAAACTGAAGGATATTGAAGAACGGACAGCGTTCATCCGCTATCTGGGTGAACATGGCGTACAGAGCGTATTCCATTATATTCCGCTGCATTCCGCGCCGGCTGGACTGAAGTTCGGAAGATTCAGCGGGGAAGATGTTTATACAACAGCAGAAAGCAGCAGACTGACACGCCTGCCGCTGTACTACGGTATGACGGATGAGGACCGGAACACTGTGATCCGGACGATCCTTGCGTATTTTGGAGAGATGTATGATTAAACTTGCTGTGATCGGCGCATCTTATCTGCAGGAACCACTGATACAGACAGCAAAATCTATGGGTTGCGAGACCCATGTTTTTGCATGGAAAGCAGGGGATCCGGGAGAAGAAAGCGCGGATCATTTTTATCCTGTCAGCATCGTCGAAAAGGATCAGATCCTGGAGATCTGCAGACAGGTCGGGATCGACGGCATCTGTACGATCGCATCTGATCTTGCGGCGGTCACGGTGAATTATGTTGCTGAACAGATGGGTCTGCCCGGCAACAGTATGGAGACTACGCTCGTTTCAACGAATAAACACCTGATGCGTGAACGTTTCGCCGCGTGCGGTGATCCTTCCGTCCGAAGCATACAGATCTCTTCGGCGGAAGAACTCAAAGGGATCGGTCTGACATACCCGGTCATCATCAAACCGGTCGACCGTTCCGGCAGCCGCGGCATTTTCAAGGTGACCGGACCGGAACAACTGGATGAGGCCGTCAGGAAAGCAGTTGATGTCAGCTTTGACCATAAAGCCCTGGCAGAAGAATTTGCCTCAGGTTATGAATACAGTGTGGAAGGGATCACCTGGCACGGAGAGCACCATATCCTTGCAGTTACACAGAAATATACAACAGGAGCTCCCGGTTTCATTGAGACAGGTCATCTGGAACCTGCCCGGCTGACACCTGCCATGAAAGAAAAGGTGACCGCTGTTGTGATCCATGCGCTGAACAGTCTCGGTATTCAGAACAGTGCATCCCACAGCGAACTGAAGATCGATCGTGACGGCAATATCCGTCTGATCGAGATCGGCGGCAGAATGGGCGGCGATTTTATCGGCAGCCATCTGGTACGTTTCTCGACAGGGATCGACTATATCAGGGCGGTCGTTGATACCGCTCTTGGCAGAAGACCCGATCTGACACCGCAGGAACATGACGGAGCGGGCGCTGTCCGGTTCATCCTGGGTCAGGAAGACCTCGATGCCCTGACACGTCTGAAGAAAGAACACCCGGAATACCTGTATGAAGCGGAAGTGCATGAAGGCGGGGAAGTCGTTGATTCATCCACCAGACACGGCTACTTCCTGATGCATACCGAAAGGGCGGAAGACCTCATTCCATATCTGCCCGGGAGAGGTTCCGATGAATAAGACCACCGCAAAAACCTTATTCCTTCTGCATGTGCTGCTGGGAATCTATTCACTAAGTGAAGTGTTTGCGAAGCTTGCTTCAAAGCAGTCTTTCCTGAGTTTTTCTTTTATCCTGTTCTACGGACTGGTGATCGCAATGCTCGGCATCTATGCCATAGGGTGGCAGAAGGTGATCAAAAGGATGCCGCTGACCACGGCATATGCCAATAAGGCAGTGACAGTGATCTGGGGATGCTTCTGGGGGATCGTCCTGTTCCGGGAAACGCTCAGCCTGCAGAAGATACTCGGGATCTGCATCGTCATTATCGGGGTGATCATGTTTGAGATCGCTTCACAGGAGGACGCGCATGAATAATACGGTATTTATGCACAGCCTGCTGCTCCTGACAGGTGTGTTCATCAGCGCGCTGTCACAGGTCATGCTGAAAAAGTCCGCCATGAAAAACTATGACAGCCAGGTGAAGGAATACCTGAACCCGCTGGTCATCGGGGCATATACGATCTTCGTCGCATCAACTTTACTGTCCGTTCTGGCATACCGGGGAATTCCCCTGTCTATGGGACCGGTCCTGGAAACGACAGGATATATTTACGTAACGATATTCGGCATCACGATCTTTCATGAGAAGCAGACGCTGAAAACATTCTCCGCGCTTGCGCTGATCATCATCGGGATCATCGTATATTCACTAGGATAGGAAGGTATGAAGATATGAAATATTCGTTTGTTATACCCTGCTATAATTCCAGTCAGACGATCGGTATTGTGGTGGATGAGATCAATACTGCCATGAATGAACTGAAGCTGGACTATGATATCATCCTGGTCAACGATTACTCCCGGGACAATACGAAAGAAGTGATCTTTGATCTTGCCCGGAAACAGGACAATATCCAGGCTGTATCCCTGGCCAGGAATTTCGGACAGCACGGCGCGCTGATGTGCGGATACAGGTACGCCGACGGGGATTATGTCATCTCGCTGGATGATGACGGCCAGACACCGGCGCTCCAGGTCGGAAGGCTGATCGACAAAGCAAACGAAGGATATGATGTTGTGATCGCCAGATATGCTCATAAACAGCATTCCTGGTTCCGCAACTTCGGCTCCAGGGTAAATGACCTGATGGCACAGAAAATGATCGGGAAGCCGAAAGATCTGTTTCTTTCCAGCTTCTTCATTGCCAAACGCTATGTCATTGATCATGTAACGGAGTACCAGTATCCGTTCCCTTATATCGACGGGCTAGTGCTCAGGACAACGGCTTCCATATGCAATGTGGATGTTGACCACCGTGAAAGGATGTCCGGTGAATCAGGCTATACCCTGGGCAAGCTGCTGATGCTGTGGCTGAACGGATTTACCGCTTTCTCCATCAAACCGCTCCGGTTCGCATCCTATATCGGTGTACTGGCAGCGATCATCGGATTTATCGTAGGCATCTATGCTGTTGTACTGAAGTTTACGAATCCCGACGCAACAGTCGGCTGGCCTTCACTGATCGCTTCCGTCACATTTATGGGCGGCCTGAACCTGCTGATGCTCGGCATGATCGGGGAATATCTCGGCAGGGTCTATATCGGCATGAATGACAGTCCGCAGTATATCGTCAGGGAAGCAGAAGGATTTATGGATTCCAAAAAGCGCTGAATCGTTCAGCGCTTTGTTTTCCATATGTCGATCCCGTCGATCTCATCGACCTGTTCCAGTGTGACGAAAGGATCATATTCCTGCAGATACTCTTCGATCAGCCGTACGGTTTCTTCATGATCGGCTGCCAGCAGCACGTCATCCCGTTCGATCAGTGCTTTGTACGGATTGACGATATCATTCTGCCGTGCGTAATGCAGTCCCATCGGGGATGGTATTTCCCAACCGCCCAGGAACATGAAGTTTTCATACCGTCCTGCATAGGAAGCGTTTATGGCCGAGTAATCAGATACCATGGCCCTGTCACAGAATGTCCCGACATCTCCCAGATAGAACCGGTCGGGATGTTCCTGCCGGATGACCGTAAAAAAGTGATCAAAGTCAGGCTTGTCCTTCATCATATGCATGTAGATGTAATGTTTCTGGAAACTGAACACAGACGCAAGCCCGAACAACAGACATAACAGAGCATTCACGGCTTTGTTTTTAAATGATGTATTGACGCTGAGCCAGTCAGCCAGGATCACGCCTGCCATCAGCCAGATGCCGATCGTAACACGCCACGGGGTCCTGTGAAGACTCTGCAGGAACATATATTCTGCCAGGATGACAAGCCATATACAGGCGGTCAGGGCCAGTGATCTCTTTTTGCGTGTCAGAATGGCAAGCACTGACATGATCAGGACAATGACCGGCAGGTTCTGTTCACCTGTGATCAGGTCTAAGATCCTGGACAGTGATCTCTGCGCATATATGCCGGTCTTCTTCAGTGTGAACCGCGGGTCCTGCATTGAGACCATCCGTTCCAGCGTTTCCGGTGTGAATTTATCCGGATCACCGTAATTCCATGACTGCAGGACCTTCAGGTCTGTTTCACTGACATGCAGTGCGTTCAGCTCCTGTTCATGTCTGCTGTATTTCAGCCCACCGAAATCGAGGATATATGTTGAATAGTCATTGACTTTTTCATAGGTCTGCCATTCTTTCAGCCTGTACGGCTGTCTGTCTGCCGCAAACAGGATCAGGCAGCAGGACAGGATGATGCCAAGATGTCTGAGTGCGTATCCGTACTCCCTGATCGTTTTCCCTGACCGTATGGACTGCAGCCCCAAATAGATGGCCGCAAACGGCAGTGTGAACAGGAAGCTTTGTCTTCTGCAGCAGAATCCGATGATCAGGAGCAGGAATGAAAGCAGGGCATCACGTTTATTTCCGTCATTCGTCAGACGGCTGAACAGCAGCCATCCGGATGCCGAATAGAGGAATGCGTTTTTGGTAAACTGGAACGCGCCGTAGTAATCATATGCCAGCAGCGCATTGATCATGAATGTGATCCATATCTGATCATACAGGCTCATATCACGTGTCAGGCACTCTGCTATGCAGTAGACGCTGATGACATTCATGGCAAGGAAGATACAGTAATACCAGTTGACGGAAGGGAACAGCTGATAGCAGAGCCGCAGGAACCATCCTGCAGCGATATTGACATAGATCAGGTACTGGCTGTATCCGGTCCCATAAGCACCGGCAGCGATCAGGTTCAGCGCCTCATCGTCATTTGTCTGATAGAAGGTATAGCCGAAACGGTTGAACACAAAAAAGACAGTGAGGCAGATCAGCAGGATCATCGTTTTTCTCAGTACTGTCTTCTTGCAGTTCATAAGCAGGCTGTCTTTAAGTTGCTGTCCTTTCTGTAAGTCTAAATGATGAAACTCATGCAGACGCAGTGATCGGCAATAAAGCGTTCAGATCAAATGTCCGGTCTTTACTGTTTTTTTCCGAAAGTCTTCATAATGAAGCTCATGCAGATATAGTTGATCGGGAAGTAGATCGGCAGAGCGATCGCTTTTGCCCAAAGCTTCGGTCCGTGGAATACGTCTACCACCAGCATGGTCACCAGGGCCGAAATGATCGTTCCCGGTATGTAGCTGACAGGGAATGTCACGGCTGACTTCCATGTCGGTTTCTGTTTGTATGTAAAATATGTATTCATGAAGTAGGAACCGACCATGGAGATCACATCACCCAGTACGGAAGATGTGCCGACACCTACGTTCATCCCGACAAACAGCATATACAGGAGCTGGGACGCCAGTGTATTGATGACGCCGATGATCCCGAATGTCAGGAACTGTTTGCTGAAGAATTTCTCTTTGATCTTTTCTATCATTTCGTACCTCTTCGATCCATGTCAGAGATCGCCTGCTGAAGGATGGATGATGCTTCTTCATTTGTCATTCTGTAATCGACTTTGGACGGTTTCCTGTGTATGATCAGATCTTCCAGTCCTTTCAGGATATCATTCCTGTCATACCGGCAGGCGATCGCATCTGATCTTTTCAGGATACGCCAGGAAGGGCTCTTTTCCGTCGTGACTGCCAGAACATCCTTTTCCAGCAGGGAATACTCCATCAGCTTGCTGGGAAGGAACGGCTGGAAGCCGTCATCCGGCAGGATCGTATCAAACAGCAGGACACCGTCGCTTTCATTCATTTTCTGAATGCATTCTTCGTAGGGGATCTTTTCACTGATTGAGAAATACGGATCAAGACCCAGCTGATGGATCAGCCTGCGGTCGGTCTTCCGGAATTCACCATACTGTTCGATCCTGAATTTCTGTTCGGGATGCTGATCAGCGAAGAGCCTGACGGCATAGATGAATTCCTCAATGATGCGCAGTCCGTAGATCCTTCCGAAATGTGAGAGCGTATATGTATCATCTTCAGCTGTATGCTTTACGGGCTTGACCATATTCCATTCCGGAATGTAATTCAGCGGGACGACCACGCATTTCCTGCGGATGTCTTCCTCAGGGACCTTGCCGAAGTATTTCACATACTGCTCGATCATAAAGTCACGCAGTTCTTCACTGATGAATACAAGCAGGTCTGCCTGCTCCAGCGCGTTGGCCTCATCTTCCGCCACGACATAGTATTTCAGGTATGCCTTGAACGCCGCTTTTTCCGGCAGTGAATAATGCCTGTATGTCTCTTCGTCGAACATATACGGATTATGGTTGATCGGATCAGAGAACGCCGCGATCCATTTGACCGCAGGGCGTTCTTTCTTCAGGATCACGCCGGCCCTTGTCGTATAGCAGGGCCATGTCATCGTATATACATAATCCTGTCCGTCATACATCTGCACAGCGGCCTGTACATATTTTTTCATATGGTTCAGCGCTTTGATCAGATTGACGTTCCTGATGTTGAACCATACATTGTTGTATTCATCAGCCCATGTGACATGAAATTTGCCGTAGTTCGGATCATTGTCAAGGTTCTCCTGCAGCTGTTCCTCCTCCGGATAGTTTCTCAGCGCGCATACATCGTACTCCATGTCCAAAAGACGCAGATGCTTGTACACGATCTGTGAATTTGTGTCGTTATACGGAAAGAATGTTGCGGGTATGACCAGACAGCGTTTCATATACTTCCTTTCATTCAATGGCTCTTAATATGATATCATATACTTCGATAACAAGGATAAAACGATGAGAGTATTAATTATAGTTCCTGCATATAACGAAGAAAAAAACCTGCCTGTGCTGATCCCGAAGATCACAGCCGAAGGCTGGGATTATATCGTCATCAATGACGGCTCTACCGACAACAGCGCGCAGATGCTGGCGGAAAAGGGCTTCAATCATCTGGATCTGACTGTCAATGCAGGTCTTGCCGCAGTGACAAAAATGGGCTTCATGTACGCGCATGACCATGGATATGACGCAGCGCTTGTCGTTGACGGAGACGGCCAGCATCCCCCGGTCTATATCAGAAATCTCGTTGAAAAGATCGAGGAAGGATATGACTATGTTGTCGGTTCCCGTTTCATCGATCAGAAAAAACCGATGACCATGCGCATGTTCGGTTCCAGGCTGATCTGCGGTGCCATCAAGCTCAAAACAGGGATCACTGTGACAGACCCGACATCCGGCATGCGCGCGCTTGGCAGAAAGACGCTGGAAGACTTTGCAGAAAACATGAATTTCATCGCCGAGCCGGACGCACTGACATACGTCCTGCGCAGAGGCTACAAATATGCGGAAACACAGGTCAACATGCAGGAGAGAATGGAAGGCGTCAGCTATTTCCGCAGTCCCCTGAAATCAGCCCGCTACATGTTTACGATCCTGATGTCCATACTGTTCCTGCAGTGGTAAGGAGTATTGATTATGGTATATATTCCCGCAGCACTCAGAGCCGCCCTGATCATAGGCTCGCTGCTTGTACTTGTATTTATTATCTACAGTTCCGTCAAGGCCAGCATGGATGTTCACTATGCAGTCCTCTGGATCACGATGGCAGCACTCATCCTGCTGATCGGCCTGTGGCCGGAACTGGCAGGGGCTGTCGCTGACGCGATCGGTTTCCAGTCCGTCAGCAATTTTGTGTTCCTTGTCATGACGGCGGTCCTGTTTTTGCTGAGTTATTATTCATTCCTGAAGATCAGCCGGATGAATGAAGATATCCGGAAACTGAATTACAAGGTAGCGTCGCTCCAGAAAGAACTGGCTGACGTGAAAAAGGAGTCATGATGACAGCGCGCAAACGTGTAGCCTTCATCACCAACGGCGCTTTTCCGGTTCCTGCCGTACGCGGCGGCGCGGTCGAAGCGCTCACGGAAATGATCCTGAAGGAAAATGAGATCTTCGGGGAGATGGACCTGACGCTTTTCAGCATCTATGATCCCCTGGCACTGAAGGCAGGCGTACATTATCCGTCTGTCCGTTTTGAATTTATCAGACCCCGGAAAAAATGGCTGGCACTGGACAAGGCTTTCCATTACGTGGCTTACGACATCCTGAACTATGTCAACCATCTGTCATTCAAGACGACTTTCCAGAGGATCGATTATCTCTATCAGTGTGCGGTCAAACTGAATGAAAACGATTATGACGCTGTGATCTTCGAGAACCAGATGGCTTCCCTGTGGGTCCTGAAATATAAAAACAACGCGGAGAAATATGCCGGGAAATACTATTTCCACCTGCATAATCATCCGGAAAAATACGCAAAGGCGGAGCAGCTTGCCGCAGATGCCAGAAAAGTGATCTGCGTGAGCAGATTCATCGGCAGCGCGTTTGCGAAGAATATCGGCGCTGAATATAC
>JAEIGA010003800.1_pt1 | contig 23501 bp, 34 predicted proteins | sample 9270691 | NCBI WGS metagenome assembly JAEIGA01 (sample SAMN17057246, study PRJNA624740) | gut metagenome | biome: biome; isolation source: fecal sample | host: Bos grunniens | place: China: Xizang | collected 2019 | reverse complement strand
GAGCAACAGATTTCTAATCTGTGGGTCGGGAGTTCGAATCTCTTAACGGGTGCCATTTATATGTGCTGTTGGCTCAGCTGGACAGAGCGCCTGGCTACGGACCAGGAGGTCGAGGGTTCGAATCCTTCACGGCACGCCATTTCGCTGGCTAAATCTTTCCGGAGAGTCAGGGCGTCATGAACCTTGTGCCAGCAACCAAAAATAAGACGAAAATTTGATTTTTTTAAAAATTTTTGTTATAATATATATGTAATAAAAAATAAGAAATAAATAAAGGCAGTAACAGCAACTCTTTAAAATAACCCTTAGCAAAATGGTGATTTTTAGAAACTGCCTTGTAGATATACTCTCGTAGTTCAGTTGGTTAGAGCACCACTCTGATAAAGTGGAAGTCGGTGGTTCAAATCCACCCGGGAGTACCATTAAAGCTTTTTAAGATTAGAAAGGAAACAAAGTTATGAATGTAGTTCATTCTGGTAGTAATTACCAAATCTATGGCGAGTCTTTAAAGACTTATTCACAGTTACCTCTTGGTACTTATGAAGTAAATTTTCATAAGATGATGGGGTTCTATCTTACATCACACGCAGACCTTGTTGTAAATGAAGAGAAGATTTATGGTTCGTCTCCTGCAAAGGTTGAAAAAGTTCTCAAAAGTTTTTCAACTGTGGATCGTAACTTTGGTGTCATTCTCTCTGGTAAGAAAGGTATCGGCAAGTCCTTATTTGCCAGACAGCTTTCCATCAGGGCAAAAGAATATAATCTTCCTTTAATAATCGTCTCTTGTTATGTGCCGGGAATTGCGGATTTCCTTAGTTCGATCGAACAGGAAGTCATCGTTCTTTTTGACGAGTTTGAAAAGACATTTGCAGACCAGGAGCACATCAACCCTCAGGAAGAGATGTTACCTCTTTTTGACGGTATTGATAGCGGTAAGAAGCTTTTCATCATTACTTGTAATGATGTTCATAAGTTGAATTCTTACCTTATCAACAGACCCGGTCGTTTCCATTATCATTTCGTTTTGGGTAATCCTACCCCTGATGAAATTAAGGAATATATGCAGGACAAGTTAAAAGAAGAATATCATTCTTGTATTAAAAAGCTTGTAAGCTTCTCCTTGAATGTTGATTTAACATATGATGTTTTGAGAGCAATCGCTTTTGAAATCAATAACGGTTACTCTTTGGAAGAAACTCTTATGGATTTAAATATCAGCAAGGAAGGCTCTCCTAAGTATAATATTCGCATCGACTTTGCGGACGGTACATTCCGTATAGCAAAAGATGTTCGAATCAATACTTACTCCAATAGTAGAGAATATCAGTGGTTCTCTGGACGCACTGGTAACAGATCTGATGCTATCCGTATTGATTTCTATCCGTCTGATATCATAATTGATATCGACCATTCTGAAATGACTCTTGACCCCTCAAAAGTTGAGAGATATGTTGATGAAGATTATTTTGATATGGATAAGCCAGAAGACGCAGCTCGTTTCGAGCATCTTTGCAACACTGAAATTACAAAGATTACTTTTGATCGAGTTGTAAATGATTTTGCAATGAAATATTGCATATGATATAAAGTGGGAGTGCGGAACTCCCACCCCATATCGGGATGTGGCTCAGTTTGGTAGAGCACGTGGTTTGGGACCATGGGGCCGCAGGTTCGAATCCTGTCATCCCGACCAACCTTTTTATAGGTCGTTTAATATTTTTAAAAAAGGCACATACAGCAAATAATTCTTAATAGAATTGCTTATGGGTTCGAGTCCCATGTGACGCAACAGTAGCGTTTTTGGCGGAATTGGTATACGCATTGATCTTGAAAATCAACTTTAATTCTTTTAACTGTGCCTTGAAGAAAAATTTGACATTTTTAAAAAATTATGTTATAATATATATGTAATAAAAAATAAGAAATAAATATTATAAAAATCGTCAGGAGTCAGTCAAAAGTGGATAGTTTATTTGAAACTCTTTTCACATATGAATGAAAGGAGAGATTATAAATGGAAACTAAGATTTGTTCTAAATGTGGAATTGAAAAATCTATAACAGAATATCATAAAAACGGATTCGACAAATAGGGTAATCAGCAATATAGAGGATATTGTAAAGATTGTGCTAATAAACGAGAATCTGCACGATATTGGGAAAAAAGAGCGTTTGTTGATGCTCAAAGAACTAAATGTGCTAAATGTGGAGATACTCGTAGTTATGTTTTGGATTTTCATCATAAAGATCCAAAAGAAAAATCCTTTACGATAGGAGCTTTATCAAAAGGGAGCGAAAAGGCTCTTCAAGAAGAAATTGATAAATGTATTTGTCTTTGCTCTAATTGCCATAGAGAGTTTCATCATTTTGAAAAAATGGGATTAACACTTGATGAATATATAAATTAAATATTGGGGTGTCGTCAAGCGGCTAAGACACAAGACTTTGACTCTTGCATTCAGAAGTTCGAATCTTCTCACCCCAGCCATTAGATACTTAAAAAAGCTTAGGTCCAATCGGCTGACTAGGTAGGCGAGGGAACGTGAGATTGGTTGCGGGCTTACTCGAAGGAAGAAGTTCGAGGACACCCCTCTTGAAGACCGGTGAAGAGGGCTACACTCCCGTTGTAAAAAGTCTCCGCCTTTGGGAACTTTGAGTCCCACATGAAGAAATAGGTAAGCGTGGTTGTGAAACATAAACCCCGCCTAGTCTATGGTATCGCAAGGTAAGTAAAACCGAGTAAAACCTTAATTCCTCGGTCGGTTCTGTAATATCGTGAGCAGGACCAGCTTCTCTCAGGCTGGCAAAATAAGTGAGGGATATTTGGGGGCATAGCTCAGCAGGTAGAGCAACTGGCTGTTAACCAGTGGGTCGTAGGTTCGAGTCCTACTGTCCCCGCCACTAAACTTAATAAGAAGGAGGAATTGTAATGAGCTTACGCAGATTTATGCTTTTATTTGCAATTAGTGCTGGTGCAGAGTTACCTCGTGAAGTTATTCGTGAAGCAATTTATGGCTAAGCACAAAAGAAGAAAAATCTCCCCAATTTCTTCGTATGACCACCAGTATAGATGTGTTCCCGTCGCGTGGTCGTTTAAACCAGAGTCTATACAAAAGTTAATTGACAATTTTGCATCTCGGTGAAGAGCAAACTCCATTGTGCCGAGAACCCAATCCTGCCTGCGGGCGCCAGGAATCCGAAAAAAATTTATCGACGATAGCCGATAATAGGTAGAGGGCTTATGTAGTGATATGTAAGTTCCGCCTCAGAACTGAGGTCTTGGATGGAGGGGTGTGCAACCATAATCGCATCTAAATACACAGTCTTGTCGCTTCCGCAATAGACAGCACTTGTGAATAGCAAGAGCCGAATCCAAGTTAGGTGTCTGGTGTGGCAACTAGAACAAACCTTGGAAAAGCCAATAAGGAAGTTTGCACTTGAACCAGAGTAATCTGGGTATAAGACAAGGTCGTGGTACGAGTAGCCCAAATGTGCAATGACTTAATGGGAAATTAGATAGTAATAAAAAGATGTAATAGTCTTTATCAAATTTTCTGAATGGTGGGTGAAAGTTAGAGGTAATCAATCCTCTACGAGCTAGTAGAATAGTGAAGAGGCAATAAGATTCGTCTTATTGTAAGTAGGTATTCTTAGGGTAAGAAGTATTGGGGTAGCTGCCAATGCTCAGACTTATCTTCTCGGTGGTAGAATATGGGTGAAGATTAAACAGGAAGTATGGCGAAGGTCAGCAAAATAGCGTCAGTTAAGTAAAGGCATAAAGCGTAAAAGCTTTATGCCTTCTTTTTTTTTGCCTTGAAAGTTCTTATACCTACAACCGCCCGGCCCCGGACGCATAGACCGTAAAGCCAAAAGCAAAAAGCGGTTTAAAAATTTTACTGGGCAAAAAGGGAACATGCATCTTATATTTTTCTTAACTATAATGGAGAAATCTAATATTTTCAGAAAGGAGAGAGTATAATGGGAATAAATGTTTATTCAAGCAGTGGTGATATTGCTTATGGCGTTAAAGAATTCGTGGTTGATAAAAAAAGCGATTTACAATTACTTCCCAAAAATTGTGAGATGGGAAGCGCAGCTTTATGTCTTGAAGATGGCGAAGTATATTTTTACAGCTATGAAAGCGGCTGGGTTATACCGGGTGCGGTATCATGAATTTGATGACATATGCTTTACTAAAGAAAGAAATCCAAAAGACATTAACTGATGGAATTGAGATTTCTAACATGGAAATTGTTGATGGGGACTTAGTCTTTACCTTGTCTAATAATTCAGTAATTAACGCTGGTAAACTCCCCACTTCAGACCAGGAGGCAATAGAAAATATAACATCTGTTGTAAAACAAGTGGAAGTGGCATTATAGGATTTACAAGATAATGCTGTGAAACAAGACGGCGGTATTGTCACAGGCCCTTTAACCTTACTATCTGAACCCACAGATGACTTACACGCAATTACTAAAGCTTATCTAGATAAAATTGTTGGAGATTTAGGAGCAGATACAAATATTGTTGACTATATCAATAAGCAAATAACTCAAGAAAAAGCTGTTGTAAATGCAAAAACACATTTTGACTTTCCTTCTATCGGAAAGACTGATGTAATTTACAAAGCCGAAGAAGAAAAGTTAATCTACCAATGGAATCCCAACTTATTTAAATATGAAATTTTAAGTGAAATTTCAACAAAAGTTGAGGATATAAATTTAATTTATGGAGGTAACGCAAATGGAATTTAAACCACTTAATACTAGAATAGTGCTAAGAAACGATTCTACTGCAGGTTGGACCGCCGTAGAAGCAGATGATATTAGTGTTCTTCTAAAAGGGGAGATTGGTGTAGAATTTAATCCTGACGAAAAAAGCGATAATTCTATAACCAAATTTAAAATCGGTGATGGCATTCATACTTGGAAAGATTTGCCATACTATGAAGAGACATTTGAAAAAGATTTCGTCTTTACCAACGCTTTTGGTAAATATTTACCAGATGAAACAGGTAGTGTTACTATTGCTGCAAAAGGAAAAACAATGTCTGAACTTTTATTAGATGCTTATGCAACTGAAAAAACAGATATTAATATTGTGTATCCAACTGTGTCATTATCTGCTCAAAAAATATCTTCTTATGAAGTTGGAACTAAAGTTGCTCCTAGCTATTCTATTACATTTAATGAAGGATCATATGAATTTGGTCCTGCAACAGGTATTGTAGCTGATAGTTATACAGTAACTTTTGATAATCAAACTTTAACTACAAAAAATGGTACTTTTTCTGAAGTTGAAATTGGTGATAATTTTAATAAAAAAATTACTGCTACAGCAACTTACTATGAATCTGATGTTAATCCAGTATCCAACCTTGGAAATCCATTAGAAGATAAGAAAATTTCTAATGATGGAGAGTCAATGACAACTGCCGCAGTAGAAAGCGGAGCTATTTCTGGCTATAGAAATTCTTGGTACTATGTTGGAGAAGATTGTGAGACTGAAATTAATTCTAATTTTATTAGAACTAATGGTAGTTCAAAAAATAAAAATACAACTTCTTTTGGAACAATTACTATTCCAGGAGGCACTAAAAGAGTTATGATTGCCGTACCAGGAGCACACACTTTAACAAGTGTTACTGATGTTGATGGTATGGGCCTTGATGTTTCTGATAATTTTAAAACTTTAAATAATATTGCTGTAAATGGTGCCAATGGATATAAAGCAGCTGATTATACTGTATTTGTTTGCGATAAATCAGAAGGCTTAGCTGCCACAAAATATATTTTTGCTATTAACTAATAAAGGGGGAGAAGAATAATGGCTTTTAATTATCAAAATTTCGCCTCTCTTGGCGTTAATTTAAATAGACAGAATTACGGTCCTCTTGATATTTCTAATGTATTTATATCTGAAGCAGATTTAAAATATTATTTAAGTAAAGGTAATTTTACTGAAGGAGTATCAGAATATTGGTCTAAAATTGTTCCTTATCCTTATGAAGGACAAGTACTTGCAACTGTAATTGATAATATCGTTAATGTTTTTGTTTTAGCATTAGATGAAAATGACGAATTTATCACTCAAGAAATTGCTGGCAAAATAATAACAGATGATGCAACAATTACTTTAGCAGACAATGGAGCAATTAGTTTATTTGGAACAGATGGACTTGAAATTACAAAAACTAATGATGCAGGTGAAGAAGTTTCAATTTCTTATTAGCCTGTTTTTAAAGACGGAAAGCTTACTTGGAGAGAATTGAGTTCTACAACTATTGAAGACGTAGGAAATCAATTACAAGGTTTAGATAATGAAATTTCTGAATTAAGAAAAGATTTTGATAATCTTCAAATTCCAGAAGTCCCAGAAAATGTAAGTGCATTTATCAATGATGCTGGATATCAAAATGCAAATTAGGTATCTGAAGCAATTGCAAATGTACTTAAGGATATTAATCATGCAGTATTTGAAAAAGTAGATTCTAAGCCCGATGCAAGTGCGGCCGCTCCTAATGTATTATACTTAGTATCTAATGGAGATAAGTATGATATTTACGCAAAAATTGGCGAAGAAATGGTACTAATTGACGATACCGATGTTGATTTAAGCGGATATGTAACTGATGCAGAATTAGAGGATTATGTAAAAGATATTGAACTAGCTGAAATCCTTAGTGAGTATTCAACAAAAGATGTTTTAACAGAAACTTTAAAAGGTTATGTAGAAAAAACAGAAATGACAAATTATGTCACAAATACTGTTTTAGAATCAACTCTTACTAATTATACAAAGTCAGACGATGTTTTAAGTATTATTGGAGACAGTTTTTCAAATAAAGATGTATTAAATACAATTACTCAATCTGATATTGAAAAATGGAATAAAGGAGAAGAAAATGTAATTTCATCTCTTTCTAACGAATTTACTTTAAACGATAATAAAGAATTATTAATTAATTTAATTAGCCAAGAAAAAGTAGATGGATTAACTGATAGATTAGATACAATTGAAGCAAATCTTACTCCAAATGCTGAAGCAAATATTCTTGAAATAATTAAAATTAATGGTACTGCTTTAGAAATTATTGATAAAGCAGTGGATTTACCAATCGCATCAACAAGTACTCTTGGTTTAGTGTTAAGTAGTACTGCACAAAATCAAGTATCAGTAGATGCTAATGGAGCTATGACAGTAAATAGCCTTAATGTTGATAAATTAGTACAAGATGAAGATTCTTACTTAGTATTAAATGGCGGCAATGCTTCTTTAAATACTAAAGGTGAATAAGAAGGGAGAAATAAAATATGGCTAATCAAACTTTAAAAACTAGAATTAATTTAAAAATTGATACATTAACCAATTGGAATGATTCTAAATTGGTATTGGGAAAAGGTGAAGTTGCTATTGCAACAGCTTCATCTAGCGCTGGAACTGGATTAACAGAACCAGTTTGCATGATTAAAATCGGTGATGGAGAGCATACTTTCTCTGGTCTAGACTGGAATTTCCATGCCAAAGCAGCTGACGTATTGACAGCTTGTAAAACAAAAGATGGATTAACAACTTTTATCCAAGATGTAATTGCTAATTCAGGAATTGCTTCTGATGATGCAATGAAAGCTCTTGCTGACAGAGTAACTGCAACTGAAACTAGTATCACTACTCTTAATGATACTGCAGAAAAAGAAGGATCTATCGCTCATTCAATAAAAACTGCAATTGATGCTTTAAATTTAAGTGGTACTTATGCAACTAAAACAGAAGTTGCTACTGCTGAAGCTAATGCTAAATCATATGCTGATGAAAAAGCAGGGGCTGCAGAAACTGCTGCAAAAACAGCTGCATCAGAGGCTCTAGCAGCTGCTCGCATAGAAATTACTGCTGAAATTGGTACTGAGGTTGCTGCATTAGAAACTGCATTAGATGCTCGTTTAGATGTTCTTGAAGGCATTCAGCATGAAACTTTTGCAACAAAAGCAGAAATGGAAGCTGAAACAGCTGTTCGCGTAGCCGCAGAAGCTAAAGTTCTTTCCGACGCATAGGCATATGCAGATGAAATTAAGTCTGATTTATTAGGTGAAAGCGAAACTCTTGAAGGAACTTATGATACTTTAAAAGAGATTGCTGGATGGATTAATACTCATGACGGAACTACTGTAGTTAATTTAACTAAAGCAATTGCTGATGAAGCTACAGCTCGTGAAACTGCTGATAATGCTTTAAGCGATAGAATTAAAAATTATGAAGATGCAAAAGATACATATGCAACTAAAACAGAAGTTACTAATGCAGAAGCTGCTGCTAAATCTCATGCAGAAACCAAGGCTAGTGAAGCAGAAACAAATGCAAAAACTCATGCAGAAACCAAGGCTAGTGAAGCAGAAACAAATGCAAAAGCTCATGCAGAAACCAAGGCTAGTGAAGCAGAAACAAATGCAAAAGCTCATGCAGAAACCAAGGCTAGTGAAGCAGAAGCTGCTGCTAAATCTTATGCAGATGGACTTGCTGGTAATTACGCTACTAAAGCTCAAGGTGATAAAGCTGATACTGCACTTCAATCAATTACAGCTGGAAATGGTTTAAAAATTTCTGAAAAAAATAATACAACAACTCAAAGCATTTCTTTTGATGAAGAGTGCATATTTATCTTTAATTGCGGAAACGCAGAAAATTAATATAACTTTTTTAAGGAGATAAAAAATTTTTTATCTCCTTAAATTATTAATAAATAATATTTGAAGGGAGAAAAAAATATGGCAGCAAAAACTTTTAGCACAAGATTTCAATTAAAATATGATACTTATGATAATTGGAAAGATTTTGATAATTAGTTTATATTATTACCTGGTGAAATTGCTATAGTTGAATATCCAAATGAGACTGACCCCACTGCTCAAAGCGCAGTTTTATTTAAAGTAGGTAATGGACATAAAACTTTTAATGAACTGCCTTTTGTGTCTGCTATAGCTGGAGACGTTCCAACCTGGGCAAAACAACAAAAATTAAGTGATGGAGAAACTCTAATATCAGATGACGCTTTTATAAAAGCTCTTGAGGATATTGAAATTTTAAAAGCATTTTTTACTAGTGATAATCCGGATTAGCCTATCAATATCCTAGAAAAATTAATAGAGTTAGAGGAAGAAATAGATGGAAATGCTCAATCTATAGAAACCATTAATGGTAACATTACTTCAATATCTGGAACTATAGACGAACATTCTGAAGCAATTCAAAGTATTCAAAACGATTTAATGCCAAAAGCAGATATTGAATCAGCATTTGAGGGTTATAATAAAGAGATTGAAGAAATAGATAATCGAATTACTTATTTCTTTGAAACTGAAGAGGTAAAAGATACAGTAGATACTTTATATGAAATTCAAAATTGGATGAATGGAGAAGGGGTTACTGCTACTGAATTAACTCAAGCAATTGCTGCTGAAAGTGCAGAAAGAGAAAAATTGGCTAATTAGGTAAAAAATTTAGCAACTAAAGAAGAATTGTCTAATGCGACTACTGCAATAATAAACGAAGCCACTGGAATAGCGCAAGCAAAAGCTGACACCGCAAAAGCAAATGCTGTAACAGAGTCTAACAATTATACTGATGCTTAGATTACTAATTTGGCTACTGTTGCAAAGACAGGAAAAATTTCTGACTTAATTCAATCTGATAATGCTGAGGATTATATTATTTTTAATTGCGGAACTTCTAAAATTTTAGTAAAAGATCCTGCTGAAATAACTTACAATCCTCCAGCAGAGGAATCGACTGAATAATTTTATAAAAATTTAAGGAGAAGCTGAAAAGATGCTTCTCCTTTTCTCTATATATTTTGAAAAGATAAATTGAAAGGAGAAAATAAATAATGGCAAAACAATTTAGCACAAGAATTCAAAATAAAATTGATATAGAAGAGAATTGGAGTAAAGCAACTTTTACTCCCCTTCCTGGAGAGTTTATTATATATGCTCCAGATAATAATTATAGTCATTCTAGATTAAAAATTGGAGACGGTGACACTCCTATAAATAGTTTACCATTTTTAACATATTCAGCTTATGATATTGCAAAAGCACTTGATCCAGAAAATACTCCAGATTCTGAAGAGGAATGGCTTATGACTTTACATGGAACTGGAATTACTTTAATAGAGCCCAAAAGAATTACAGGAGGAAATGGAGGTCAAACCGATATTTATATGCATTTAAGCGATGGCACTTCCCCTTATTTCCCAATCTATAATGGACATGGAATAGATAAATTTGATCTTGACCAATCAAATGTTAATGGCGGTGAAAGCACAATTGATATTGAATTAAGTGATGGACGCACTAAACACTTATCTATTTATAATGGGCAAGGAGTTGATAGTTTTTCAATTTCTAAACAATCTACTGAAAATGGTGGATAGAATTAGATAGATATAAAAATGAGTAATAAAGAAAATATAGATGAATTTATCGTATATAACGGACATGGAATTAATAAATTTGAAAAAAAAGAAGTTTCTGTTGGCAATGGAGGTCAAACAACTATTGACGTTGAATTAAGCACCGGTCAAAAAGAGACTCTTAACATATATAACGGTGAAGGTATAGATGATTTTAAAATCATTAAAACATCTGAAGCTAACGGAGGAGAAAATTAGATTTAGTTTAAATTAAGTAATAAGACAGATACAGACACTTTGTCTATATACAACGGTGAAGGTATTGATGAATTTAAAATAACAAAACAATCTACTGCTAATGGTGGAGAAAATCAATTTACTATAAAAATGAGTAACGATCCTGAATTAAAGACTTTTTCTATTTATAATGGAGAAAAGGGAGATAAAGGAACTAGTATTGCTTCTGTAAGTCCTACTCCTATTACAGAAGGAAATGGAGGAACAAAAGTTACAATTACTTTAGATGATGATGAATAGACATCTACAGATTTTTCCATATATAATGGAGAAGTATCTGATGCTTAGCTAAACTCTATAGTGTCTAATATTACTGCTGATTTGCAGTTAAGAAGCAGATCTTATTCTTTTGATACTACTAATGAAATGTCTGATTGGATTTAGTCTCTTTCTACAGAATAGCTTAATAGCTTACATCTTGGCGACGTATTTTTAATTAGAGATATTGGAGTTCCAGATTATTGGTGGGATCCAGCTTCAACAAATCTTGCAACCATATCAGAATATATGGATAAAGATATTATAATTGAAGGAAAAGGAGCTTGCCGCATTTTAGAAACTTCTAAACTTAATTTAAGCGGATATTGTGGATTAGATCAATTAGAAAAGCCTGAATCCGCGGGGACTAAAAATTTAAAAGATTATAAAATTAGAGTTGCTGAAGATGGAGATGAAGGTAGAATTGGTTATATTACTTTAATCATTCCAAAAGGAGGCAAATAATTATGGCAGTATATGCTTTTTTTAAACCTTCATCTTTTAAAGAAGGAAGTAATGGATTTGATGGTGATCCTTCTAATATGAAATATGCGTATGACGGAGATATTAGCGGGAGTAATTATGGAAAAACATAGACGGATGCAGGTAAAAATAATTTTGGTTTATTTCAAGGATTAACATTTTTTTCTTCTTCCTCAGCATCAAATTATAAAAATTGGATTGTTGATAAATTTCCTTCGTCATCTTGGGCCACTACAACTTTTACAGATAGCATTCCCTCAGGAGCGGTTATTGATTATGTTTGGTTAGGAGGAAGTATAGCTCATAATAAAGAGTTTTTAACAAGTGAAGCAGCTTATTGCTATTTGTTTTTATCCACTCAAGATTCTCGAGATAACGGAATATTCTTTAATGCGAAAATGGATGAAATTACAATTGACGGAGGATCTCGTTAGAATTTTATTTCTGGCAGTTTCCCAGGAACAATTTCACAAAGTTAGCTTTTTACTTATAATACTTCTTGGATTAAAGATACTCTGAGATTAGGATATAATGTTAGATCTATAAAATCAGTTGCGGACACAAACATGAAGGTATATGAAGTATTCATGATAGGTCGTATTAAAGTTCCTTATGAAATTACTGTTAATAATGGATATTTAGATGGTACTAATGCGCTATATGGATTAAGAGAGCCTTCTAATAGTAGTTTTTGGATTTATTTAAAGAGAAATCCTGGATATAATGCCAATCCGCCAACTATAACAACTTCTATTGGCTCTAGCTCTCAATTTTCTATTAATGAAAATGATAGGATTACCTTAATTCCAAGCCAAGCGTATAAAGGAACTGTTACTTTTAACCCTAATACGTTAACAGTTAATTATATTTCAGGATTGCCAGGAAAAGAGGCTACAAAAATTTCTTATCAAGGAAATACTTTAACAGAAAATCAATTATATATGGACAGAAAACAAATTTTATCTTATAATGTTCAAAACTCTAACGGATTATCTAATGGTCAAAATTCTAGTTATTTATATATGGAAAAAACTGGATATTTATGGACTAAAAAATGGCAAATGGAGAATGGCTTATAGATTGATGAGGGAGATTTGTGGACAGGAACTGGATTTGCCAATGTAAATTATGACTTTAATTTAGTGGAAGACAATCGATCTATTGATGTTTATGGAGTATGGGAGCCAATTTCTTATACCATAAGCTTTAATGGAAATGGAGCAACATTTGGAGGGATAGATTCTTTTACCACTAAATATGATACAGATATTACTATTCCTAAAAATAATTTTAAAAAGAATGGATATATTTTTAAAGGTTGGAATACTAAGATCGATGGAAGTGGAATTGCTTATATAGAAAATACCATTTCAAAAAATTTAACAGCAGAACATAATAAAGAAGTTGTTTTATATGCTTAGTGGGAATTTGTTGGAGATATAAATTATAATAATTTATTTTCTCTAAGCGATTGGGGAACTTCATCTTCAGGTGCCATTGATGGTGAATATGCAAAAACCACTAATCTCAATATAAATTTTAAAGACGGTTTTATTAATATTAAAGACATTTCGTCTCCAAGTCCTTATGACGCATATACTCGATATGGACCTGATTCAAATTTTTATCATATTTCAGTTAATCCTAACACAGACTACTTTTTTAATTTTACAATAACTCAAAATTATAGTTCAAATGATTAGGGACAATTTTTTGTATTTTATTATACTTTGGATGAAAATACTAATAACCTAAAACAAAGTACAATTAGAGCTCATCAAGGATGGCGACCTATAACCACTACAGGAAATTATTCAAATGAATTTAAAACTCCTTCAGATTGTGTTGCAATTGGATTAAGATTTGGTATTTATTCATCTTTAGCAGATATTACTTTTTCAAATATTTTAATATGTGAAAAAACTAAATATAATAATATTATATCAAAGATACCGAATTATAAAATAAGGGATTATCTACCAGAAATTACTTCTATACAAGAGTTACCCTCTTTAAACACAGGGTATTTATTTGATGGGTGGCGTGCAGAAAATAATAAATTAGCAAGCACTTTAACATTAAGCGGAGTAAAATCATCTATTTCTAGCATTATCGCTTATTCATTTGAACGTCCAATTACATACAAGATTCATTTTAACAAAAATTGCCAAGAAGGTACTGGAATAATATCTTCTCAAACTTTTACTTATGATGAACCTAAAAAACTAACAAAAAGCGAAGCTTTTCAGCGATATAGATATAGATTTGTAAATTGGAAAGCAACTTTAAATAATGAAGAATTATTTTTTGATGATGAGCAAGAGATTTTAAATCTTTTTTCTAATCAAGATGATGAAATTACACTATATGCTCAATGGGAATATGTTCCTATTGAAAATACTATTAAATTAGATAATAATATATTTGCATCTAAAGTTTTATTTGATAATATTCCAGTTATTGAGATTTTAATAGATAAAACAGTATTTTTTAGAGAGCATTTATAAAAAATTAAGAGAGAGTTGAAATTGACACTCTCTCTTTTTCTCTATATATTTTGGAAACGATAAATTGAAAGGAGAAAAATAAATGAAAGAACAAATCTTAAAAACTCGCATTAAACATAAAACTGGAAAATATGCAGATTGGGAAAAAGCTGCTAATTCTTTTAAACCATTACTTGGAGAAATTGTTGTATATGTTCCAGATGATGCGAGTGATACTCGTCCTACTAGATTAAAAGTGGGCGATGGAGAACATTTTATAAATGAATTAGATTTTATAACGAGTGCAGCTGCCGATAATGCGGGCGGAGAAGCTGGACTCACACAAATTCAAACAGATTACGGTCAAAATGATGATACTCAAATAGATTATATAAAAAATAGACCTTTTTATGCTTTACCTCCAGAGCATAGTTTTAAATTTAAAGCAATAAAAAAATTTGATCCAATCACTTGGAATGGTGATATATCAAATAATCCAGCTGAATTAATTATTACTCCAGCTGAATATGTAAATGGTATGAAATTTTTTAAAGTTGCAGAACAAACTCTTAATTTTGATGATCTACTAGATGGATAGATTTATGTCTCTGTTCCAGTAGATACTGGAGAAATGGAAGTTAATTATTATTATTATCCTTTTAAAATAACTTCAGATATAATTATGTATTAGGACAATGATTTTTTTGTTACAGAATACTGCGTTTTAGCCAATATTGCAGGAACTTTAACTTTAGATGTAGGTGGAGATACTCCTTTAAATGCAGAGTTCCCAGAACCAGGTATTTATTTTTTATATATGGAAGAAGGCAATCAAATTGGCTATGGTAGTGAATTAAGCGGAGCTATTGATATTACATCTTCCACTAATTTATGGACAGTTCCTGATGCTCTTGGCACTGGAACTATGTTAGCATATGATAAAGTATATGACAGTTTCCTTGAAAAAGATATACTTTTAAATTCTTCCATTGGCATGCATATAATTTCTTATGACAGTGATAATAGTGATGGACAATGTATGTCAATAATAGTTAATCAAGACATGTTTGATAATATGGGAAATTCATTAGTAACTTTAGCAGATGGATCTTGGTATTTATCTATGGATGGAATACCTTTATTATCTTCCATAAAAACGCCAGATATTGAAATTGAAGGCGTTATTATTGAAGAAGCTGGTGTTTATCTAGGATATATGAATACTGAAACTGGAAATAAAGATGGGGTCGAAGTATGGTTGGACCACTGGATTTCTCCCGAAAGAGTCTTTTAGATTGATCCTAAATTTATTCCTAAAAATGATATTGCTATATAGTCTAATTGGGAGCAAATGGACTCAGAAAAAAGTGATTATATTAAAAATAAACCATTTGATTATCAATATATATACGGCTATAATTTTAATGAAGTTCAAAACAGTGAAATAAAAGTATATTTTAATTCTGCAAATTATCCAAATTCTTATTTTGGATTAGTAAAAGATATGGTATTTGAGGATGGAGGATATATTAAATTAGAAAGTATTTATGTTAATGTAAATGGAACTAGCAAATATTTACCTTCAACTGAAATTTATTCCTCTTCTTCTCGTTCTCAATATTCTATTTCTGTTTCAGAAGATAATGATTTTATAACAGGATCTACAACTTTAATGATTTATGTTAAAGAGCCTGGTAATGTAGATCTTTATGTAAATGGAAATTATTATTATTTAAATTTCCCTAAAAAGGGTATATATTATTTATGTGCAGAAGATTTCGGATTTTATTTAGAGGATATCGGATATTATTATTATTTTAATGCTGATTCTAATTATCAGGCCGATTGGTCACAAACTAACAGCTACCATCCAGGTTTTATTAGAAATAAACCAAATATTACAACAACTTCTGAAATAAACTCTTATTCCTCTAATCCTGTTTCAAGCAGTGGTGTTTATTATGCTCTCGGAGGAAGAAGTAGTATTTCAACAACTGGTAGTGTATCAAGTGGCTCAGATTCTTTAGTAACGTCTGGCGGCGTTTATGATGCTTTACAAAATATAAAAGTGACTGCTGATAGCTCAGTATCTTCTTCATCTACAAATCCTATCCAAAGTAAAGCCATTTATACCGCTTTAGGGAATCGAACTACTTTAAGTTTTGACACTTATCCGCAATCTGGGTCAAGTAATCCAATTACTTCTGGCGCAGTTTATACTGCACTTGGTGGTTCATCTATTTCCACTACTTCAAATGTACAAAGTAATTCAAGCAGTTTAATCACTTCTAAAGGAGTATATGCTGCTCTTGGAAATAGGACATCATTAACTTTTGATGATACACCAACATCCGGGTCATCAGATTTAATGACATCTGGAGCTATTTATACTGCTTTATAGAATGTTGAAATTGATGTAGATTCTGAGGTTACTGCTGACTCTGAGAATCCAGTATCAAGTGCAGCCATTTATAGTGCTATTGATAAAGCCAAAACGATCGTAGATACAGAAATTACAGAAGGCTCAACAAATGCAATAAGCAGCGGCGCAGTTCATACTGCTTTATAGAACATTGAAACTGATAATGAAATCATAGAAAATTCTACAAATCCCGTATCTGGCGGAGCAGTTCATACTGCATTATAGAATATTACTATCAAAGAAGCTGATACTATTGACGGATATCATTTTAACGTATCAACTGAAATACCAACTTCTGATAGTGTAACAGATTACACAATTACTTTTGTAATTTAAGGAGGGTTAAGAAATGGCAACAAAATCCATAACTATTTCTTCGTTCTCCTATTCTTGGTCATCTAATAGACCCACTTCAGATTACAATTCTCGTTATATTAGTGCAACTCAAATTCCATTATTTGCAACTATTAATTCAATAACTCCTTCTTTCTCACATAGTGCTACGAAAACGACTGGAGATACTTTAGGGTACAGTAGAACCCTTTATTATTATAGTAATTCAGAACTTGGAACAGGTTCTTCATCAACATCATTCGCATCAGGTACAGCCATTACAAATTCTACAATTTTAGGAAATAATACACTTCACGCTGGAAATAATATTGCTCGTTTATCTTTTGGAGCTTATATTAGCAATACTAGCAGTCTCTGGAGTGCTAAATTAAAAATTCATAATCTTTCTTCTGCTAAGCTTACTATTAATTATACTCCTTTAGATTACACTATTTAGCTAGCTACTCGAAAAGGAGAAGATGGTACTGATGATATTTTTTATCCATCTTATAGCAATAGATTATTCACCGGAAAAAATAATGGAGATGGCACAGCCACTATTACAATTAATACCAGCACTGAAAAATATGCTAATTATGTATTTGATCACTGGGAAGACGGTAGCACAGAACCAACTCGTACGATTCCACTAACTGCTGATGCTACCTTTGTTGCAATATATCGTCCTTTTCATTATACTGTTAATTATTATAATACCACTTCGGGAGAAGATGTATTAATAAATTCTCAAGAATGTGAATATGGAACTACTTATACCACTCCAGATTTACCTGTATATGAAGGAGAAATCAAAGAAGGTCATGGTCTTAACCCTGTCGGCTGGGTAAAATCTAAAACAGGTAGCGTTAGAATTGATTCTACCAGTATGTATATAGAAGGTAATATTTCTACTGTAATGACACAATATAATTCTTTTTCAAATTTAAATACTACTGATGGAGAAGTTATAAATCTGTATTTTGGTTTTTATCCAATGTAGTACAAAGTGAATTATACTAAATATACCAAAGGGACAATGACCGGTACGACTGCCACTTCATATAGAGTGTATGGAGATGGAGATTATACTCTTGCTGATTTACCAGCTAACACAAATGGATACAAATTAACTAATAAAATGAGTGCGGCAGGGACTCCCGCAGATGACGCTATTACCAATAGTTGGTTTGTATCAAATGAAGCAATGAATCCAGGAGACCCGATGATAGCTACTGTAAGTTCTACTTTGGCAGATAATATTACGGTATATTCTTATGAAACTCCCAATGAATATACTGTAAACTATTATAACTTCACTTCTGGGGAAGATATCTTAATAACATCTATAGTTTATCAATATGGAACTAGTTAGCCTGCTCTTGCATTACCTACTTATGAAACAGTCCAAGTAGGATATAGAGTCAATCCAACTGGTTGGGTTAATTCTAAAGAAGGCAGTATTAGAAATGAAACTTCAACTATGTATAGTGGAACTTCAACCTCTACTATACTCTCTTAGATTACAACAATTTCTAATTTAAGCTCAACTGATGGAGATGTTTTTAATTATTATTTTGGATTATATCCGATATAGTATCTTGTTAATTACAAAAAATATACTCAAAACTCTACCTCTAATTATACTCCTGATACGGGATATAGAATTTATGATAATGGAGACTATACTTTGATTGATCTTCCAAGTGCTAATAATGGATATAAATTAACAAATAAAATGTTAGTAGATGGCGGTCCAATAGATACAACAATTACTAATAGCTGGTTTACATCAGATACTGATTGGACCCCAGGAGCAGAGAAGATTAGTGCTATTTCATCTACGACTGCGGCCGATGTTACAGTATATTCATTTGAAACTCCTATTGATTTCACAGTTAATTTTCATACGTGCGACTATAATGGCAATGAAATTAATTTAGAAACAATCCCTTGTAAATATAATATTACTTAGGCTGCTCCTGCACAACCAGAAACTTTAGACGGATAGATTGTATATGGATGGTATTCTACAGAATAGGATATTTCTACTTGGTATATTCAATTAAATACTAATACTTTAATAAATGGCACTACTTCTGTTGGAATTTCTTTTGGTAGTAGTAATATTAGTAAAATTACTAATATAGATTAGACAGAATTACATTATTATGGATATTATATTCCAAGACAATATTCTCTTACTTATAAGTGGTTAGATAATTGGTCTCCCAATTCAGCTGAATATGTATTGCCTGCGGCCGCAACTAGAATTTATGGTCGAGATTCATTAATTGTAGAATTAATTCCAGATTATGAAGATTATTTTATTGATAATGCTAATACAATAAATTGGTATTATTATGAAAATAATGACCAAACAACTGAACAATTAACTAATAATTGGGACGTTATTCCAAATGATGAATTTGAAAATAAAGTTTTTTATGCTTTAAAAACTCCTAAGGATAGAACAATTACTTTTTCTTCTAATGATAATACTTTGGGAACTGTTACTGTGACTAATTAGACTGATAATAATATATATCAAGAAGAAGATTTAATTTATTGTTATGTTGCTCCAACTGAAATTGGGTATTTTTCACATTGGTCTGATGGAAGCACTTTACCAATTAGAACAATTACTGTTGGTAGTAAGGATATTGAATATATAGCTTATTTTAAGGATGATAAATGCTTAGGTCTTTTAGATGCTTATATAGGAACATCTCCTGTAAAATCTATATTTTTAGGAACCTTAATGAGATTTAAAGAAATATAGAATCCTTCTCCTACTTATACAGTATCTGATATTAGTACAACTTATAAATTTACTTTAAATGAAAATACTGGTTATTATGTAAGTGGAAATGCAGGGAAAACCAACAGTTATTCTTTATGTTAGGTTAATATAAATATATTAGATAATAATTATATTATGCATGTAGATTGTATTAATTCAGGAGAAAGTAATTATGATTATGGTATTTTGTCTAATTTAAATCAATCTCTTGTAAATAGTTATACCGCAGATACTTCTACTACATTAGTTAAAAAATCTTTTAAGGGATTATCATCTACTTCTGTTCAAACTGTTTCCTATGATTTAAGCACTTTAAGTACAGGAAATCATTTTATTTAGATTAAATATCGAAAAGATAGTAGTAGTGATTCGGGAAATGATTCTTTATAGTTTAAAATCAGATTTGAGAAAAAGGAGGAAAATTAAATGTCTATATTAACTTGTACAGCTTCTGGTGGAAGTGGTTCTCTTACTGGGGCTTTTAATAATAATGCATCTATAACTCGCTATTATTCTAGTTTTTCTCCGGTTTCAACTGAAACTTTAAATGGCATAACAGGAACTCTTGTTGAAGCTTTTTTTTCTTATCATATATATTCTGGAAATCCAGGCTCTTCTACTTATGTTGGAGATGGAGCTGTTTGGTTTTATGATACAGAAGATACTTCTCATTAGATTTTATCAACTAGTGGAAATGGATACCAAATAGGCTATGGAGGTTATAATGGCTCTAGTAATGTTACAAATTATGTAGATCCGATAACTGGGAGTTTTTCAAAAGTGTCTGCCACGATGTATAAATCTATATTTGCTGGAAGTAGTATTGAATATAAATATGGATTTACTAGTTTAACAATGAAATATCATTATCTTCCTTATAAAGTCACTTGGACTTGCGACACAGGTGGTTCTCATATTACAGCCACAATTACAGATAATGATACAAACACTCTTAAATTAACAGCGTATGCTGCAACTGGCTATGATTTTGTTTAGTGGTCAGATGGTGTAACTACTGCTACTCGCTCTGATGTAATTACCGGAGATATTGATTTTGTTGCTTAGTTTTCTCCTCATACCTATACTGTAAATTGTTATGATATTACTTCAGGAGAAGAGATTTTATACGATACTCGAGTATATGAGTATGGAACCTCTTATTTAGCTCCTACATTACCGACTTATGAAAATATTCCAGAAGGATATGGAGTTAATCCAACTGGTTGGATAATGACCTCAGACACTGGTAGTATTAGATATGGAACAACAGATATATATTCTGGAACTTCAACTTCAACAACTGTTACTCAATATACTGAAATTTATAATTTAACTCCAACAAACGGAGGAGTTGTTAATTTTTATTTTAATTTACATCCTATGCAATATACAGTAACTCATAAATCATTTACTGGCGGAAGTGTAAATAATTTTGGAACGATTACAGATTATAGAATTTATGGGAATGGAGATTATTTCTTAACCACTTTACCAACATCTTTAACTGATGGGTATAAATTAACCAATCAAATGACCGAAGAAAATGGAAAAGCAGATACAACTATTACGAATAACTGGTTTGTATCTGAGACAGCAATGAACCCAGGCGATGAAACGGTAGTATATATAGATTCTTTATATATAGGAGATGTTACTGTTTATTCATATGAAACTCCTATAAATTATTTTGTTCATTTTCATACTTATGATTTAAATGGAGAAGAGATTAATTTAGAAACTTTGTTCTGTAAATATCTTAATTCATATTCTACTTCTATTCCTGAAACTTTAAATGGATAGGTTGTATATGGTTGGTATTCTATCGAATAGGATATTTCTACTTGGTATATTTTAAATTCCACCAATGAAATGGTGAATGGAACTACCGGAGTAGCTAAAACTTTGGGATTTACATTTGAAAATTTAACCAAAAAAGATTATGCTGAAATACATTATTATGCTTATTATATTCCAAGAGGATACCAAATAAGTTATCATTGGTTAGATACATGGGGACAGGGAGAATTTGCTTTGCCTGCTACTGGCATTCATGTTTATGGAAGAGATGGACTGGCTATTGAAACAATTCCAAATTACGAAGAATATCTTATTGATAATGCAGATACGATTAATTGGTATTATTATGAAAACAATGATTTAACTACTACTCGACTAACAAATGAATGGGTTACAGCTCCCTTAGATTTTACAGAAGATAGAAAATTTTATGCTTTAAAAACTCCAGTAGGTCGTTAGATCACTTTTGGAGTAAATGATGAAAGTTGGGGAAAAGTAATAGTAGAAAATCCAAAGCTTGACGATATTTATCAAGAAGGGGATATTATTAATGTATATATTGAAGCGACAGATTTGGCTTATTTTTCACATTGGTCTGATGGAAATAAATTACCAATAAGAGAAATTGAAGTTGGTGGTAAAAATATTTATTATGTTGCATATTTTAGAAGTAACCAAATTTATATACAAAGACCTAGCGTAAAAGAGGAGGAATAATAGAATGATTTACAATATTATGAAATTATTTTCTTTATATACAGCAGCATTTATTTTTACAATTGCTGATTTATTAGGATTTTATAATTAAACAAAGGAGGAAACAACATGGCTAATTATTTAATTTATCCAATGAAAGTAATGAAAATATCTCAAGGATATATAGGTAATTATTCTCATGCACCTCACTCTGCTGGCTCTCCCAAGGATTATCCTTGGGATGAAGCTGGGGCAGATAGCGGAAGAGAATATTGCTATTGTCCTTGTGACAAAATGAAAGTGGTAAAAATTTATGGCGTAGGTGCGGCCGGCACTAACACTATATGGTTAGAATCAACTTCTAAAGTTGATTTCGCTGACGGGACCAATGACTATGTAACCATTCTCATCACTCATCCAAATGACGATGATTTAAAGAAATTGAAAAAAGGTCAAACATTTACTCGCGGACAGCAAATTTGCCGCGAGGGTACAGACGGCCGTGCAACCGGAAACCATTTCCATTTTGCAGTCGGCAAAGGGAAAATGACCGGAACAGGCTGGACCTATAATACAAAAAGAGCTTGGGTCATTTCTACAACAAATAGATCTTGTAAGCCAGAAGCAGCATTCTATATTGATAAAAACTTTACAAAAGTAATCAACAATCAAGGACTTAAATTTAAAACTGTTCCTGCGGCCGCCCCCTCTAAGAAGGGATACGAGCAAGGCAACTATCGCGTAATAGCGGACCTTCTCAATGTTCGTAAGGGCGCTGGTACCGCATACACAAAAGTTAAATTTAAGAATATGTCTGCAAACGCACAAGCAAAAATTAAAGCACTTAACAATGGCAAAGCCGCAGATGGTTATGTAAAAGGTCTTGCATTTACTGTTTTTGAAGTAAAAGGTAAATGGGGTAAAACACCTTCTGGTTGGGTATGTCTTGATTATTGTGAAAAAATAAAATAATATTTAGGGTCACATCTTAATTGATGTGGCCCTTTTTTCTTTTTTGATTTTTTATTAAAAATATGATATAATATATATAGAAAATAAATAAAAAATGAAAAGAGGAAAAAGATATGTTATTCAAGTTCGCAAGTTTATTTGGTTTATATCTCGCCGCAACAGTTAATCAGATCGGGATCATCCTCGGAATTAAACTGTTATAAATTTCACTATTGATTTTTATTTAAAAATATGATATAATATATATGTAATAAAAAATAAGAAATATAAAAAAGGTAGTGATAATATGATTAAGAAAAAAGTTCATATTAATATTGAAAAACTCCACGAGGCGATGCTTGAAAAGGAAGAGCAGGTTCCCACTGATTTTGCTGACTTTCTCAAAGATCTTCAGTGTCCTGACCTCTCATATGGAGAAATCTGCATATGCGATTTCCTCAGCATAAGAAGCTATCCTTTTGAGGAAGATGATTCTCCTGCTAACCTTATGGTTTATGCGGACCTTATGCAGAGAATACAGGAATTCATTTCATTCTATTACAACATTTAT
>JAEIGA010003799.1_pt1 | contig 23502 bp, 19 predicted proteins | sample 9270691 | NCBI WGS metagenome assembly JAEIGA01 (sample SAMN17057246, study PRJNA624740) | gut metagenome | biome: biome; isolation source: fecal sample | host: Bos grunniens | place: China: Xizang | collected 2019 | reverse complement strand
TCCGCGATTGCCATAAGGGTGTCCACGTCGTAGTCCTTGAATGTGAACTCGTCGCTGACTCTGGATTTCAGACCCGGATTCGAGTCAAGCATCCTTTCCATTTCCTTTGGATATCCCGCCAGAATGAGCATCCAGTCCCTGTTGTTTTCGTCGCTCAATGCCGTGAGAAGATACTCCAGTACGCGACGTCCCGGATCCTTCTCGTCATTTTCTACATAAAGGTTGTATGCCTCGTCAATAAGAAGAATACCTCCCTTTGCTCTGCTGAGGGCATTGTTCACAGTCTCGACTTCGGTGTCGTAATATCTGCCCATGAAGTTCTTTCTTTCTTCTACGACCACATGGCCTGAAGAAAGCAGACCAAGTTCCTTGTATATCTGTCCGAGAAGTTTCGCAACAGTGGTCTTGCCCGTGCCCGGATTGCCAAGGAAGCGTGCATGAAGGGCAGGCTGTCTGGTAGGGAGACCCGCCTCCTTGCGTTTCTGCTGGAGTTTTGTGTAATTGACGAATGAATGTACCTTCTTCTTTATGTCTTCAAGTCCGGCCATCCTGTCAAGTCTTTCCAGTGCCGACAGGCCTTCTGTCGCCGGGATTGTTTCTGTTTTGCGGCGGATTACGATCGGATCGTATTCGTTGGTTATGTCATGATCGCCGACCTTGAACATGGCGCTGAACATGGTCTCGTCAAACCATGTGAGTTCAAGTCGGTATAAGCCCTTCTCCCAGAGGCGGTCGTTGAATTCGCCGAACTTCGCAAATGCGTCAATCGTCTCAGTGTATCTGAATTGTGAATCGACAGATTCCAGAAGTACTCCGGTCTCGGTATAGAGATTCCATACCATTTCAGTTGGAGTCTTTGCGAAATTAAGGTTATGTACGTTCGCGAATCTGCAATATGCCGACAATGTCTTGAGTTTCTCTGAGTTGAATCCTGTTTTGGATGGCTCGTTGGGGGAGTATCCGTCGCTTGTTGGATGAATATCGTAGAGACGCAGGCTCTGAAGGTCCAGCACCTCGTGTGGAGAGTCGAATCTTACCACAGTATAGTCGAAACTTTTGCTGTTGCTTCCGTCAGCTGTCTTCATCTCCATATAAAGGAGTCTGAAGTTCTCAAGTTCTCTTTCGGCGAGAGGGAAATCCCTTTCGAAAGCCTTGCACTCTGCCTGATTGAATTCCTCGCCTGTTATGGTGAAACGGATAGGATAGTTCCATCCCATGGCCCTGATCATTATCTGGATATCCTCCTTGTTCTCCCAACCGGTGTCAAACAGGATTCTCGCCCTAATTTTTGCAGGTTCCTTAAGGATACGGATAAATCCTCCTGCCTCTACGCTGACAATGTTGTTTTCGTCATCAAGAAACTGGAACTGTATAAATGCATCAATCTCCGATGAATCCAGGACGCTTTTGATGAAATCATCAAGCAATTTGTCGAAATCGTCTTCCTCTTCCGTCTCTTCTTCAGTTGTCTCCTCTTCTTCCTGTTCTCCGATATAGACATCGGTACTCCATACCAGGTCGTTCCAGATATAGAGCTTGAACTCATATTCGCCCGGATCGAGGGTGTCCACAGGGATTTTACGCTCGATGAACAGGTCTCCGGGACAGTCATAACGTTCCAGTATGTGAATCAGGTATTTGTAGTTGAGGGCCTGTGATCCGGAGTCTTTAGAAGTCAGCTCCACCAAAGCATGGTCTTCGAAGAATTCTCCATATGGCTTTTCCGAATATAAAAACTTGGCCTCAAACTCGAGCCAGTTACGGTATTCGTCTTCATACATGTCCAGATCCTCGACGTCATGGACGTATCTGAGGGACTTGTAATACATGTCGTAGACTTCACCGGCTGACACATCACCGCATATCACTTCAATGTCCTTGGTGTGTTCTCTGCCTTTGATCTGTTCGTCTACAACTTTGATATTCAACTTCTTGCGGATGCCGTTCTCCAGAAGACCGTTTTCTTTGAGTTTAAGAGGTACAGTATATACACTCCTTCTCTCCATGTCGGTCATTCTTTCATGAACCATATTTACCATTACATCATTGACGTAGATGCTGTAGTGAACGATGGCGTCCCTGAACAGGAAGTGTCTGTTTTCAGCCATGATGGAAATATGGACATCTTCATCTCCGCTGATGCGGAATGTGGTTCCTCTGTGCGAATAGAACGGTTCGTCAACCCTTGAACTATGCAGCAGATTCATCATCTTGAATTCTGCGGTCATCTCATGCTCTCCGCTGACCTCAAAGTAATTGAAGACAGCAGATTCGCACTGATCGCGCAGACTGTCAGGAATGAAAGGGTAATCTCTGCCAAGACGTACAAGTATTTCGTCAGCAGACATGTTCATGTCTACATACTTGATCAGTCTTTCGTAGAGTTTCTTTTCTACCGGGTTTTCAAGATTGAAGAATGTCTCCATCGCAGTTGAAATTATCTGTTAATTGTCATTTCATCCAGAAGGTATCCGGCTCCGCCGATCTTTTCGATTGTGAACAATACATATCTCACATCGAGTGTGATGTTTCTGCAGATTTCAGGGTCGAAGATGATGTCGCTCATTGTGCCTTCCCATACTCTGTCGAAGTTCAGACCGATGAGTTCGCCGTCTGCGTTGATCACAGGACTGCCGGAGTTGCCTCCTGTAGTGTGGTTGGTTGCGATGAAGCATACGGGAACCTCTCCGTCTTCATCTGTCCATGCGCCGAAATCCTTGGTTGCATAGATGTCCCTGAGTCTCTGTGGAATGTTGTAGTCGAAGATTTCCGGGTTGTCCTTTTCCATGATACCCTTCATTGTCGATGAAGGCTTATAGTAGACTGCGTCTGCAGGGGAGTAGCCTTTCACATGACCGTAGGCAACACGAAGAGTAAGGTTTGCGTCAGGATAGAAATCCTTGGCGATTCTCTGTGTTTTTGAATATACGAGCTGGCCGCGCATGTAGTCGCGGTATGCAAGCTGGATCTCTGCATTGAGCCTTTTTATATGCGGCGCAATCGCTGACTCATGCCATTTTGTAAACTCCTTGTAGAATACGATGGCAGGGTCCTTTTCAACCTTTTTCAGGTCCTTTGCTGTAAGGCATGCAACCTTGCTCTCGTCTGTGAAGAGTGTCTTTGAGAAAAGGTATTCAGCCCATTTCTCTGCTCCCTTGAACTTGCGCATCTGCTTCTTGAAGTACTCTGGCTTGAACTCTTCAGGTACATTTCTGTCGAACTCGGTCATGACTGCAGCAAAACATTCCTTGTCGATAGGCATATAGTAATCCTTGAAGAATGTCTTTGCGAGCTGCTGGGCCTTCTCAGAATCATACTTGCCGTCCTCACCATAGAGCTTTGAAACTGCAGCAGCGAAGTTCGATACCTCGATTGTGCGTGCTGTCTCAGTGTAATAGTCGTTTGTAAATGCGTAAGGCTCAAGCACTTTGTATAGACTGTCAAGTGTGCCGATGACACCGTGGAACTCACCGTTTGCAGCCCATCTGTCAAAAGCCTTTTCGTAATTCTGCTTTACCTCTACTGTCTTGTTCTTGATGAGACCTTTCACCTCACCCTGCATCTTCTTCCATGCATTTGCAACGCTTGCGTGCTTTGAAGAATACTGGATGCGCACCTTCTGACTCTGAGACTGATGTCTGTTCATGATGTCAAGTCTGATGGTGCGGAGAGCGATCTTGTGCGGGTCGCCGAGTTTCTCGATATATTTTACAGCCTCTGAATGAATGTATTCCTGTGTTCTACCGGGGAATCCGTATATGAATGTGAAATCACCTTCCTTCACACCTTTGGCAGATACCTGAAAATATTTCTTCGGCTTGTAAGGGACATTGTCTGCAGAGTACTCAGCAGGATTGTTGTCCTTGTCTGCATAGATACGGAAGATAGAGAAGTCGCCGGTATGGCGAGGCCACATCCAGTTGTCTGTGTCGCCGCCGAATTTGCCGATTGCCGAAGGCGGTGCGCCTACAAGTCTCACGTCAGAGAACTCACGGTAGATGAAAAGGAAATACTGGTTTCCGTAGTAGAGTGCCTCCACAATCGCCTTGAGACCTTTGCCGCCCTTTGTCACCTCTTCGATGAGCGCTTTGGAGTTTGCCTTTACAAGCTCTGTTCTCTCCTGCTCGCTCATCTTAGGGTCGTATCCCTTCAGGATGACCTCGGTCACGTCATCCATCCTTTCGAGGAATTTCACGGTCAGTCCCTCGTTGGGAAGTTCCTCCTTGCGGCTCATGGCCCAGAAGCCGTCGCGGAGATAGTCATGCTCCACGCTGCTGTGCTTCTGGATCTGGCTGTATCCGCAGTGGTGGTTTGTGAAGAGGAGACCTTCAGGTGAAACAAGTTCGCCTGTACATCCGCGGCCGAACAATACAACCGCGTCCTTGAGGGATGCCTCGTTTACGTTATATATGTCTTCTGCAGACAGGTGGAATCCCTTTGCCTGCATGTCTGCTATTCTCTGGCTGATGAGTGACGGAAGCCACATGCCCTCGTCTGCCCATGTCGTCATCGCTGCGAAAAGGGCGAATGCTGTAATTATCAGTCGTTTCATTAGAAAATGATTTTGAAGTCAAAAATGTCGTTCTCGCAGAATCTTCCTTTCATGGCTACCTCGCCGTCCTGTCGTGCAGCAAGTTCCTTCTGCAGGTCAAGTTCAACTGCCACATAGTCGCCGATCCTCAGAGAAGTGAGTACAGAAGCCTTGCATATCGCTTCTTCAAGCTTTGCCTTTGCTTCATCCAGGGAAACAAGGAGACTCTCGCCGTTTCTTGCTATCTCGAAATTCTCGGCTCCCTCCAATACCATAGGATTGTACAATGGAGTAGGGAGGATGCTGCTGTGGTCGACGCATGTGCTGGAGTTGCAGTACATGAGCATGCCGCAGCCGAATCCGTCATAATATCTTTCGACGAACTTTGCACTTACGCATTTGCCGGCCTTGCTCACCCTTGCAAATACTACGGGATTCCACAGTATTTCATTAACGCACTCGGGAGAGTAGAAATCTCTATTCTCCCTCTCCCAAGTCGTGTCAGGACGGCAGTAACAGAGGTCACTGCCGTATGGTTTTACAATTATATTCATATTGTGAGTCTAATCGTTTTGAGACCAGAGATCCGCAAGACTTTCAAACGGGGTGTTTCCCTTTGTGCTTGGACATGACGCCTTGCGTGCAGCTGCGGCTGCCTTCTTCTCTGCCTCGTACTGAGCCTTGAGTTTCGCGAACTGTCTCTTTGTGTCGAGCGTGAAATCGCCGCCGTCGATCCATGCGAAATATGAAGGTTCGGAGAAATAAACCTCGCGGGTTGTCTTGCCCTTATGCTTTCCGAAGCTGATGCAAGGCTCGTCCTTGTCGTTGAGGATGATTCTGCCGGCATAGTCCACTGTTCTCTGCTTTACGGAGAATCTTGCAAGCTTGTCGATGTTGTTCTCGATTCTTGGGTCTCCGGCATATTTGTCAAGCTGTCCCTTGAGAACCTCGTATGTCGCAAGAGTATCTGCCTCCGCAGCATGAGCGTTTTCAAGTTCAAGTCCGCAGTAGAACATATAAGCTGCCTTAAGCGTACGTGGCTCCATCATGTGGAAGATGTTCTGCACATCCACCATCTGCATCTGATGAAGGTCGATCGCCACCTCCTTGCCAGGGAACATTCGGCTTCCTCTGCGTACTCGCTCGATTTCTTCTGCAAGCATAGGAAGGTCGAACTTTGCGGAATTGTATCCTGCAAGGTCGCTGTCTGAGAGCCATTCTGCAACTTCTTCAGATATTTCGTAGAAGGTCGGCTTGTCAGCCACGTCTTCTGCGGATATGCCGTGAACGGCCTGTGCTGAAGGGTTGATCTCTCTCTGACGGTCATATATGTAGTCCCAAGGCTTCACGCGCCAGGTCTTGACTCTTTGTTCGCCGCCTGGCAATATCTTGACAAAGCAGAGCTCAATGATCGAGTCTGATGCGATATTGAGCCCTGTACTTTCTATGTCAAAAAACAATAACGGTCTTTCGAGATTCAGTTCCATTACGAAATCATAATTGGCATGATGATACCACAAAGTTTTTCGCTTTCTTCCTCTGTTTCTGCAGGAACTACGAGAGCCGCTCTCTTGCTGTCGAGGAATTTCATTACGAGTTCTCCGCATGACATGTTAGAGAGAACCTCAGTGATGAACTGCGACTTGAATCCGATTGCGAGCTCTTCACCGTCATACTGGCACTCGATTGTCTCGTGAGCGGCGATAGAGAATCCGAGATCCTGTGCGGAAACCACGATTCTTCCGCTCTTGAGGTCGAACTTGATGTGGTTCGAAGCCTTGTTAGAGCATACGGATACACGCTTTACTGTGTTGAGGAACTGTACGCGGTTGATTCGGAGGATATTTGAGTTGTTCTGCGGGATGACGTCGCGGTATCTTGGATATTTACCCACTACGAGACGGCAGATGACAACTGTCTGGCCGAATTTGAATACTGCGTTCTTTGCGTCGAATGAAATCTCCACGTTCTCCTCGTCCTTGCCGATGATTGCCTTGAGAATGGCAGCCGGCTTCTTGTGGAGGATGAACGATGCCTTTTCTGCAGCCTTGACGTCCTTTGTTGTGTAGCAGATGAGCTTGTGCGAGTCAGATGCCACGAGGGTAGTCGATGCTGTGTCGATATCGAAGAGGATACCGTTCATTGCAGGGCGGATCTCATCGTCTGCCGTAGCATAGATTGTGCTTGAGATACCGTCTACGAGGGCCTGAGCAGGGAATTCGATTGTAGTAGCTGTCTCATCTGTACCGATGATCTCAGGATAATCCTCTGCAGGGAAGTATGGAAGTGTGGACTCTCCGCTTGCCCAGCTGCATGTGAACGAACTGTCGTTCAATGTTTTGATAGTGAGCGGCTGGTCAGGAAGTTCCTTGAGGAGATCCATCATGTGTTTTGCAGGAACGGCAATCTTTCCTTCCTCTGCGGTATTCTCCACCTCGATCTGAGTCCTGAGCGTGAGCTCTGAGTCAGATGCTGTAATTTCCAGCACATTACCCTTGAGGTCAAAAAGGAAATTCTCGAGAATCGGAAGCGGTGACTTTGCAGGTATTGCCTTGGCTACTGCCATCACTCCTCTGAGCAATTCTGAGCTTGAAATGATTAGTTTCATAATTATGTATGTTTAATATTGTTTATTCAGTCTTATGCTGCGCGTAGATCACGTGCATTATAGCGAACAAATATAAGAAAAATTTTAATATAAAACTGGCATGTTTTTTGAAAAATGGAACCTTCGTCAATATAAAATAGACCCGAAAATTCAAAAACATTACACATAATATGAAAAGAGTTATTCTTGTTGCGTTGCTCTCTGCGGCAGTTGGAGGGCTGACGGCTTTTGGCGTTGTGAAGTATATGTCGAATGACAATGTGCAGGTTGCATATACACAGGATGGTGGAGCGCAGTTCCGTACTGTAAGCCTTTCGCAGGACAAATATCCGGATTTTACATATGCGGCTGAGACATGCGTGGACGCTGTGGTATATGTCAAAGTGTCATCTACCCAGACAATTCAGCAGTCTCCGGGTTCTATCTTCGATTTCTTCTTCGGTCTTCCTCAGCAGGGAGCACCCCAGCAGAGAGAAAGGACCGGCAGCGGATCGGGCGTAATCATCCGCGGTGACGGCTATATCGTTACAAACAACCACGTGATCGAAGGTGCTACAAAGATCGATGTGACGCTCAATAACAACCAGACCTATCCTGCGACACTTATCGGCACAGATCCGGCTACCGATGTCGCTCTTCTCAAGATCGAGGCTGAGGGACTTCCGTACATTCCGTTTGCGGATTCAGACAAGCTGCGTCTCGGAGAATGGGTCATCGCAATCGGTTCTCCTTACGATCTCCGTTCTACAATCACAGCGGGCATTGTGAGCGCAAAGGGACGCTCAATGCCGAACTATACAGGTGAGTTCAAGATCGAGTCGTTCATTCAGACCGACGCAGCTGTAAATCCTGGTAACAGCGGCGGTGCATTGGTGGACAAGTCGGGAAATCTTGTCGGAATCAACACTGCGATCATTTCGCAGACCGGTTCTTATGCAGGATATTCTTTTGCAGTGCCATCGAATATCGTGAAGAAGATCGTATATGACCTCATTGATTTCGGTAGCGTGAAAAGAGCTGTTCTCGGTATTACAATGCAGCCGATTGACGATAAAGTTGCGGGCGATTTGAAACTTTCTTCATTAAACGGCGTATATATTGTTGAGGTTTCGAAGGGTGGAGCTGCGGATAAGGCCGGAATCAAGGCCGGAGACGTGCTCATCGCCATTGATTCCACAAAGATCACGACTACTTCTTCGGTGCAGGAAACTGTGAGCAGATTCTCTCCTGGAGACAAGGCTGTCGTGACAGTTTTGAGGGATGGAAAGGAGTTGAAGCTCGATGTGACATTCAAGGGTACCGCACAGGAAACAGGTACGGTTTCGGATGACGGATCGATCGCTTTCTATGGTTCCTCAATCAAGGCTGCTCCGAAGGAAGTTCTGGAGAGACTTGGACTCAAGGATGGAGTTGAAATCGTTGAACTCGGCCCAGGTAAACTCAAGGAGGCGGGTGCGACAGAGGGATTCATCATACAGTATGTCAATGACCAGCAGGTGAAGACGCCTCAGGATGTGATCGACATTGTGAAGAAGTCCAAGAGAGCAGTGTTTGTACAGGGTGTAACCCCATCAGGAAAGACAGGATATTTCGGATTTGGAGTCTAACTGTCTGCCTGCGGGAGTATGCCGGAGAAATCAATTTATACTATACATACTAGATGAGACAGTTAAAAATTACTAAATCGATTACCAATCGTGAGAGTGCATCTCTTGACAAATATCTTCAGGAGATCGGTAGGGAAGAACTGATTACAGTTGAGGAAGAGGTAGAACTCGCGCAGAGAATCCGCAAGGGCGATCAGGCGGCGTTGGAGAAACTTACAAGGGCAAACCTCCGATTCGTGGTTTCAGTTGCAAAGCAGTACCAGAATCAGGGACTCAGCCTTCCTGACCTTATCAACGAGGGTAACCTCGGACTTATCAAGGCAGCAGAGAAGTTCGATGAGACAAGAGGTTTCAAATTCATTTCATACGCGGTGTGGTGGATTCGTCAGTCGATTCTTCAGGCTCTTGCAGAGCAGTCGAGAATCGTACGTCTTCCGCTCAACCAGGTAGGTTCGCTCAACAAGATCAACAAGGCTCTTTCGAAGTTCGAGCAGGAGCATGAGCGTATGCCTTCAAGCGAGGAGCTTTCAGAGATGATCGACGTTCCGAAGGACAAGATCGCTGATACTCTCCGAGTTTCAGGCCGCCATGTATCGGTTGACGCACCTTTCGTAGAGGGTGAGGACAACAGCCTTCTGGATGTGCTCGTGAACAATGACTCTCCAAGCGCAGACCGCGGTCTCGTGAACGAGTCTCTCGCAAAGGAAATCGACCGTGCACTTTCGACTCTTGCAGTAAGAGAGCGTGAAATCATCAAGTCTTTCTTCGGCATCGGTTGTCAGGAAATGACTCTTGAAGAGATCGGTGAGCGTTTCGGACTTACAAGAGAGCGTGTCCGCCAGATCAAGGAAAAGGCAATTCGCAAGCTTAAGAACAATTCAAGAAGTAAACTTTTGAAAAGCTATTTAGGATAATGACACCAGAACAATTCATTATATCTAAAGCGTCTGAAGCAATTCAGGCGCTTTACGCCGTTGAAGTACCTGAGTCAATGCTTCAGGTGCAGGTAACAAGAAAGGAGTTCGAGGGTGACTATACTCTCGTGGTATTCCCGCTCCTTAAAATGTCCAAGACGACCCCTGAAAACACAGGTAACGCTATCGGTGAGTGGCTTAAGGCAAACGCACCTGAGGTGGCAGCGTACAATACAGTAAAGGGCTTCCTTAATATCTCATTCTCAGAGGTTTACTGGAATGGCGTATTTGCTGAGATCGCAGCTGCGGAGGACTTCGGTCAACTCCCTCCGACAGGCAGGACAATCATGGTGGAGTACTCTTCGCCTAATACAAACAAGCCGCTTCACCTCGGTCACATCCGTAACAACCTCCTCGGATGGTCAGTTGCAAAGCTTCTCGAGGTGTGTGGACACAATGTGATGAAGGTGAATCTCGTGAACGACCGTGGTATCCACATCTGTAAGTCTATGTACGCGTGGAAGGTGCTCGGTAATGGCGAGACTCCTCAGTCAAGCGGCAAGAAGGGCGACCACCTCGTAGGTGACTACTATGTGGCATTCAACAACCTCTATAAGAAGGAGGTTGACGAACTCGTAGCGGGCGGAATGTCAAAGGAGGAGGCTGAAAAGAATGCACCTTCGCTCAGAGCTGCCCAGGAAATGCTCTTCAAATGGGAGAACGGCGATGCTGAGGTAGTGGAACTCTGGAAGACAATGAACGGTTGGGTTTACGAGGGCTTCGAAAAGACATACAACGACCTCGGAATCAACTTCGACAGAACATACTATGAGTCGCAGACTTATCTCTTCGGTAAGGCTCTCGTCCAGAAGGGACTCGAGGCTGGTATCTTCGAGACTCAGGAGGACAATTCTGTATGGTGCGACCTTACAGCTGACGGTCTTGATAGAAAGCTTCTTCTCCGTGGTGACGGAACATCAGTATACATGACTCAGGACCTCGGTACTGCAGAGCAGCGTTTCTCTGAGTACAGCCTCGACGAGCATATCTATGTAGTGGGTAATGAGCAGAACTACCATTTCCAGGTGCTTAAGCTCATCCTCGGCAAGCTCGGCTTCGATTGGGCGGACAGCATCTACCACCTTTCATACGGTATGGTGGAACTCCCTGAGGGCAAGATGAAGTCACGTGAAGGAACAGTGGTTGACGCAGACGATCTGATTGCTGCAATGTACAATACTGCGAAGGAAACTTCAATGGAACTCGGAAAGATCAACAATCTTCCGGCTGAGGATCAGGACGCTCTCTTCAAGATGATCAGCCTCGGTGCGCTGAAGTATTTCATCCTCAAGGTTGACCCTAAGAAGACAATGCTCTTCGATCCTAAGGAGTCTATCGACTTCAACGGAAATACAGGTCCGTTCGTTCAGTACACACATGCACGTATCAAGTCAATTCTCCGCAAGGCAGACGAGCAGGGCTTGAAATATACATCTGAAATCCTCAAGGCAGACACAGCTCTCTCGGCAAAGGAGATCAGAATCATCAAGATCCTCAATACGTTCCCTGCAAAGGTTGCGGAGGCGGGTGCGGCTCATTCTCCGGCTCTTATTGCAAACTATGCATATGAGCTTGCGAAGGAGTTCAACCAGTACTATCACGATACACCTATTCTTCGTGAGGAGAACCAGGAGCTTCTCCAGACAAGACTTGTTCTCGTTGCGACAATCGCAAAGGTTCTGTGCAAGGCAATGTCTATTCTTGGAATCACTCTTCCTGAGAGAATGTAAACAGTGGCGTTTGCCTCGCTGTTTAGAAGTATAAAAAATGTGTGGCAGGTAAAATCCTGAATGTCAGCATGTTACTTAAAGTCGATGCCCCGAAGTAGGGGCATCGACTTTTGTTATGTCGTTGATGGATAGGTGTTTAAGTGCCACGGGTGTGACGGCCATTTTTCGTTTTTTTGGAATAAAGACTCTAATAGGTATGGATGTTGACATATATCTGAAAAAAAGTTTATGAAAATTCTTGATGTACATGCACGTGAGATATTGGATTCGCGTGGAACTCCGACGGTGGCGGCTGAGGTCGTGCTGGAAAATGGTTGCAGATGTGAAGCTTCAGTTCCTTCTGGTGCATCAACCGGACTTCATGAGGCCTTGGAGTTGAGAGATAATGATCCGATGAGGTATCATGGCAAAGGCGTGCTTGCTGCAGTCGCCAATGTAAATACTTTGATCAGACCGGCTTTGGTTGGAATGAGTGCTTTTGATCAGAAGGCTGTTGATGCAAGGATGTGTCAGCTGGATGGTACGGTCAATAAGTCTCGATTGGGGGCAAATGCCATTCTCGCTGTTTCTTTGGCTGTGGCAAAGGTTGCGGCGAAGTCGTTGCAGATCCCTTTGTACCGTTATCTTGGGTCTCCTGACTCAAATGTCCTCCCTGTGCCGATGATGAATATCATCAATGGGGGTGCCCATAGTGATTCTCCGATTGCCTTTCAGGAATTTATGATACGTCCGGTCGGGGCGTCCTCGTTTGCAGAAGGTTTGAGAATGGGCGCCGAGGTGTTTCAAAGTCTGAAGAATGTTCTTCGTAAAAAGAGATTGAGTACTGCAGTTGGCGATGAGGGAGGATTTGCTCCTGATCTGAAATCGGTCGAAGAAGCTCTTGATCTTGTAATGCTTGCAATAGATGATGCAGGCTATGTTCCCGGTGACGAGGTTACACTCGCTTTGGACTGTGCTTCGTCCGAGTTTTATTGCGATGGTTTCTATGATTACAGAATATTCGAAGGTGATGGTGCAAAGAGGCTGACCCGTATTGAACAGGTCGATTATCTTAAAGATCTGGTGTCAAGATATCCGATTGATTCAATTGAGGACGGAATGTCGGAAGAGGACTGGTCGGGATGGGAACTTCTTACTTCTGAACTGGGAGGGAGGTGTCAGTTGGTCGGAGACGATCTTTTCGTGACAAACATCGATTACCTTTCCAAAGGTATCAAAAGAGGATGTGCGAATGCTGTTCTTGTTAAGCTGAACCAGATCGGAACCCTGTCTGAAACTTTAGATGCGATAGATATGGCGCAGAGACATGGCTATAAGGCAGTGGTTTCGCATCGTTCCGGAGAGACCGAAGATACGTTTATTGCAGACCTTGCAGTGGCAACAAGATGCGGTCAGATCAAAACGGGGTCGCTCAGCCGTAGCGAAAGGGTTTCCAAATATAATAGACTTCTGAAGATTGAGGAAGAACTGCAGGGACAGTCTGTTTATGGCCTCCCGTTCTGAACCGAATATGACCTTGATGACTGAATAAAAAACCGATTTGCGGACAAAATGCCAATTTTATTTTGTGGATTCAAAAAAATGTTGCATATTTGCACCCGCAATCGAAAACGGGGGTATAGCTCAGTTGGCTAGAGCACCTGCTTTGCAAGCAGGGGGTCGTCGGTTCGACTCCGACTATCTCCACCAAAATCCGCTTAGAAGAAATTCTGAGCGGATTTTTTTTGTGTAGTTATTCCTGTGAATTATTATTAAATTTGTTGTCAGATATACAAGACTATCTAACATTCGCTTTATCGTAAATTGATGTTGTATGAAGAAATTCATGATTGTAGCTGCCCTTGTATTTTCTGCGGCAGTTGCTGATTTATCAGCAAAAAAGACAGTGACAATAACAGAGACACCGGCATCTGATTCCCGTATCGAGTATATAGGAAGGACTATGGTTGAGGGAGGAACAGTATCGTATGATTGGGCAGGAGTGTATTTCCGTGTCCGTTTTACAGGATCTTCGCTCGCTGTGAAATGCTCGGATAGCAAGAATTCATGGTTCAATCTTTGGGTTGATAAGGAAATGTCTCCGGAAGCAGACAGAAAGTTCATGGTAGCTGCGAAGGATACGGTCATTGTTCTTGCTGAAGGTCTTGGAAAAGGTGAACATGAGGTGATCCTTCAGAAAAGGACAGAAGGTGAGCAGGGACGTTTCACTGTACAGTCTTTCTTTACGGCTGGCGAAATCCTCCAGGCTTCAGGTAGGAAAGACAGACATATAGAATTTGTCGGTGATTCATACACATGCGGTTACGGTACGGAAAGTGGAGATAAGAATGATCCGTTCCTTGCTGAGACAGAGAATTGTAACCTTACTTATGCTGCAATCGCAGCCCGCTATTTCGGTGCGGATTTCAATCTCGTCAGCCACTCGGGTCAGGGAGTTGCACGAAATTATGACAATTACGAACCGGGCTATCATCTGCCTCATCGTTATACTCAGGTATTCGATACTCAAAAAGAACCTAAGTGGGAACCTGCGATGGGGGCTCATACCCCTGATATCGTGGTCGTGTATTTGGGAACCAACGATTTCTCGACTTCGCAGCAACCTCATGAGTCTCTTTTCAGAAAGAATTATATTGAGCTTCTAAAGCATATCAAAGCTAATTACGGTGAAGATATTCCTATTCTCTGTATGGGTTCTAATGCTGATCCGTTCCTCTATGACTATATTCGAAATTCTGTAAACGCAAGTGGCTTGAAGAATGTCGCATTCATGTCGATATCGAAGTTCGCCCACAACTACGAGGATGAACTGGGAGCCAGCTGGCATCCTAACTACAAGGGACATCTGAAGGTCGCCAGTTGTATGATTCCGTATATCTCCACTCTTACCGGCTGGAAGATGACTGAGCAACCGTATAAATAATCTGACTTTTTGCTAAACTTATGCTTTGTGGTGAAATCCAATGGATAAAATTTGTTAAATTTACCACAAATAGGGGTCTTTTGCCCCCTTTGAACATTGACTGAGGACTGAATTCGGCCTTTCACAACATTTGTTATGTAGCGTGATACGATATCTGCATTTTTGCACCGCTAAAATTTTGAAAAATGAAGATATCAGGAACCGGAAGCGCGCTTCCGAAACAGATTGTAACAAATGAAATGTTGTCGCAGTTTCTCGATACCAGCGATGAGTGGATCAGAACGAGGACAGGAGTGCTGAGCCGTCAGGTCATTTCCGACGAGAAGTTGGAAGACCTTGCCGCAGAGGCTGCGATGAAGGCGTTGGATAACGCGGGAATGAAGGCAGAAGAGCTTGACTTTATAATATGTTCAAATGTTGTCAACGAGTACATAACTCCGCAGTTGAGCTGTATCATCCAGGGCGCCATTGGAGCAACATGCCCCTGCATCGATATCAACTGCGCATGTGCAGGTCTCGTTCATGCACTTGAAATCGCAGAGTCGTTCTATCAGGCAGGCAGGGTGAAGAACGTTCTTATCGTCTGCGCAGAGGAGCCGACAAGAATGACAGACTGGAGTGACCGTCGCACTTGCGTGCTTTTCGGAGACGGAGCGGGAGCGGTGGTGCTGACACCGGGAGACAATATAAAAAGCATCAAGCTTTCTGCTGCAAGTGCAACCGACAAACTGTGGCAGTACAGGACCCTTCAGCCTACACCCTACATCACCAAGGAGGAAGTTTCTACGCCTCTTCAGATGAAGGGACAGGAAGTGTTCAAGTTCGCTGTCACCGCGGCAACAAAGGATATAAAAAGAGCATTGGATGAATCCGGTATGGAGGCCTCGCAGATAGATCATTATCTTCTACATCAGGCCAACATCAGAATCATCAAGGCTATACAGCATTTCCTTGAGCAGCCGGTAGAGAAATTTCCGACAAATGTCGAGGATCATGGAAATTCCTCGAGTGCATGTTGTCCGATACTTCTTGACGAATGCAACAGAAGAGGTCTTCTCAAGGAAGGTGATATGATTGCAATGAGCGCCTTTGGAGCAGGATTTGTTTCGGGTGCCGTGATTTTTGAATGGTAAACATAAATTGCATTTATGATAAAGAGTAGAGTTTGTGAAATGCTAGGGATCAGGTATCCCGTGTTTCAGGGCGGAATGGCCTGGGTTGCTGACGCATCCCTTGCCGCAGCTGTATCAAATGCCGGCGGACTTGGATTGATCTCTTCGATCAATGCGGGAACGGAGGCAGTCAGAAATGAAATCAGAAAATGCCGTGAGCTTACAGACAAGCCTTTCGGCGTGAATATAATGCTTCAGGCACCTAATGCGGCGGAGATCGCTCAGATGGTGGTTGAGGAGGGCGTGAAGATCCTTACGACAGGAGCAGGTTCTCCGGCCCAGTATATGCCAATGTGGAAAGAGGCGGGAATCAAGGTTATTCCTGTCGTAGCATCAGTGGCGCTTGCCCTTAAGATGCAGGATGCGGGAGCTGATGCGATCGTGGCGGAAGGAGCTGAATCCGGCGGACATGTAGGAGAACTTCATACGATGCCGCTGATTCCTCAGATTGTAGATGCTGTGGAGATACCTGTGATTGCTGCCGGCGGTATCTGTGACGGTCGCGGAGCGGCAGCGGCTTTCATGCTTGGAGCAGATGCTGTTCAGGTGGGCACCCGTTTCCTTTCTGCAGAGGAATGCACGGCTCATCAGGAGTATAAGGACAAGATCATCAAGGCCTCTGATGTGTCTACAATTGTTACGGGCAAGTCTCTCGGGCATCCGGTGCGTTCATTGAAGACTCCTTTCTCAAGAAATTTTGCCAAGATGGAGAACGATCCTTCTGTAAGCCCGGAGGAAATCCTCGCATTCGGCAGCGGAGCATTGCGTAAGGCTGTCCAGGATGGTGACAGGAACGGAAGTTATATGGCAGGCGAGTGTGCGGGAATTGTCAAAAGGATCGAACCGGCGCAGGCAATAGTGGAGGATCTGATTCTGGGTGCAGAGGAAGTCATCAAGGGAAGCCTCTCAAGAATTCTATAATTTAAAGGATAAGAAAATGACGAAAAGAGTAGTGGTTACCGGTGCGGGAATCATCAGTCCGATCGGTAATGATGTACAGACATATTGGAATAATCTTCTGGAAGGTGTGTGCGGTATCGATTTTATCAAGTCCATTCCGACAGATGACCTTCCGGTGAAGATTGCAGGTGAGGTAAAGGACTTCAATCCGGCAGATTATGCCATTGAAACTCCATTTGCAAGAAAGCAGGACAGATTCACGGTTTTTGCCGTCGCTGCCGCATGGCAGGCAGTGAAGCAGTCAGGTCTTGACTCATCGGAAAACGGTAATATCGATCCGTTCAGATATGGAGTTTATGTGGGTTCCGGAATCGGAGGATTCACGACTATCATGCGTGAGAGCGAGAAGATTCTCAAGGAAGGTCCGAAATGGGTGTCTCCGCTTTTCATTCCTACGATGATTTCAAACATTGCCGCAGGAAACATTGCTATCAGAAACAATGCATGCGGTCCATGTCTTCCGGTTGTTACAGCCTGTGCGACCTCGACTCATGCTATCGGTGAGGCATTCCGTGCAATCAAGTATGGTCATGCAGACGCAGTCATTACAGGTGGATCTGAGGCAGCGATCATCCCTATTTCAATCGCAGGATTTGCGAACGCAAAGGCTCTTTCCCGTTCAGAGGATCCTAAATATGCCTCACTTCCGTTCAATAAGAACAGAGGCGGCTTTGTGATGGCGGAGGGTGCTGCAATGCTTGTCCTTGAGGAATATGAGCATGCAAAGGCACGTGGCGCGGAGATTATTGCAGAGGTTGTAGGTTACGGAAACACATGTGATGCCCATCATGTCACAGCACCGAGACCTGACGGAAAAACTCAGTCTGCAGCCATCAGAGGAGCTCTGGATGAGGGAGGATATACTTCTGAGGATGTACTATACATCAATGCTCACGGTACAGGTACGGCGCTCAATGATGTGTCGGAGACAGCGGCTTTCAAGCTTGCTCTCGGCGAAGACGCATATAAGGCGCATATCAGCTCGACCAAGGGCGCTACAGGCCATATGCTTGGCGCCGCAGGCGCTGCAGAAGCGATTGCAACAGTGCTTGCGCTCAAGAACGGAATCGTTCCTCCGACAATCAATCTTGATGAGATCGAGCCGGAGTGCGACCTGAATTATACGCCGAACACACCAGTCAAGGCTGATCTTACAATGGCAGTTTCAGATTCATTGGGATTCGGCGGTCACAACGGTTGTGTGGCATTCAGAAAATATACGGAGTAGACAATAAGATTCAAAAACCTGAAATATGAACAGAGAAGAACTTAAGGATTTTCTTCCACATCGCGAGCCTATGTTGCTTGTGGATGAGATCGAGATTGATGCGGAAGGCGTGTGCCACGCAAAATATCTCGTCAAGGAAGACGAATTCTTCTGCAAGGGACATTTTCCCGGAAAACCGATTGTTCCGGGAGTGATCCAGTGCGAAATAATGGCGCAGAGCTGCGCATTGCTGGTAAAGGATGAGATACAGGGAAGGACCACCCTTTACACAGGAATAGACAAGGTCCGTTTCAAGAATCCGGTCAAACCGGGAGACCTCTGTGAGGTGACAGCGTCCCTCAAGAACAGAAGAGGCTCGATATTCTATTGCACGGCTACACTTAAAGTTAACGGAAACATCTGCAGTAAGGGAGATCTCTCTTTTGCGTTAGTATAATTGACAGATTATGAATAATATTCAGTTCGAAAAGATCAGGGAACTCGTTCAGCGTAGGGCGGCGGCACGCATAGGTGGCGGTCAGAAAAGGATTGACGCGCAGCACGCAAAGGGTAAGCTTACGGCACGCGAGAGACTCGACCTCCTTCTTGACGAAGGCAGTTTCGAGGAGTTCGATATGTTTGTGCAGCATCGTTGTACAAACTTCGGAATGGAGAAGAGCAGATTCGACGGTGATGGAGTAGTTACCGGAATGGGAACCATCGACGGTCGCCTTGTATATGTCTTTGCGCAGGATTTCACTGTAAACGGTGGTTCCATGTCGGAGACTATGGCTCAGAAGATCTGCAAGGTAATGGATATGTCAATGCGCAACGGGGTGCCTTTCATCGGTATCAACGACTCAGGTGGAGCAAGAATCCAGGAGGGAATCAACTCGCTTGCCGGTTTCGGAGAAATCTTTGAGAGAAATATTCTCGCTTCCGGAGTGGTCCCTCAGATTTCCGGAATCTTCGGTCCTTGCGCAGGTGGTGCCGTATATTCTCCTGCACTCACAGACTTCACCGTGATGATCAAGGATACATCGTACATGTTCCTCACAGGTCCTGGCGTGGTGAAGACAGTGACCGGCGAGGTTGTGACACAGGAGGAACTCGGAGGTGCGAGTGTGCATGCTACCAAGAGCGGTGTCGCGCATTTTGCCGCAGAGAACGAGCAGGAGGGTATTCAGACAATAAAGGCACTCCTCAGCTTCCTTCCTTCAAACAATCGTGAGGAAGCTCCGTTTGTGGAGACTTCCGACCCTGTAGGACGTGTAGATGATGCTCTCAATGAAATCATTCCGGACAATCCTAACAAGGCTTATGATATGTATCAGGTAATCGGAAGTATCGTTGACGACGGCCGTTTCCTCGAGGTGCACAGGAGCTGGGCAAAGAACATAATCGTAGGTTTCGCTCATATGAACGGACGCTCTGTGGGTATCGTAGCCAATCAGCCTAAGATTCTTGCCGGTGTGCTTGATATCAACGCTTCACGCAAGGCCGCACGTTTCGTACGCTTCTGCGACGCGTTCAACATTCCGCTCGTGACATTGGTAGACGTGCCGGGCTTCCTTTGCGGAACACAGCAGGAGTATGGCGGAATCATCTCGCACGGAGCAAAGCTCCTTTACGCATACGGTGAAGCTACAGTTCCAAAGGTGACAGTCACTTTGAGGAAATCATACGGCGGAGCGCATATCACAATGAGCTGCAAGCAGTTGAGAGGTGATATCAATTACGCTTGGCCATCTGCCAACATCGCGGTCATGGGTGCTGAAGGTGCGGTCGAGATTCTCTACTCGAAGGATATCAAGGCAATCGAGGATCCTGCTGAGAAGGCAAGAGTTGCCGATGAGAAGAAGAAGGAATACAACGACCTCTTCTGCAATCCTTACAGCGCAGCAAGCTACGGCTACATCGACGACATAATCGAACCGAGAAATACAAGATTCCGTGTCATCAGAGCCCTTGAACAGCTTGCCGGAAAGAAACAGCAGAACCCTTGGAAGAAACACGATAATCTACCTTTATAACTATGGATAACTTCGTAGCTGCAGTTATTGCACTTGCATTGAGGCAATACATCGATTCCATAAATCACGACAAGGAAAGTTACATCATCACCATTAAAAGGAAATAAGGATGAAATATAGGATAAACGATACAGAATATAATGTAGAAATCAACTCATTCCACGGAAACAAGGCCGAGGTGTCGGTAAACGGAGTTGTGTATCAGGTGGAGATCGGTGGAAATGAGGCTCCGGTTTCGGCTCCGGTACCATCCGCACCTGCACCGTTTGTTCAGGCTCCTGTCCAGGCTGCAGCGCCTAAGCAGGCTGTTGCAACCGGCGGCGGAAAGCCTGTCACTGCACCGCTCCCCGGTGTAATCATCGGTGTGAAGGTGAACGTGGGTGACTGCGTGAAGGCCGGACAGGTGGTGGCCATCCTTGAGGCGATGAAGATGGAAAATGAGATTCAGGCAGAGTTTGACGGAACAGTCACTGCTGTCAATGTAGCACAGGGCGACTCTATTCTTGAAGGCGCCCCTATCGTAACAATCGGATAAATATGAAAGTATATATGTTTCCCGGTCAGGGGTCACAGTTCCCTGGAATGGGAAAAGACCTATATGAAACCAACCCTCTTGCCCGCGAACTTTTCGACAAGGCGGATGAGATCCTCGGTTTCAGGATAACTGAAATTATGTTTAACGGAACGGCTGAAGAGCTGAAGCAGACAAAGGTGACTCAGCCCGCTGTATTCCTCCATTCTGTAATCACTGCGAAATGCTGTGGCGATTTCAATCCGGAGATGGTGGCAGGCCACTCGCTTGGAGAGTTTTCAGCACTTACGGCAGCCGGCGCTCTCAGTTTCGAGGACGGTCTTCGTCTGGTCGCTATCAGAGCGCAGGCCATGCAGAAGGCATGTGATGCAAATCCGGGCACAATGGCAGCCGTACTTGCACTTCCGACTGAAAAGGTCGAGCAGATCTGCGCTGAGACTGAAGGTGTAGTCGTGGCTGCAAACTATAACTGTGACGGCCAGATTGTCATTTCGGGAGAGTTGGAGGCAGTCGCAAAGGCTTGTGAGAAGATGAAGGAGGCAGGTGCAAAGCGTGCCCTCGTCCTTCCGGTCGGAGGGGCCTTCCATTCTCCGCTTATGGAGCCTGCGGCAAAGGAACTCGCAGAGGGTATCGAAAGCGTAAGCTTCAGTGAACCTTTCTGTCCGGTATATCAGAATGTGACAGCTCAGCCTGCAACTGATCCGGCTGTGATCAAGGCGAACCTGCTTGCCCAGCTCACAGCTCCGGTTAAGTGGACACAGTCTGTAGAGAATATGCTTGCAGACGGAGCGGACAGCTTCACGGAATGCGGTCCGGGAAAGGTCCTTCAGGGACTTGTCGCTAAGATCGCCAAGACACCGGTAAACATTAATCAGCTTTAAAAAGAATTGACACCATGAGATACGCACTAGTAACAGGCGGAAGCCGCGGAATCGGCAGAAATGTATGCTTCAAGCTTGCCCAGATGGGTTTTACAGTCCTCATCAACTACGTTTCAAATGAGACGGAGGCGCAGAAGACACTTGAGGAAGTAAGGAACCTTGGAGGTGACGGAGAGATCCTGAAGTTCAATGTAATGGACAGAACAGCATGTGCAGAGGCGCTTGCAGAGTGGGAAAAGTCACATCCGGGCGAGTTCATTGAGGTTCTTGTCAACAATGCCGGTATCAGAAGAGATAACCTTCTCATGAGAATGAGCGAGGATGACTGGGATGCCGTCATCGGCACACATCTCGGAGGCTTCTACAATGTGACAAGACTTGTCATCAGACAGATGCTCTCAAAGAGAAAGGGAAGAATCATCAACATGGCTTCTCTTTCAGGACTCAAGGGTGTTCCCGGTCAGGCAAACTATGCCGCAGCCAAGGGCGGTCTTATCGCCGCCACCCGTTCACTCGCTAATGAGGTAGGACGCAAGGGCATCACTGTCAATGCGGTGGCACCGGGATTCATCAGGACAGACATGACTGAGGATCTCAATCAGGCAGAACTTACAAAGATGATCCCTCTCAACAGATTCGGAGAGGCGGAGGAGGTTGCAGACCTCGTTGCATTCCTTGCATCTGACAAGGCTGCATACATCACAGGCGAGTGTATATCCATCAATGGTGGACTTTATATGTAGATTCAATGAAGAAAGATATAAGATTCTCCCTTGTATACAGGGATATGTGGCAGTCATCGGGCAAGTATGTCCCGACTGTCGCACAGCTTAAGGAGGTTGCTCCCGCCATCATCGAGATGGGGTGCTTCGACCGTGTGGAGACAAACGGCGGAGCATTCGAGCAGGTGAACCTTCTCTTCGGAGAGAATCCGAACAAGGCGGTCCGCGAATGGACAGCGCCTTTCCATGCGGCCGGAATACAGACACATATGCTTGAGCGTGGACTTAATGCATTGAGAATGAATCCTGTACCGGCGGATGTGCGCGAACTCATGTACAGGGTCAAGAAGGCGCAGGGAACAGATATTTCTCGTTCGTTCTGCGGCCTTAACGACCATCGCAACCTCCGTCTCAGCGTAGAGTACGCAAAGAAGGCCGGTATGATTTCGCAGGTGGCTCTTTCAATCACGAATTCCCCTGTGCATACCGTAGATTATTATATGGGAGTCGTCGATAAGGTTGTGGAATACGGCTGCGACGAAATCTGTCTCAAGGATATGGCAGGAATCGGAAGACCGGCATTCCTCGCAGAGCTTACAACCCGCATCAAGAAGAAATATCCGTCAATGATCGTGCAGTATCATGGACATTGCGGTCCCGGCTTCTCTCCGGTTTCAATGCTTGAGGTTGCAAGGGCAGGTGCAGATTATCTGGATGTCGCAGTTGAACCTCTCTCATGGGGTAAGGTTCATCCGGATGTGATTACTGTACGTGAGATGCTCAAGGCCGACGGTTTCAATGTCAAGGATATCAATATGAACGCATATATGGAGGTTAGAAGCCTGACACAGAAGTTCATTGATGATTTCCTCGGCTACTGGATCGATCCTAACAATTCTCAGATGAGCTCGCTTCTTGTGGGTTGTGGCCTCCCTGGAGGTATGATGGGATCGATGATGGCAGACCTCAAGGGCTTCCACGGTGCGATCAACGCTTCGCTCCGTGCCCAGGGCAAGCCTGAACTTACTTTGGACCAGCTTATGGTCATGCTCTTCCAGGAGGTAGAGTATGTATGGCCACGTCTGGGTTATCCGCCGCTTGTGACTCCATTCAGCCAGTATGTGAAGAACACGGCTCTTATGAACCTCATGAATATCCTCAAGGGACAGCCGCGCTGGACAACTATCGACAAGGATACATGGAATATGATCCTCGGTAGAATGGGACAGCTTCCAGGTCCTCTTGATCCGGAGATCATTGCTCTCGCTCAGCAGAAGGGTCTTGAGTTCTATACAGGAAATCCTCAGGACGAGTTCCCGAACGAGCTTGACAGATACCGCCGGATCATGGTGGAAGAGGGCTGGAACTGCGGTCAGGATGATGAGGAACTTTTCGAGCTTGCAATGCACGAGAGACAGTACAGAGACTACAGAAGCGGTCTTGCTAAAGAGAGATTCAATGCCGAACTTGAGGCTGCAAAGGCCAAGGCCGGTGCTCCGATCATCATCGAGAGACCTGTGGTAGAAATTCCGAAAGTGGATATGGCAAAGATTCTGGAACAATATCCTGATGCAGTAGCTGTCCAGTCTCCTGTCAAGGGTCAGGTAATGTGGAATATTGAT
>JAEIGA010003798.1_pt1 | contig 23505 bp, 24 predicted proteins | sample 9270691 | NCBI WGS metagenome assembly JAEIGA01 (sample SAMN17057246, study PRJNA624740) | gut metagenome | biome: biome; isolation source: fecal sample | host: Bos grunniens | place: China: Xizang | collected 2019 | reverse complement strand
ATCTGTGCGCCCTGGTACTTTCCACTGCTGCTTGGCTCGACGCTCAACCAGTCATCAGTGTCCACAAGCTCCTGCATACTGGCGACAAAGTCCGCAGCCTTACCGGGAACGAACTCCTGTGCATCTGCAAAGGTACCGCCCTGGTCCGCAGGGGTCACAACACGCTTACCGAGTGCCTCCTGTCCGCCGAGATTTTTGTAAGTGTTCTTAGCTCTCTCCATGTATTCCCTTACTTTCGCCTCATCTTTAGGATCGAGAACGGGGGCAAGATGATTCTGGATATTCTTCCTAGCCTCTGATGTGAGCCTCTGTGTGGTTGTCGGGTTTGTCCTGGACATGGGGTTGTCCATTATTCCGGACAGGTCCACCCCATCTCCGATGTCCCACACGGAGTATCCCTTATACTTTGAACCGCCGAACATATCCTGCAGAGTGGCAGCATACTTCGTCATAAAGGCCTCGTCTTTAAGCAGATCCGAAACATCTGATGCGTCGATGAACTTACTGCCGCCAGCTTCACTGGTCTTGATCATGCCTTTGACCGCGTCCATCAGCTCGGCGGGATATTTTGCAGGGTTCTTTGCGATCTCATCCATCACGGACTGGTCGTCTTCAAGACTTCCTGGACTGACGAATCTGTCCCCGATTCTGACATATCCGTCTTTTCTGCCCATCTTCTGTGCAGCCTTGGCACCGCTTCTAGGCTCTTCTGAGACCAGATCGGGCGAAGTGATCTTATTGACCTTGTTAAGCCCTTTCGCGAGGTCTGCGGCGGTAAGGTTCTCTAAACCAGGAATCGGCAATTTCTCATCGAGTTTTCCCTCATCTGCAGCCTTTCTTATGATTGCTCTGAGGTACATGTCATCCAGGATTGCAGAGGCGTCATTCATGTCCTTCGGATCATTCCACTTCAGCCTGCCGAGAGTGGGAGCGTTCGTATCCAGTCCGAACACCCTTCCGAGCTGAGCGATCTCTGCAGCGTTCAGCGCAGTGGTATTGAGTCCCTCCTCTGCAGAATTCTCCGCAGACGCATCCGCGTTCAGACCGCGGTTAGCGCTCCTGTTCCAATTGGGGAAGCCTCCGATACTGTCTATCACATCATAGATGGCCTTGAGCTTCTGGTACTTTCCTGCATCATTCCCTGCATATCTGCTCAGGTCGAGCGCGCCTCCTCTGGCTCCAAAGTGCTCTTCTGGATCGGTCAATACACTTTCGAACGCTATAAGATCGGCGATCTGCTCGGGTGTCATGTCATTGACCGGGGAGACTCCGTTGAGCGCCTTGACCCTGTTCTGCACCTCGGGCTTCGCACGTCCCGCGTTCATGATGTCTTCGAGCGTTCTGAAATTACCGAGCTCATATGTCCTGTTACCCATTGCACTTCCGACAAGAAGGGGCGCGAAGATATCTACGAATTCAGGGTACAGGTCATCCCTGTAATCTCCGAATCCTCCTGCGGGATTACCCCTGGCACCTCTGGTGGCATACACTCCGGGCTTGGCAATCCTCTGGAAGGACTCGAGGTCCACAGGCTCATAGATCTTGGTGAGGTCGACGTCGAAGGACCTGAAGAGGGGAAGGGTGTACTGGGGCCCGACGGTGTTGTCGAGATTCTTGACCATCTCATCGATGAGCGGCTCGTATGTCTTCTCGATGTCCCTTGCGCCTCTGGAGTACAGGCCCTTCATCGTAGTAAGGACATCTCCGACACGAAGACCGCCCACATTCCCGAAAGAACCGATGGACTTCCTGATGGACTCGTACTCCGCGATCCTCTGCTCATCTCTGGACATGGGGAGCTTGTACTTACGCCCGTCATCACCGTACATCTGCCTGGCCTTCTCATTGAAGAGCTCGTTGAAGGACTTCTTGTACGACTTGGTCGTGGACTCGGAGGTGTTGCAGACCTTGAAGGTCTCTGTGGGAAGCTCATCCTTCTTGGTGACACCCATCTTCTCATTCTCCGAGAGAAGGTCATCGAAGTTCTTACCGAGATACAGATTGATCTGGATCACGGGGTCGCACTCGGATGCGTCATCGCTTGCTTTGACCGGCTCTACGGGTTTGGTAGGCTCGGTAGGCGTCTCTGCCGACTCTTCGGTCACGGGGGCCTCTGCAGACTCTCCGGTCACGGTAGAATCATCCCTCTTGAACTCCTCAGGGTCCTCCTTAGGGTCCTCTCCTTCGTTGACGACCTTTGCTTCGGGGGTCTCCTTTTCGACTGCGTCTGCTACCACCTTGGTGTCGGCATCATCCTTCCCGCCCTCGTTCGCACTTCTCATGAGTGCGTCCAGCATGCCGAGCGTCACGTCGTCGCCGCCGAGCGGGGACTCCTCTCCGGGCGCACCGGCAACGAGCTCCTCGATGATCTCCTCGGGAGCGGGGGCACCTGCGCCGGCTCCGCCGAACTTCTTGGCCACGTACTCCTTGATGATATCTGCCAGACTTACAATGGCCTCGGGGTCGGAGACCTGCGAGATCGCATCCTGCAGTGCGAAGAGCGTCTCATCGGACAGTCCGCTCTCATCGAGCGGGGGCATCGGAGGGGCGGCGGCAGCAGGTATATCTGCACCCATCGGAGGCATCTCGGGAGCAGCCTCCATAGGGGGCTCCATGCCCTCCCCGGCAGGCATACCTTCCATAGGGGCCTCTCCTCCCATGGGCGGAACTCCGCCCTCGGCAGGCATAGGCAGACCCTCTCCTTCCATAGGCGCTGCCCCGCCATCGATCTTCTGTGCAAGTCTTGCCGTATCGGCCTTGACGGAGTTGAGCTCCGCCAGAATCGCCTGGAGCATCCCCTGTGCAGATGTCTCGCCGAGACTTACGGCGTCTGCCTTCGAGAACTGCTCCCATGCCTTATCTTCGTTGGTCATGGTAATTACCGACCGTTTATTACTTTGTAAATATAAAAAGGGAAAGCAGTTTGATGATCACTCTTTACAGAAACGGAAGCTTCCGTCCCCGATATCAGTGATCAATCTGTTATAAAAGAGGTTGGTGAAGAGCGGCCTCGGGACCGATTTGGTCAATATGCCATCGCTGCTGCAGAACCCATTGGAGTAACAGTGCTTGAATGCTTTTTCCAGATATTGCGGGCGTCTGCAGATCCTTGCCGTGCCGGCCTCTGCATCGTAATCGGCACAAAGCCCGTTCTCCACCATCTTGCCATGGCTTTTGGAGAACTCCTCGGTGGACATAGGCACATGGACTCCGTCCGCACGGGCGTGGCAACCGGTATACCCGATCGCTTCGAGGGACCTCTTCAGAGACAGATAGGGACATGTGGAAGAATCCCTATGGATCGTGTAGGAATCTATCCCCAGACTCAGCACCGACTGGGATTTTGAGATGGAAGCCTTGTCATTATACCACTGCATCGTGCAATATGGGTTCATCGGATTGTCGCAGATGGAGATCTCCATCAATTGTGCCACATTCCTCCGGGTATAGCATCCGCGCTCATCGCACTGATACTGTCCAGGCGCCGCCTCTCCCGCAATGGAGAGGTTGTTCATCCCGTTGACGAAGTTCTTGCGCATATTGTCATAGACCAGGTCACCGCCGAAGAGGTTGCCGTATGCCACTATTGCCTCCACCCCTTCCTCATTCTTAGCGGGCTTCCAGTCCCAGATCACGCCGACATTGTAATTGTGGTGGTCATTCTGCACGTTCCCGCCGTAATCGATGAAGGAGTCCATGTGCTGTTTGACCGTATCCAGATCGATGATGTCCTTCGCCTTGTCGATGGAATCGGCGGACGCCACGATCTCGAAACTGAAGGATGAGGGGCGCTCACGGCATGCCCTCCACGCCTCTTTCTTTGCCTGCTTGGTCTCCTCCTCGGTCTTAGGATCCTGCTTATTGTACGCATCCATCCAGACCTTGCAGTCCTCTTCATTTAGGGATGCCAAAACCTGTGTAGGCAGTTCAAAGATGGAATTATACATATTCTTCCCTCCTATAGCGGTTCTTGGACCATGTCTTGGTCATAGTGACCCCGGGCATGATATTGATTATATTCGTGACCTCCCTGACGGAGAAATTGGGGTCGTATCCTGCGATCTCATCCAGGGTGACGGAGCAGCCCGTCGGGATGGACATCACGACCTTGCGGATCCTGTCCTCCGGGCAATTATAATAATCAGATAGGATCCTGATCGTACAGAGCTGTGCCTCCGCAGGGTCGCAGTCCAGCTTGAAGAATGTCAAGCGGTCATCCGCTGCGTCCTCTTTGATCACATGGGGATATTTCAGCTTCGTGATGCGCGTAAGCAGCTGTCTCCTGCTAAGACCCAGCGAGCAGCATATATCGATCGATGAGACATAATCCCCGCAATTATCCACGAGGTATTTCCATATCATTACATCGATCCTCTTCATCATATATGTCTCTCCTCCGAACTGTATGCGTCTGCCACTGCCGATCTGACTCTGTCCGTGATATCCATCTTATTCAGCAGGGTCCTCGTATATTCCGCCTTTGCGGAACGCGCCATGACCTGCAGCGGGTGATCCCCCTTCGACCAGGAAAAAGGGTTGGCATTGGAATCGGTGAGTGCATAATCCAAGTCTATACCTTTATCAACGCCCTTAAGGACAGCTTCGAAACACTGGTCTGCGACCTTATCCGCGCCTTTCAGCATGATATCCTCCACATCGATCTCCAGTATACCTCTGAAATCCATCTCTATCATTCCAAGTTCCGATGACATATTGGTCCATTTGAATCCCATCACATCATCTCCCTCATGGACTCCTCTACCTGTTCCTTCGAATCCTCGATATCTGGGTCATCGCGCCTTGCGGTACCCTTCTCCGGGGGACCTTCCGATCCGTCGCCGGGCATCCTTGCTCCGGCTTCTTCCTGCTGCTGCATCATCATCCTCTGCTGCTCTTCCTGTTGTTTACGCATGACCTGATCTGCCGGCTCCCTGGAATAATAGAATTCCCCATCGATCTGCCAAACATCGAAGCCGCCCTGCTTCATCTTCAGCATCTCATCGATCTTCTCGATCCTCTTCTTAGCGTCCGCCATTGCCTTGGTAGGCCTGTCGAGGATGAGCTTCCAATCGGTGATCTTGTTCGCCCACCAGGACATTATCCATTCGCACATCCTGTCGATGTAATCATACTTGTCCATCAGATAACGGTCATAAACGGTGATCTGCTGGCTCTCATTGTTCATACCTCCCGAGGCCTCGACATCGCCTGCGAACAGGTTGGGGATACCGATATGGGCACAAAGCCTATCGCGGATATCGTTCTTGGATGCCAGCATATCCGAGGTTGCATCAGACATCAGGTCGAGGACCTGTGCCTTCATCTCTGCAACACCGGCCAACTGGGGCGGCGTACAGACGATCGGGATGGAATTGTCGTTGGTCGCCAGAGCGTCGGTGATTCCTTTTGTGATCTCGGGAACGTCCTCTTCCCCGAATCCAGGCAGGATGAGGATCTTACGGACATATCCGTATTTCCTCTTCTTCAGCTCGGACTTCTCGATGTAATGCCAAGCCTGGAGGTCATCATCGATATCATACCAAGTGGGGATGCCGTATGTGAGCGCGGGGCGCATCCAGTGGTCCTGGTAGATCTCATGCTGCATATAATACCAGTTCTGCCCGCTGGCGCCCAAATTCTCCCCGACCTTGAATGCTGCGGGGTAGATTTCCACACCCTCCTCTGTGAGCTGTGCGATCTCCTCTGCGTCATCCTTGAGACTGTACGGCTTATGCCTGTCTGCCAGGATGAATCCGTATTCCCGTCCGGGAGTTCCCGAATCGTCGAAAAGCTGCTGGACCTTGATCGGATCCAGGGAAATGAACTCGACCGGATAGACCTCCTCCTCTTTCTTCCCGTCCCCAAGATCGATCGAATGGATCCTGCCGGTGACGGGATCGAAGATGTCCCTTGCGATGCAGAGCAGGTATGCTTGGTTGAATAAAAACTCGTTCTCCGCATATGACCTTACGACCTCCTTGAGAGACTGCCCCGAATCATTGGCTTCATCGATGAAGGACTTGCCGTTCGGACGCTTGAAATAGTCCAACTGGGTCTTATCCGGTTCTCTGAATTCTGTGTGATGGCACTTCGGACATTCGTCCACCATCGTCCTGGTCTCATATCCGCAGTTAAGGCATTTTTTAGCAAAATTTGGCTCGAATTTAAAATTGTAACGTGTAAGCTCTGTGACGGTACGCGATATGATCGTAGAAAGTATCGAGACCTCCTGCCTCATCTGATACATCCTTCCGTATATGAACCACCAGTTGTTCGCTTTGGTTGCACGATAACGGATGTCGTCAGGTCTATCGGTATTCCCTATCGCGAATCTGGATGGGCGATTCTGCTGAGCAAGATACTCTTCTTCGTCTACATTGAACGATTCTAACGTGAATTTTGTGATTGGATCCAACGGCACCGGGTTGGCGATGCCGAGATGTGCGCGAGGAACCGCATTCTGTTGCGGCATAGGAGCTGATATGATCTGAGGCATGGGATCGACCTTAATATATTTCTGGGATATTTTAAATATTATTCATGTGTGACTGCGACTCTGACGCATCTGCGAGGTTCGGGAGCTGATGGGTCTATGGATGAAATGACGGGGCGACTGCGTCTCATATCGAATTCATCGACCCCCGAGCCGCGTGCAACCGCTACGAAACCTTTTGTCTGCCTAAGGAACTGCATTAGGGCGTACCTAAACCCATCCATCAGGTGATCATGCTCCTTTTCGGGATCGCCCGTGTATTTCCCATCCTTGTCCTTCTTCCAACAATATGCCGAAAACTCGGCGATATGGCTGACACATTTCGGATGGACCCAGATCTTGAACGTTTGGATACGCTGGATTCCGTTGACCACGGAGTCCCTGCCCTTCAGGACGGGTTCGATGTTCGGCAGAGTATACCTGACGATGTTGCCGTTCGCATCCTGATCCATGAGACCGTGCTTCAGCTCATAGATACTTTTAGGCTCTGCACAATCCGCCATGATCCTCTCATGGGCATACCCCATCCTTGTTACCTCCTTAGCGATGTCCAGATTGGTCATCCCTTTCTTGTACATCTCATCACAGATCCAAATCTCGTGGGTCTGCAGGTCCACATATGACACTGATAAAGCATTATATGACACGGAATACCCGAAATCCAACCCGATCGCCTTGCGTATGCCTGGGCGTCTGGCGATCTCCTCTGGATCGAAGGCTCTGGTCTCCCAGTTCTCATAAATGAGGCCTTCCGAGATACCCCATTCCCCATGCACGATGACGCGAGCAGCTTTCGGGTTGTATTTCTCCAGGTCTTCGTAGAATTTACGGTCATCCGCTGTGAAGGCGGGATTATCCAGATATGTCGTGGTCAGGGCCAGTGTGTCGTCCCTTTCCTTGTCGAATATCTCCTCCTTCAGCCAGTGATACGGGTGCCACGGGTTGAATGTATAGAAGAATTTCTTCTTGAGACCCGTCTCCGGGGGGATTGCACGGATAGATGCCTGTATTTTTAGGATATCCTCATAATTCAGGACCTCGAAGACCTCTTCGAACCACACCCAACACAGATAACACCCGGGAGGTGCACGGATTGATGCCAATTTATATGCATCATCCAGACCTCTGAAGATGATGGACTGGCCGGTGGGCTCATATATGAACTGCATCGGCTGGGTCGTGCATTTCCAAAGGTCCTGGACTCCGAGGAAATAGATGGCATTCTTGATGTCCAGATAACATGACCCTAAGATCGTATCATAGACCTTCCTGATGACGAGTGCGGAGGAGCACTTCTGCTGCATTATATTGAAGACCAGCCATAGTGACACAAAGAACGATTTTCCGGAACCTTTCGCCCCTTTGATGAAAACGTTCGGTCTGTTGGTGAACCACGGCAGCAGATACGCATGCGACACCAGGTCCTGCGGACTGAGAAACCCTTTTTTTGCCAGGATCTTTGCGAGTCTCTCATCCATCTTCCGACTTACTCCTTCTCGGCTGGGAGGATCTCATATTCCGCATCGAGTGCTTCCTTGACGTCCTCAGGCAGCGTGCCTACCTTGAAGCTCACTTTGCTGTCCTCTCCCTCGGCTTCATCCACAGCATCACTTATCGCAGATTCTATGACGATTGCCGTCTCCTCCGCAAGAGCTTTCCTGACGTCCTCGGGCAGCGGGTCTGTACCGGTGTAGAACGTCGGAAGGTCGACGGTGATCTTCTGCTCCTTCGGCGGCTCCAGACCGCCTGCTTTCATGAGGACTTCAAAGGATTTTACGTCCCCGCCCATCGCCTGATTGGCAAACCTCGCGACGATTGCCGTCTGCACGTCCACATTCATGCTTTTCAATGCGGACATAGGGGTAACGCCATCCAGATACGACACCTGCGCATCGGAGATGGGCGACTTCATCACTAATGCCACCACTTCCTTCAGAGTCTGTTCCCTGCGATTGACCGGTGGATTGTCTGGGGTGTACATGATATATCATCCTTTTTTGGGTATTTAACGCTTTAATACGCCATCTTCGACCATTCTTCCCATCGGTGTGGTCTCTCCGCACCTGGGACAATAGAGCGGGAGCGTTGCCAAAGTGGTCTGGAAATGGGTTCTGCAGTGCGGACAATCCCATCCCTGCCCGTCCTCATCGACGCAGGCGGACCCGTTGTGCCCGACTCCGTACGTGTTATAATACACGACCGGAAGGTAGTGCATCTCCGCAAGGGACATCTCCAATATATGGTGGCCCCTCTTGATATCCGTTCTTGCCCTTTGTTTCTCACGCCAGTCCTCTTCGTCGCCGTTCTTATCACGTCTAACGATGCTTGCCGACTCCTTGAACATCCTCCCCATACGGGATCTATTGATCGCTTCCTGATCCACAGACCTGAGGAGCATCCTCGGTTCGATGATACGCGCATTTGTATACAGATCACGTTTGACGGCCTTGTCCAAGTCCTGTTGGAAAGAATCACGGTAATAATTTTTTCCCATACCCCTATATAAAGGATATGGGATAAAATGGTTTAGGCCCTTTTCCTGCGTATCAGGCTCTCAGGACTGGACTTTGCAAAGGACATACTCTGCCTCTCTTTCCCTTTGAACTTCCTCATCAGCAAAGTGGAGGGCATGCTCTTCAGGACCTTCATGAATGTGTCTTCGAGGTACTTGATCACGGTCCTAGCATCATCTCCATGCGTCCATATGGCCCTCTGTGCAAGCTCATTAGCCACCTTATACGCCGGGTCGTCTTCCTCAAAGTTATTATCGATCCAGGCGTTAACAGTATCCTGGATGCTTTGCATGTCGTTTTCATCTTTATCCTGATACTCCTCTTCGCGGGACATCTCCTTGGGTTCTGATGCTTTTACCCTCTGTTCTGCAGGATATGCGATAAGCCTATTCGCATAGTCCAGCTTATCGGCACTGAACAATTTGTTCTCGAGTATCTTATTTGCTTCCCCGGTAAGCCTCTTCGCCTCATCTCTCCATATACTCGCACTTTCGGGATCGTGTGAATAATCTGCTTTGTTTGTTAGATCTTCAGCCTCACGAAGCATTTTCTTCGCTTTCTGCCTCGCATTCATGACGTTATATGCGCTGTACAGCGTCTGAGATGGCAGGACCTTCTGCCCGTTGAGGAAACGATAGATGTCCCCGGGACTGTCATCCGCAAAAGAACTGGCTTCAAAATCCCCCTCATATAGGTCAGGATGCAGGCCTGCATAACTCGTCAGCAGTTTGACCGCCATATCCTTCTTTTTACGGGCTTCCTCATCCGTGATCGGCAAATCGGCTCCCGTATCCCAGTTGACATACTGCGAAAGGATGTCCATTGCAGGTCTCAGAAGCGGGAGGTACCAGCTGATATTTTCATCCTGGTTTTCTTTTTCGATGGTCTCATCATTGCGATGTTCCATCGCCCTTGCAACATTCTGCAATACGTCCAGGTTGGAACCGCGATTGGATAATGCTTCCGCAGATATGTCTCTCCCCAACAAAGAGGATACTACATCGGGACGGAGTTTGATCAGCCCTGCATCGACCAACTTTGACAAATTATCCGTACCAAGATAATCGATGATCGGCAGGATCTCGTCCCACCCGTACTTGATGTAATCCTTTACGACCTCTTTCGGGCCGGTCCCCTGCGTTGATGTGACGTTATCCAAGCCACCATTCTGTATGAAATCCATCACCTGATGAAGCGTAAGATCGTTAATGTCCTTATCCGGGAACACAGCATCGGGATTGCGTCTTTTCAGCTCGGACAGGATCTCCTTTACCGTACCCTGATCTATGTCAGGAGGGTATATCACTGTACCGTCCTTCAAAACGACCTCTGGAGACATGCCCCCTGCAAGAATCTTCAATTTCTGTCTGAAATCCCCACCGGCCTTGGGGTCCAGATATGCGTTCGCATATTCTGCCCATTTCTTGATCTTATTTGCATATCTGGGGTCGACTTTGCCATTGCTGTCATATATGCGCCTGACATCCCTGGTGGTCTCCACCCCATCCGGGCCCGTTTCGGTAACGGTGTCGATTGTACCGAAATCCGGATCGCTGGCCCCTCCGCGTACTGCGTCCTTGTACTTAACGCCGTATTTATCGTCAGGATGTCTATAGAACAGATATCTGAGCTGGTCACGGAGACTCGCCGGGCTGTTCTCCCACAAGGGGTCGTCCTGAAGGTCCTGATACAATGCATTGATCAGTTCCGTTCCGTATGCCTTCAGCTGCGAATTTGTCGGACCGGTGTATTCATCGTCTAACTCTTTTGCATCCCTTACTGCGGCACGGATATCATCTTCCGAAATTGCGCCGTCCGCGTTATAATCATAATATCTGCCTGGATTCTCCGGACTCCTGAGCTGATATAATATCTGAGAGATCGCGGCATCTGACAGGTCTGGATATCTGGCCTTCAATGCCCTTGCCAATGGAGCGTCTACCCGGCGATTGTCTCTTATGATCTCCTTGATCGTGTCGCCCAATGCTGCGGCTAATCCCATGGATTTGACATTTCCGTACTTATCCACATCACGTGAGAACCCGGCAGTACCAAGCCTATCGCTTATCGCATTAGCTACCGCCTCGAAATCCATCGGATCGACATTCAGCATCTCTGCAATGGTGCGGTACTTGTTGAATGCGTCGACATCACCCTGTGCCTCATCATATCCCCCGTAATCCGGGGCCATATCCTCTTCTTTAAAGAGCGTATATATATCAAACGGGAGAGTGCGGGTCGACAGGACTGGTTTGCCCTTCTTATTGCCATACATCTCCACCTTTCCCCTGAACGCATTCGCAATATCCTCGTCCGATATGCCTGTATCGTAATTTCCAATCCCTTCGGCCATAGCGCCCAAATCGAACGTCAATCCGCCCCTGAATGCTTCGATAAGGTCCTTGGGATCCATCTCCCCATCTTCGATGGCTTGCGCTATGTCCGCAAATCCCCTATCATATCTTGAAGAATGGATCATGTTCCCTAGCCAGTCTTTGTCCAGTTTATACAACACGTATGCCAGCTTCCTCGTCATCGATTCCGCCGTTTTTTCTCTCATCCTCCGCCTGAGAAGCGGCGGCGCATCATAGTACCTATCCCAGAAGTTCTGTTTTGATAATTCCCCGCCTATATCTAATTCTGGCTCTTGCATATACAGGAGTACTCTCGGATCGTCCTTTGCCAGCTCTGCAAGATGCCTTGACGCGGCAGAGATGAATATCGGCGCGGCATATCTCTGCAGATACTCGTCTCTCGAGGGATAACCCAATGATTGAGCTATATTATCCGCCCAGTCATTGACACGGATACCATTCCCAGGGTGCGTAACTCCATAATGGTCCTGTTCATACATATTATACCTGCGATCTGACTCTACCTCACCTGGTGCTCTATAACTCGCTATCGCCTGCAGAATGAAGGCCAAGGACCTCTTCCAATTGTCTGACAGCTCCTTCGGTTTTCCCTCTTTATCTTCCCAACCGTGCGTAGCATAGTCAAGAAGATCCTCCCCATTCACATCATTAACTGCTGTTCCGAGGGCATCGTTCATCACAAATTGAGGCACACCTAATGTACGACGTGCAGTAGGTGGACGAGTCTCCCCGTTTATGACCTTCTTTGCAGTCCTTTCCGGAGGATACGCCCTCCCTTCTGTAAAATATATAGCATTATACCTAGGATCATAATCATTCTCGGGTGCATAATGATAATCTGACTTCCTAGGCCTGCCGTAATTCTCTCTCGCATGCTGGATTGCCCTTGCTTCACGGGATATCCCTGGCCCAGGCTCAAGATTCACACCTTCTCCATCGACAATACCCTCTCCCACAAGCATGTTGTCCTCCAGGATCTCGCCTGTGTTCGCATCATAGACCTCAGCCCTCTTGGGGTCTGTTACGGTCTGACGGGGTTGCTCTTCCTTAACCTTCGTGTCGTTTTCAACAGCAGAGGCATGTGCGACCTCCTTGAGCATCTGGTCCGTCTCCTCATTCTGCAGGATAAGGTCTCCCAATGACATTGATTTCTTGACCCTGATCAAGAGTGCGCTTTTATCATCCATGCGTGTGCAATCTATGTATAGGTATAAAAAAGAAAGAACGGGCCGAAGCCCTAAAAGGTTTAGAGGATCGCCTGAAGCTGGTTGATCTTGTTCTCGATGACACAGCGGACATCGCCGAACTCAACGGGGATCTTGGCGTTTGCCTCGATGTACGCGTCAGCAACCTCGTCCGCATCACGGGGCTCGATAGAGCCGTCCTCCATGAACTGGACGTACTGGTCCCTCCACAGTCCGAAGGGCTGGGTGTCATCCGCATCGATCTGAACGGTCACAGACCTGGGCTGCATGTTCAGTCCTCCTTCGGGGGCTCTTCCGCTGCTTTCCTGGATGCCGCAAACTCCTTCATAGCTGCGGCATACTCTTCCGGGGACATTCCTGCCTCCTCAGCAGCCTTCTGGATACCATCGATTGCCTCCTTGGCCTCCTTGACCTTCTGCTCGACGAACTTGCCGAGAGCGGTGATCCCCTCAGAGAAGAGGATGGTGAAGACCATTCCGAGTCCAAGGGCTGCGAGTGCACCGAAGATACAGTAATCGTACACGGTGGGCTCTGCGACCTTGAAGTATCCTACCAGGAGGGAGGATGCGAAATATGCCAGGATGCCAGTGAGCACCATGGCAAGGGCGACTCCGCCGATGAACTTGAGCTTCATCGGGTTGAGCTTCCTGTTCAGCTGCTCGGCGTCGTTGTGCTCGACGTACCTCCAGAGGAAGACGAAGAAGCACACGAGCACTGCAGCAACCGCACAGGTCACGATGTCGGAAACGACGAATTCTGTGGGTACTGTAGATACCATGATAAATACCTCTCCAGACATCACGCAAGGTACCAGCACGGGGATGAGGACATACCTGCAGCTCCAAAGGGCCGCTAATGTAATGCCCCACCTCCTGATTGCACTAGAGTTCTCACGCTTTGCCATACCCCTTCTAACAGAGTATGGTTATTTAAATCAAGGGACTAGTCTCAGAGGAAACCGCCGGTCCACTTCTCCCCCGTATCGTTCCACGCAGACCCGTCATAGATCCAAAAAGCTCCCGAGGACGCGTCCACATAGCACCACCCCAACACGGGTGTCACCTTCAGCGGGGTGCCGTCCGCATAGGTCGCCTTCGGATCGAAGAAATTGTCCGGTGCATCGCCCATACCGATCCATAGCACGGAACCGTTTCTCTCCTGAAGGACATTCAGAAGGAATTTGGTGGTCACGGGGATACGGGCCACCTCGGTCGTGGAGTCCATCACCTTGATGAATATCCCGTCTGCGACAGGAGGCTTCGGTGTGGCAGAATCTCCGTTCTCGTCGACGAATATGCCAGTGAATGAGTTGTATGCGACCCCGTCCTTCTTTCCGGAGATGGCAGTGATCGTGATGGATTTGTCGTATTTGCCCGCAGGAAGCGAATACTTCACGCTGCCGTTGCTGACTTTCACCTCATACGCTGTTCCGTCAATAGTGAGTTTGATCTTTTCGATGATATAATCAGTCATGCTTACGCATTAGAATGTGGATTTATAAATGATAGTCTTAAAGGTCGAAATACCCGCCCAATGCGAATACGATCGCTCCGATGATACCGACTATGATCTCCATAACCATTACTGGATCCATATTATCACCTATTATCGATTTTCTTCCGTGATATTTAGGTTTTGGGGGGCAGGTCTGCTCTCATCTTATATACTCACACCGCTTTTCTTGGAATATGGACATTAATTCGAGAATGGAACAGTGGAATGCCGCAAACAGAGCCTTCGATGAGAAGGAAGTCGAAATCGCACTCACTCCCGTCGCCAAGAGCGATGCAAATGCTGAATTCTGGATGAGAGTATCTTCCCGTCTCCCTCAGGGCTTCAGAAAATCCTCATTCGATGTGAATTCCCGCATCGACGCATGGAAGAAATCCGAGAACAGCCTTTCTGGAGAGGCCAGATCCTTCCTGAAGAGCACGACTCCCTTCAAAAAGGACGAATCTCTCGAGTCCCTCGATATGGACCTTGTGATGGCTGCCATCATGGAGATCCTCGACGAGCTGGACCGCAGGGACGAGGCTCCGGAAGCTGAAGAGGCAGAGACCCCCTCCGAAAACAAGCCCGAACCCGAGCCCGAGAAGGAGGAATCGGAAGACGATACCTCTGAGAAGAAGGACGAGGACAAGAAGGATGACTGACATCGATAAGATGATTGCGGAGAAACAGGGCTGCGGCTGCCCTGTCTCCGCTGCACTCAACAGCATCAAAGAAGAGGCGGAAGCCGCAGACCTCTACAACAAGAGAGCGAACACCGTCGACGACGAACATGCCCGCGAGGTTTACCGTGACATCGCGAAAGAAGAGATGGTCCATCTCGGAGAGGCTTCTCAGCTCCTTTCTGAAGCGGACCCGGAACTTGCTTCGGAGGTCCCCAAAGGGATGGAAGAAGCAGGCGGGGCCAAAACTATATTCAGAAGACCCAAGAAGTCCGATTAACCGTGTCTGTTGTGTATCTCGATATTGGATACCCTCAGCCAATTCGCTTCCAGGTAATCCATATCCTCCTTGGATATGAGCCACGGATACTTTTCGCAAAGGATTGTTATCCCTGCCATGTATCCTCCTATTTCTGAAAGATAGATCCTCATCTGTTCTCTGACGGACCTGCCGAACGGAGCCTTGATGAAATCCTTAGGGTTTCTGATCGGATCGAATAGTATCCTGTCCTCCTCCATCTTCCTCGTCGTCCCGAAGAGAATACTGCACTTCTGCTCCGCAATCCATGCAGTGCAGGAAGGTCACGATCCCTTCACCCTCACCATGGATCTCGTCATAATTAAAATCACTGTCCCAACACAGCTGTCCGCCGCAATACCAACAGACATCTCTTGCACCGATATACGGCCAATCCTTCCCGGTCATGAACATGATATATCATGTCTCATACATATACTCTCGTGCGCCCATTCTTTTTATATTCACACCCTCATCCGATATACATGACAGATCAATCCGATATCGACAAGATCGTGATGGAAGGTATCACCTCTTTCCAAAAGGGGGATGAGGGCAGTGAGTCCAAAAAGGGCATGGATAACAAGACCTATGATCCTACAGAGGACACTACCGACGACGTCAAATCCCTCCCCGGAACCGTTGTGCCAGATGATGAGATTCCCGTGAACAACGCGGAGGATGAGACCGCAAAAAAGGACTCGTCCAACACTGCATACGAGCAGATCTTCAAAGTAGACCCCCAGTCGGCAAGCACTGAGGAGCTTCAGGACCAGCTGGGCAGGCTCATGAACGTCGCATTCGGCGGAATGTGACTCCAAACTTTTTAATATGATATATCATATGATATATCATGTCTTCTTTGACTAAACCGAGACTGGTGTGGTGCCCCGCTTGCAAGAAGTGGTCGCACGCACCGGCCTCAGACGAGAATGTATGCGCATATTGCGGCCTTGTGAGCACAAAATGCCGCTGTACGCGCTGCGGGAAGGAATGGTCCCCGCGTAAACCGATCAAGAATGGTCAGCCTGCGCAGTGCTACTCCTGTAATTCCCCGTATTTTGATAGAGAAAGAACGAAGAAAAAGGTGAATAGCGATGAAGATACCATGTAAACCCCTTTCTGACATCCTTGATGTTCTGAAATCGATGACAGTTGACGCCGTGACCGTTGTTCCGACCAAAGACGGGTGGGAATTCTACATCAGAGACCCTTCGAATTTCATGATGGTCTCGGCAATCCTGAAAAAGGAGGCATTTGATGAAGGTGTGTATGACCCAGAGATGGAGCCGTTCGCCGTGAGCTATGAATTCATCAAAGATTCCATCGCCAAACGCGATTCCATCGAGATGACTGTGGAGGACGGATATGTAAAGGTCGTTTCCGGGAATACCAAGGCCAAGAAACGTCTGTACACTCTCGATGGCACCCCAAGGATCCTGCCTAAGGTGCAGCTGAGGAACTCGGTCGCCATCACGACCGACCTGCTGATCGAACTCGCGGGAAAGAAATATTGGTCGGGCGCAGGGGGGTGCGAACTGGGCCTCCAGGTGGACACAACTGAAGATTCCCTCACATTCTCCTTCGAATCGGAGAATGAGGGTTATACAGACACGTATCCCATCACCTTATCCGATATGCCAGACGGCCCGCAGACGAGCCACTTCTCGCCCGCATTCATCCTGCCTGTACTCAAGGTCCTCCCCAAAGGGATCGCCGCGATATTCACGATGGAGACTGACAAACCGCTTATCGTTACACTGACCACGGACGCTTACAAAATCGATATATTCATAGCGCCCCGTATAGGAGACTGATATCATGACTAGATACATCGCAGAGATCCACGCAGAGAACAACTACTACTACATGGACTGCAGCACAGAAGAAGAAGCACATCAGGTCGTCAGCAGATGGGTCGGCCTGATGGAGAAAACGGATGACCCGCATGCCTTCCTGGAGTACAAGCCCTTCTGCTATGTACGTTACGACCAGATCCTGGGCATCACCATCAGAGAAGAAGATGACCGCAACTGCTGCATGATGTGTCTCGATGACGGACAGACCACCCTGGACGACTTCATCACATTCGACGGAGAGGACAGCATACCGACCGTAACGGAGAAGGAGGCCTGAGATGACCGATGACAGCAAGGCCGTGCTGAAGATCATGGAGCCGGGCTTCAAGGATGCGCTGGCATATCTTGACGCATACGGTGAAGCGGGACTCAGGATCCTGCGCCTGATCAATGCCCCTTGCCTCAAGGAGAAGTCCAGGTGCATCTGGCCGTACAGGTATACCATACAATCCGGCGCGAAGGAAGCCGACGTACAGAAGAGCTGGGTGAAGGAGGCGCTGAACGCAGGCAACCGTCTGGGCGTACTCATGATCCATGGCACCATCCGCAAAACGGTGTGGATCACACCTATCGGGGCACGCCTTGCGAAGATCGGAACGCTGAACGAGGCGAAGGCGTTCGTGACCGTGAAAAGGTCCAAAAAGAAAGGAGAAGAGGACGATGAATGAATACAGCAGTGAATTCCTGGAGGCCCTTGCAGACTATGCAGAGAAGCTCCAGCAAAAGATTGAAAAAGCTATTGAGCTGGCACATGAGGTGAACGAATGAGTAACTATCGTATCAGAGCGTACACAGAGAAAGGGCTTGAAGTGATGAAAGTCCCTTTCGACCAGAAGCCGGACATGGAGTCGTATTGGACCAAACTGATGACAGCGGAAGGTCTGGCGGTGTTCGCGAGAATCGGATACGTCATCGTGTCCAAGGAATACCAGACCCAAGGCGGGAACTGGGAGACGGAGATGTGCACACCGGTGGAGGTGAAGGAGTGAAGACCAAGACCTTCACCGAACTCACCTTCTTCAAGGGGGACCTTTCCAAGGACGGTGCGGTTCTCCGCATGAATGAGATCAGGATCCTTATGAAGGCTGCAGCCGAACTCTGCGGATTGCAATACCAGGAGGATCAGGGATCCTACGCTCTGTTCGGCCCTACGGAAAAGATGAGGAAGGATGATGGGAATGCTCAGACGGCACAGTCAAAACTCCTCTCCAGGATAGACCTCTGCGGACACTGGGGCGAATCCGAGGTCGCGCAAAAGACCCAGACTCTCATAAAACTGGCAGAAGAGAAGGGCATCCCGTTCGGATTGGGACTCATCATCCTGAGGGCCAACGATATGGCCATCCAAGGCCAGTACTCTATCAAGGAATGGACTGCCTGACCCTTCTTTAAACCTTTTACTTTTATATTTACCACGCGATACATTCTGCATGACAGATCAATCTGAGGAATATACTCCCGTCCTCATTCCCTTTGAAAAGGCTACGGATGATACCTTATCCGAGAATCCTGCCGATACAACCACACAGCAGAAGCCGTCCCGCCTGGCCAAACTCGACAAGAAACTCACTAACGGACTGAGCGGTGCGGCCGGCGGCGTCATACAGGGCGCGGACACTGCGCTGAAGGGCCTGAGCGCCATCGGTAACGCATCTGCAAAGATCGTGGATGCTGCATTCAATCCGACGATGTCCGGGATAAATGAGATGAAGACTTTTGCAGATGTCCCAGTCAGCACCGTGAATGACGTCGGTAACGCCACTGTACAGGGGCTGCATAACACCGCAGAGGTGTCCCAGGCAGGTCAGACCTACAGGGATTCACAGAAGACATATGACTTCGGAGACCAGTTTGAGAAGATCTTCGCGAACCATATGCCACCGGGCATGGATATGTCCACCTTGGACAGCGAGGGTGCCAAGAAGTTCACGGAGGGCTTCGTGAACGATGCAAAACCGCTGTATGACAGACTGAAGGCACAATATGCGAATGACCCGGAGGCACTGTCTCAGTTGGATACGGTCTTCACCGCATACATCAACAAGCTCAAGGATAAATCCAGCAGCATCAAGGACCGTACCAGTGTCCAGAATGCGGAAAGAGAGGCCATCTCTGCAGACAATGACGCCGGTCTGGCTGCCATAAAAACCCAGACTGAAGAGGACTTCATGAACAACTCCATTGCCGCACAGAAGAACATGGACCTGCTCAAAGACCCAGTCAAGAAGAAACAATGGGATGATTTCAAGGCCTTGGCAGAACTGGATGACAGCGGCATCACCAAAAGAATGGATGACAGCGGCAATATCGTCTACGACATGGATTTCATCCGTGACGGTAACAATAGAAAGATGGGCGATGCGGGCTTCGACGCTAACAGTGCTGAGTTCAAATACGACCTGATGGATGAGGGCACTCTTAAGAAGATGGAGCAGTTCTTCCTGGAAAACAAAATGAATGAATCATTTTACGCAGCCCAGCAGGCTCTTAACAATAAACAGAACCTCATGACAGAAGGCGGTGACATAGCCTATATGGAAACCGCGATCACAGATGAGCAGAACACAAATGATCTTCTCCAAATGCTCAAGGACCAGGGCTTCACTATTGACCCGTCGGATACCTATGCCGTACAGGAGATGAACAAGACCATGGTCCCCTACTTAAAAGGCCTGGGGATTCCAACAGAAGAGCTTGATGGCTTCATCAAACGCGGAGGGCTGTTCTCCACTGACCCGAATGATCTGCAATACATCAAGCTGATCTCGGACGGGATGGCGAAGAAGCGTTCCACCGATGAGAACTATTACAAGAATCTCAATGATGCTGCCGGCAGAGCCCTTAATGGGACCCAGACGGCAGAAGATTTGGAGCTGCTGAAGGAGGAGGCGGTCTTCCAGCATGTGAATGCCGTGAGGAACATTGTCGAGAATACCTTCGGACCGGATATCTTCACGCAGGAGGGATCTGTCGACCTTACGGGAAGCGGTGCCAGGGGCCCGAACGGTGTCGCTGCGTTAATGTCCCGCACGGATATCTCCGGACGCGTCGGCACGGCATTGATGGGTGAGGTCACTAAGGTCCTGAAGGGTCTCAACGGAGACTTGATCAATATCATGAGAATGGATGATAGTGACGCCAAACTCCTCGGACATTTCATCCAAACACCTCACAGAAATGATACAAGTGATTTCAATGCCGCAAATTATCCTAATCTCGTCGCGATGGATAATTACGACCCGAATAACCCGCCTCAGGACTACAGGACCAGATTCGGTGCGGCCGCTGATGAGATCAATAGGATCACCACGATGATGTTCAAGGGCCCGGTAATGACGGATCTGATCAGAAACGGGCAATTGGACGCCGCAAGGATGACCCTGCCGCAATCATCCATCAATGAGAATGCCAACATGGCCCACCGTGAGAGGATGTGGGATAAAGCTAACCTCACTATCGAAGGAGAGATCGCAGCGATCCAAAAACCTAACCCGGCAGGCGGTGGCATGTCATCCCCTATCCTTGATATAGGGGATATGGCAGACATCCAAGGGGGCTATATCGACCCGAAGGATCCCCGGGCTGGGGAAAAGGCAAGAAAGACATACGATATGATCACCAGAATCAAACAGCTCACCGACCCGTCCAATCCTATGGGTCTGCAGCCTAATGAGGTCAGAACACTGCAAGCCTATGAGGCTCAGCTGAGAATGAACCTGTTCGATCATCTTTATGACCGGATGGTAGATGATATGAATGCTGGCACATTCAAAGTACCGACCAATTCTGCAGGGAAACCGATATCCAAAAGATGGGCGAACATCCAAAATATACCACTTAATAAGAGAATGAGCATGTTAAAGCGTCTCAGAGCCAGCGCAAAGCACAGCAAACTTCAGGGAGTCAGACCTGGATTCAGCAAGGACGTCGGTCGGGAATACAGCAGGAACATGATCGATCCGAAAACGGGCTCTATACGTGGCAATTACAGCACGATATATGCCTTGATCGACCAGTACATGACGTGACGAGGGTGTCTCGGACTCTTTGATCATCCATCCGTGGCGATATAGATGTGCACACCGTCCTTGGTGCTCCTGCGCTGACCTATCCCGAACTGGGTCTTCAGCGATGAGTGGAAGGCCTTCATCGACTTGGGCTGTCTGCCCGTGTCCCTGCAGAACCTGCTGTAGGTGCAGAACAGCTCCGCCCTGTCGATAAGTGCCTTCCTGACCTCGTCCTTGTTCTGTATGTCCAGTTCAAGATCTGTGGAGAGCCAGTCGAGCATGGTGTCCTGTGCGGCCATCTGCTCCGATTTCATCTCCTGCGACGCTTCGCAGATCAGATACTCGCCGTCAAGGTCGGTCTCAATGAGCTCCTTGCCGTGCATCCTCCTGCGAAGCATGCACATCAGTGACACGAGAGCCTGCATAGCGAACCATTCCATCGCATCTGGCTCATAGAAGGTGCACTTGATATTGCGGTCCTCCTTGAAAGTGGCGTTGAAGGGTATAGCATACATCCTTCTGGCCAATCCGCCGTCCATTCCGCCGAAATTGAGCAGGACATTGGACGCGAAGATGAATTTTCTCGGCCCGTAGCCCATATGGACGCTCTTATTCTTCGGATTGAAGGTGTACATCTCCCCGGAGGTCGATTTCTTGATGAATTCGCGTACATCGGACGTTGCCATCATCGCACTGCCGGGTCCGGCGGACGAATCCGACGAGATATTGACCAATTTGCCCTCGGATTGGGCGATCGAGAAGGAATTTGCCATATCATACATGGAAAGTGTGGAAATATTCTCATTTCCTATCAATTTACTCAGAATATCGAGCACTATCGATTTTCCGTTGGCTCCTGCACCGTAGAACATGGTGCAGGTGGGCACATTGAACGTCTTCGCGTACATGATGTACCCTAATTGCTCGAAAAGCAGCTCGAAGAGCTTCTCATCCCCGCACATCATCTCCAGATAGCGCTTACGGATGCCGTTGGAAAGTGCGGAAGGGTTGAAATTGACGTCAAGAGGGTGTTCGATGAAGACATAAGAAGTTCTGGGAAGCAGTTTGTTGCGCAGGATGGAGTAGATCCCGTTCTTGAATGGGATCACTTCTCCCTCTAAGTAAGGTTTTGCCAGCTCCCTGCGTGATCCTGTGGTCGCAAGATTGCTTACATCCGGCAGGTTGGGGAGGATGTTGACCTCCACTTGACTGCCGAATCTTGTCGACAGGAGGATGTCCGGTGCCACATCCGATATCCCTCTGATCAGTTCATTCACCAGTACTTTGAGCGGGAGTTCATAGTAGTAGCCGGTTTTCATACTGAACCGATACAGTATGAATTCACCGTCATGCCTCATCCTGCAGACACAACCGATATCCTTGCAGTATCTGCGGAGAGCGAGCCAATTGATCGAGTATTTCCCCTTAGACACCGAGACCGGAGCATAATCTGACAGCTGTGCCTCCTGCCGGACATCGGTCAGGATCGGGATATCATCTGAAACGTCTATGCACCCTTTAAGCCGGGCCTCGAATTCAGGGGCCCAAGCGGCAAAGTCTTCATCTAGGTTCATGCGAATAGGATGGTCAAGGAGATATAAATAGAAAACGGACCGGATGAACCCAACAGGGCCGAAGCCCCCCGGTCCGGACACGTGTTTATCCCGCGACAGGAGTGAACGTATCGATTGCTCATATGTATACCATCTATAAAAACCCCCCTATGGATTGATTTTGATACACTTCTCTTATTTTATATGGCTTTTATTTTCTTACTGTATTTCTCTTGGATTTCTTTATATTTTAATATATAATTATTATAATATATAATCCACTTAATCCACTTAGTTAATTAAAATTATTACAATTAACAAGAAAAAATACAATAGAGAGAGAGTATATACTATATGTATTAGGATAATGGATACGCGCGCGAGGATTTTCGCCTCGCCTAACCCCGATGGGTTTATACATTCCCTCCGCATACCACTTGTTGCACGGTTCGGCACCGTCATATGCATCCGAACACCCGGTGCCGGCCGCGCGGAGGTCCACATGAAAGCAGGAAAACTCACGCTGAAATACGTCCCTGTCGACTCCCTCAGGGAGAACCCCGATAACGCAAGGGAGCACGGCTCCGAGATCGAGGAGCTCGTCAACTCCGTCGACCGTTTCGGGTTCGCGGATGTAATCAAGGTCGACAAGTCCATGACCATCATCGCAGGACACGGGAGACTCATCGCGGCGAAGAGGAACGGCCTGACGGAGGTCCCGGTCATCGTCCTCCCCTTCAATAAGGAGGAGTCGAAGGCCTTCGCGCTCATCGACAACAAGACCTCGGATGACTCGACATGGATCATGGACCGCTATGACAGGCAGGTGAAGGAGCTGAAGGACCTCGGATGGGATATGGGGTCGTTCGGCTTCGAACTGCCGGATTTCGGAGAGTTCCTGCCAAATGTGGATGATGATATGCCCGAAGTCCCTGATACGCCGCGGGACAGCACCGGACCGGCTTCCGCAGGAAGCTTCGGAGTCATCGCATACTGCACGGACGAAGACCAAAGGAGCGACCTGCTGGCCT
>JAEIGA010003797.1_pt1 | contig 23510 bp, 22 predicted proteins | sample 9270691 | NCBI WGS metagenome assembly JAEIGA01 (sample SAMN17057246, study PRJNA624740) | gut metagenome | biome: biome; isolation source: fecal sample | host: Bos grunniens | place: China: Xizang | collected 2019 | reverse complement strand
GGGAAAGCAAAGAAAATATGCGGTGCATCTTGCAATCCTTTTTCTTTTGTGGTATAATTTGGCTGTTTGAAAGGAAGGTACATTTTTATGGAAAATAAAACCTATCGACTGAAGGATATCGATCTTTTCGTCCTGGATATGGACGGAACCATTTATTTGGGTGAGCAGGTGTTCCCCGAGGCGTTGCGCTTCGTGAAGGAAGCACGTGAGGCGGGCAAGAGAGTGATCTTCTTCACCAACAACGCTTCCCGCAATCCCCAGATCTACGTAGAACGGTTGAACCGCATGGGCTTTGAAGCAAGCAGAGAGGATATTCTCTCTTCCGGAGACGTGACCGCGGCGTATCTGAACCTGCATCACAAGGGCGAGCCCGTATATCTCGTAGGCACTCCTGCCTTGGAAGAGATGTTCCGCGACGAGGGAATCAACCTTACCAATGGATCCGACCGCAAGACTGCGGAAACGGCATCCATCGTAGTGGCATCCTTTGATACCACCTTAACTTACGAGAAGCTGGACATCGCCTGCAATCTCATCCGCAAGGGGGCAACCTTCTATTCCACCCATCCCGACTTCGTTTGTCCCTTGGAGGGCGGTGCAGTGCTTCCCGACAGCGGCGCCATCTGCGCCCTGCTTACCTCTTGCACCGGGGTAACCCCCAAATACTTCGGCAAGCCCGAGAAAGAGACCGCCTTGATGCTGGAGCGCAGCTACAACGTTCCGCCGGAAAGAACCGCCATCGTGGGCGACCGTCTTTACACCGATATTGCCTTGGGCAAAAATAACGGTTTGCTCTCTATTCTGGTGCTTACCGGGGAAACCACCATGGAGGACGTTAACGAAAGCAACGCCCCCGACGTGATCTTAAACAATATCGGCGAGATCTTAGATTATTTGTACTGAAAAGATCCCAGCTTGGTCGCGGGTACATCGGAGCCCGCGGGCAAAATTGCCAGCACGGAGAAGCCCTCTGCGGGGAATTCCCTCTCGGAGACGTAGGTCAGATCCTCGTCGGCAAGTCGATCCATCATCATCTGAGCGTTCTTCTTTAAAGGAAGGACGCTTTTGATTTTGCCGCTCTTAACGCCGTCGGACAGAAACTTCACCAGCTTCATAAGCTCGGCGGGGTGAGGCAGACCGTCAGCACCGCACTTGGGACGGAAGGCAAAGACGCCGTCTCCGCTGAGAACGGTGGGGCGAGGCACCACCAAGCCGTTTTTCTCCTTGGCGAAGCGCATGGGAGGCATGGAGAAGCGGAAACGCATCATAGCAGAGAACACGCCCAGGCATCCTGCCAAGAAATCTGCCAGCGGCAAAGTCGCGGGCAAGTTTACATAATACTCTCCTGCATCCATATGGCAACAGCTATATCCCATAGTGCTGTTAAAATACTGCCAGTAAATCTCCTCTGCTTCCGCTCCGACGGAAAGCTCCACAGGAAGAGTGGGCAAAAGGGTGGCAATGGAACGCTGGAAAAGACACACGCCGTTCTTCAAGAAGCGGAAGTTGTCGGGGGTCAACGTACCAACGCGGTTCATTTTGATCAGCTGGCTGGCGCAGAAGCGATCTCCGTCACGCTCACGGAGCAACAAGAAACGGCTCTGGCACAGCTTTTCAATGGTCATATCCGCAGGCAGGGAAAGCTCCACACCCTTGGTAACGTACAGCAAGCTCCAAAGCCCGGGCACGGAATTACGCATCAAGGATGCCATCAGACGGATGTCCGGCACAGCCTCCCGCAGGAGATATACTGCATACCCTTCCTTGGCAACAACCTCATAGCGGCTGTACAGTGCCTCAGGGGTGGTCAAAAGCTCTGCAAGGGTAAACTGCTCTCCAAGGCTTACGTTTTCCGCAAAGGTCTTGAAGGCATTGGCAGTACGCTCGGAGTAGAAGGATACCTTGGAAATAGGCGTTAAAAGCTTGGTCCCCCAACCCTCTGCTCCAAAAGCCGCTTCCAAAAACGCCGTCTCGGCGGGAATGCTCTCCTGCTGTGTTACTTCGTTCATCAATTCGCTCATAATATCAGTTCCTTTCATTTCCCGTAAGCTTACCGTCGCGATTGCCGCAGACGGTGATCTCGCTTACCAGCCCCACCGCGGCATTGACTGCCGGGAAGGTGCATTCCATAAATTCCTCAGTGTGGCCAACCGCCACGCCGTTTTTGATCTTCTCGGTGAGAACCTTGACGGTTTTCCCTGTGAAGGTGTTCATGATCTCTTTTTTCTGCTCTGCCGAAACGGCGTTCAGCCTTGCACATCTTTCCTTACGGATCTCCTTGGGAACGGCGCCTTCCATGGTGGCGGCAGGCGTTCCTTCCCGCTCGGAGTAAGGGAAGGCGTGGACGTGCATCATGCCTGCATTCCTGACAAAGGCTTCGGTCTCCAAATAGTCCTCCTCGGTCTCCGTGGGGAATCCGGTGATAAAGTCTGCGCTGAGCTGTACGTGAGGCAGTGCTTCCTTTAACATGAGGATCTTTTCCATCGCCCCTTCCGCCGTGTAGGGACGGCGCATCAAGCGCAGGATCCGAGTGGAGCCCGATTGCAGGGACAGATGGAGATGGGGCATAAAATTGGGTGCTTCCCCGATGGCCTTCAAAAAGGCGGGGGTCAGACTGCCGATGGACAAGGAGCCCAGGCGGACACGCAAAAGTCCCTCCGATTGCAGGTCGCCCAAGGCGGTGATCAATTCCCCGAGAGGGCGTTTGTTATAGGCAGAGGTCTCGATACCGGTAAGAACGATCTCCCGATACCCCGCTTTTACCAAGCGGGATGCCTCGGCAAAGATCTCGCCGCTGTCGCGGGAGCGGGTCTTGCCTCGCAGGGTGGGAATGATGCAATAGGTGCATTTTCCGCTGCATCCATCCTGGATCTTAATATAGGCGCGGCAGGTGGAAAACAGATCGCTCTTTCCCTGCACCTCCATGGGTTCGTAGGGAACGCCCTCCATGGAAGTGACGAAATCGCCCCCTGCATCCGAAACAATGGCCTCTATGACCCTTTGCTTTCCGCTGCATCCGCCCACGTAAAACACACCGGGAATGGACAAAAAGTCTTCCTTTTGGTTTTGGGAGGCACAGCCGATGACGGCAACCTTCCCGCGGGAGGCATAGCGACGGGCCAGCTGGCGACTCTGCCGTTGGCTTTCTCCCGTCACGGAGCAGGTGTTCAGCAGGTAATAGTCACAGCCTTCCTCTTCCTTGGTAACAAGGAAACCTTTGGCCTGCAACGTCTCCGCAATGGAGACGGATTCATATTGGTTGACACGGCACCCAAGGGTGGTGATACACACCTTTTTCATACCGTTTCTCTCACTTTCTCATAGGTCTCCCGATCACAAAGCAGATTGACTGCTTCCAAAAGTGCGCCGGAGGACAGATTGTCGGGAAGGTTTAAGGCCTTGGCCAGCGCCTTCCGTTTTTGGCTTGCCCCTTCCCCGCCGGAAAAGCCGTCTGCATACCACTGAGCAGAGGTGATTTCCCCGCCGGAGGAGCGCATGGCGGTTTCTTCATAGGGGGCAAGCAGGGGGCGCAGGATCTCGTGATCCATGCCCTCCACCCCCAAAAGTCCCTCAGCAGAGGGGGCGTTTTTCCGTTTTTCCTTTCCGGAAATTTGGGGCGTGTATACGTGGTAAAGCTTTCCTTCCGAAAAGATCCCCTTCAGCTTGGTACGCAGAAAGTTCCCCGCATGATCGCTGTCTGTCAAGAAGATCAAGCCTTTTTCCTTACAGATACGCTGTAAGAGGGCTTTTTTCTCCTTGTCCTTGAACACGGAAAAGCCGTTCAACACCAGGATGGGAGTTTCCACCAGGTTAGAAAGGCGGATCTTATCGTATTTTCCTTCCACCACCAACGGGCAGATCAAACGCATTTTATTTGCCATACATACAGATCCTATACACCAAAAGCTCCAATGCCGCGGCGGCGTTTCCTCGGCGGTTTTTCAGCTTTGCATCCGTCTCGGCGATCTCCGCCACAGCTTCCTGCAGAGTAGCGTAATCCACATTCCCCAAGGAGGAGACGGCCTTGCTCACCTTCCAGGTGGGAATTTTATGTTCTGCGGCGATCTGCGCCACGGATTTGCCCATATCCATGCCCGCCTTTACCAGCAAAAGCAGGCGGTAATTGGAAGCTAAGAAGCCCATGGCCATGGGAACGGTCTCGGGAGTCATCTTCACTCCTGCCAGGATCCTTCTGGCACCGGGGGCATCCTTGCGCACCATGCAGGTTGCCACGTCGAAGAACACGTGGTTCTCGTTGGCACAGCAATAAGCACGCACGTCCTGCTCGGTGATGGTCTTGCCGATGCAGGCATCGCAAAGCTTTTGGATCTCCCCTTGGAGGGTATACATATCCGTTCCGCAGTAGGAGGTCAAAAAGGAGGGCAGACCCGGCTCGGTTTTTGCCCCGCGGGATGTAAAGTGGCGGGCAACCCAATTACAAAGCTTATCCCCTTTTTCCGGCTCGAATTCCACGGAAAGTCCGCTTTCTTCCACAGCCTTCAAGAAGGTTTTGAACCCGTTTTTCTTTTCCTCGGGCTTGTTTTCATCATTGGAATCATCCTTGGCAGAATCACTGCCGCCTTTGGAACCGCCGTATTCCCCTGCGCGCAAAAGGATCAGCACGGTGAGGTAATCCGGCAGGGTCTCAAAAATACGGGCGTATTCCTCGGCATCGGACTGAGTGACCTGCTTGGGTTTTAAATTGCGGATCTCGATCACACGATTCTCCCACAGATAGGGCAAGGCGAAGGTGGCTTCCTCAAAGTCGCCAACCGTGCGGGTCTCGGCATCGAAGATCTCGTAGTTGAATTCCGGCAGAGGGGAATCCTTGGCAAGCTTGCGAAGCTTGTCGGCGTAGAAATCCTTGGTGTATTCCTCCGCGCCCCAGAACAGATACACACCGCCAAGGGAATTTTCCTTGACCCGCTTCTTCAATTCGTCCATAGCGGAGGGCTTTTTGTTGTTGTAAAAGCTCACGGGACGGTCACCTCCCCGTTGTGATAAAGAATGGTTTCGTGATAGAAATGCAGGTCTCCCGCCGGCAGGTCTTGGGTAAGATCTGCGGCAAAGGGCAGGTACACCTGCTCTGCCTCCACTTCGGAAAGCTCTGCAAAAGGGGACAGCACCCAAACCGTCTCGTCGGAGAGAGTCACGGGGGCTGAGGTCAAAACAGCGGAGATGCCGTAAGGGGTTACGGCGGTTCCCTCCGCCAGAGAATAGGTCAGAAGAGGTTCCTCCACCACGCGGTGGTACAGGATGGTTTCGCATCCTGACGCTTCTCCGAGGGCAAGGAAAAAGGTCAGATCGTTTTTGGTGCCGTCAATATGGGATACCGGCAGATACAGCCGGTCTATGGCTTGGGTACTGACGGTTTCGGTCAAACGATCCAAGGAAAACGCATCAGCTTCCGTTACCACGTACACGGTGACAAAGCACTCCTCGGGAAGGGTGTACCCCGAAGGAGCACCGCCCAGATCCAAAAGGACTCCCTCTTCCCCGCGGCTGACGTAAAGGAAGGACTCCGTTCTCGACAGGATGACGTATTCCGCAGGGGATCGCAAGACCTCTGCCAAGGCGCATACGGACAGAGAGGAGACGGAGGCAAGAGAGAAGCACACAAAGAGGAGCGCGCCCTTCTTGCGGAAGAGCAGCATACTGCCGATGGCTATGCAGGACAGCACGATGGGAAGGAAGACCCAGCCGTCGGAAACCTGCAAGGTGCCTATACCTGCGCCCGCAAGGAAGCCAAACAGACCTTCCATCAAGGCCAAGACTTGCCCCGGCAGAAAGGCCAACGCCACACCTACGGCAGGAATAACGGAATACACCAATACGGACAGCAAAAGCAACGTCAGAATAGGGGTAAATACGGGAACGAAAAGCAAGTTCGCCAAGGGAGCCAGCCAAGAAAGGCTGCCAAAGGTATACGCGATCACCGGGAAGGTGAACACCACGGCGGCGCAGGAGGTCAAGAACAAGCTTGCGCTTCCGGCAAGAAGTCCGCAGAGGTAGCCGCCCCTCCCTTTAAGCTTCTTCTGAAGTTCGGAAATATAAGGCTCCAAAAGCAGAATGCCCAAGCAGGACAGAAAGGAAAGCTGTAAGCCTACCGAAAGAAGGGCATAGGGGTTGATGAACAGCAGTAACAACAAGGCTATGGACAGAAGGGTAAGGCCGTCCGTCTCTCTTAAGAACAGCTCTCCCGCCAGAACGAAGCCCACCATCACCGCCGCGCGGACGATAGAGGGAGAAAAGCCGGTCAAGAAGCAGTACAACAGGATCACCAAGAGGGCGATCACCTCACGCACCTGCTTCCGCAGGCGGAAGGCAAACAGCAATTTGCGAAGCATTGCTACCAACACGGAAAGATGCAGACCGCTGATGGCCAGCAGGTGGGAAAGCCCCGCGTTGCGATAGGCCTCGTTGGTTTCGGGAGACAGCAAGGAGCGTTCCCGCAGAGTCAGTGCTTGCGCCACGCCCGACACGCCGTAGGGATCGTAAAGGGAGAGGCAATTTTCCTTTAACGTGTTCCGCAAGGTGGCAAGAAGTCCGCTTCCCTGCTCCGTCTTTGCAACGTAGCCGTTGGCCACAAGCCGTACCCCCGTGGCACGCTCCCCCACACGGGAGACACTGCCGTAGGTCAGCTTGGCGGTAACGTAGTCGCCTACGGTCACCGTTTGGTATTTCTCGCCGTAAAGCCGCACCTTGGTGCCCTCGGGGAGGGCGGAAAGGCTCTTATCCACAGAGATCTCAAGGTATTTGCTTTCCGAGGAGGAGCCGTTCTCCGTAACCGTACCCTTGACGGTATCGGAGAGACCCACGTAAGGAGCGTAGGTTTCGTAAGGTAGAGCACGCAGACAAAGCCATCCGCTGCCCACCGCAAGCCCCACCGCTACAATGACGGGGTACAAAAGGTATTTCTTCACCTCCAGCGCACGGAAATGCGAAGCGGTATACAACCCCGCAAACAACGCCGCAAGGAGGAGAAAACCTATAAAAATCACCGCTTCCCAACCGTTTTCCGCGAGAAATGGCGTGGCAATGCCAGCCGCAAACGCCAACGCAAAAACGGAGAGGAAGCGGTTCTTCAGCATATGAAATTACGCCAGGGCAACAGGCAATTTCTTGCCGCCCAAAATGTGGAAGTGGAGATGCTTCACGGATTGACCGCCATCCTCACCGCAGTTGGTGATCACGCGGTAGCCGTTCTCCGCAAGCCCAAGCTGTTCTGCGATCACGGGGATCGCCTTCAGCACTGCCGCCACGGCGGAAAGGTTCTCCTCACCTACCTCCTGGATGGAGGCAATATGGGTCTTGGGAATCACCAACACGTGAACGGGGGCATTGGGGTTGATATCGTGGAAGGCATAGACGTTTTCGTCCTCGTACACCTTCTTAGAGGGGATCTCCCCTGCTATGATCTTACAAAACAAGCAGTTTTCCATTTTGTACTCCAAAACTTATTTCAGCATGGAAGCAACGGTCTCTTCCGCCGCGGAAAGTGCCTCGGGCAGAGCCTCAGGGTTCTTACCGCCGGAGGTAGCGCTGTCGGGACGTCCGCCACCGCCACCGCCTACGATGGGAGAGATCTTCTTCAGCAGGTTGCCGCAATGAACGCCGGCAGAAAGAGCAGTCTTGCCGCAGGAGGCCGCAAGCTGAACCTTGCCGTCCTTGACGTTTGCCAGCACGAAGACAGCATCGGGAGCTTTTGCGACCAAGCCGTCCAGAGAGGTACGGAGGGCATCCATGGGAACGTTCTCGAAGGATGCGGTGATGAGACGGACAGCACCAACGGTCTTGGCGGAATCCAGTGCGGACTCCAGCTTGCCGCCGATCTGCTCACGCTCGATACGCTCCAGCTCCTTCTTCTGAGCCTTCAGCTCGGTCTGCAAGGCCTCGATCTTGTGGAGGATGTCCTCGGCGCTGTTTGCCTTTACGGCAGACTGCACCTGGGCAATCAGCTTCTGATCCTCGTGCATCAGCTCCAGGGAGTTGTAGCCGGTGGAAGCCTCGATACGGCGTACACCTGCAGCTACGGAGGCCTCGGAAAGGATGCGGAACAAACCGATCTTTGCGGTATTGTCGGCATGAGTACCTCCGCAAAGCTCCTTGGAGAACTCACCCATGGAGACTACGCGAACCTCATCGCCGTATTTCTCGCCAAACAGTGCCATAGCGCCGTCGGCTCTTGCTTCGTCGGGGGTCATGATCTTGGTGACTACGGGGTAACCTGCAAGGATGGCGTCGTTTACCAGCTTCTCCACCTTCAGAATCTCCTCGGAGGTCATTGCGGTGGGATGGGAGAAGTCAAAGCGTGCCTTGGCCTCATCCACGTAGGAGCCTGCCTGCTGAACGTGTACGCCCAGAACCTCACGGAGAGCGGACTGCAACAGGTGGACGGAGGAGTGGTTTCTGCGGATGGCGTTACGGCGCTCTGCATCGATCTCAGCAGAGCAAGCACCCAATGCCAGGGAGCCGCTTTCCAGCTCACCGAAGTGGAGGTACACGCCCTCAGCGGTCTTCTTCACGTTGGTGACACAGAAGCTGCCCTCAGCGGTACGGATCACACCGGTGTCCGCTACCTGGCCGCCCATTTCCGCATAGAAAGGAGTTTTATCCAGCACCACAACGGCTTTGCCGCCTGCCAATACGGACAGAGGCTCGTTGCCGCTGACGATGGTGATGATCTCGGTATCGCAAGTATCGTTTTCGTAGCCTACGAACTCGGTAGCGCGGGTCTTATCGATGCCGCCTACGGAATCGTCCACCCAGCTCACGTCGCCCAGAGCGGCACGTGCCTCGCGGGCGCGCTTCTTCTGCTCCTGCATCAGGGTGCGGAAGGCCTCTTCGTCAAGGGTCATGCCCTTCTCGGCGATGATCTCCTTGGTAAGGTCTACGGGGAAGCCGAAGGTATCGTAAAGACGGAAGATCTCCTCGCCGGTGAGCACGGTTCTGCCTGCGGCGGAAGCCTCTTTGACCATCTTGTCCAGAATGCCAAGGCCTGCATCCAGGGTCTGGCTGAAGCGCTCCTCCTCCAGGCTGATGATCTTGCGGATGTAATCCTGGCGGGTCACAAGCTCGGGATATGCCTCGCCGCTCTCCTTGATAACGGTATCGCAAAGAGTGGACAGGAAGGCGCCGGGAATGCCCAGCAGTCTGCCGTGGCGTGCGGCACGGCGCAGAACACGGCGGAGGATGTAGCCTCTGCCCTCGTTGGAGGGAAGAACGCCGTCGCTGATCAAGAAGGTAGCGGTACGGATATGGTCGGTAATAACACGGAGAGAAACGTCCTTATCGGAAGCGGAGCCGTCGTAAACAACCCCTGCCATCTCGCAAGCCTTGAGCATGATGTTACGGACGGTATCAACCTCGAACAGATTGTTCACATCCTGCATAACGACCGCAAGACGCTCCAGACCCATACCGGTATCGATGTTGGGATTGGCGAGGCGGGCGTAGTTGCCGTTGCCGTCGCTGTCAAACTGGGTGAACACGATGTTCCAGATCTCGATAAATCTGTCACAGTCACAGCCTACCTTACAATCGGGCTTACCGCAGCCATACTTCTCGCCGCGGTCAAAATAGATCTCGGAGCAGGGGCCGCAGGGGCCGGAGCCGATCTCCCAGAAGTTGTCCTCTTTGCCCATACGGGTGATGCGCTCACGGGGAACGCCGGTCTTCTCCCAAACCTCGATGGCCTCGTCGTCCTCCAAGTATACGCTGGGATAGAGACGGTCTGCGGGGATCTCCAGTACTTCCGTCAAGAACTCCCATGCCCACGGAATTGCCTCGGGCTTGAAATAATCGCCGAAGGAGAAGTTGCCCAGCATCTCAAAGAAGGTGCCGTGGCGGGCAGTTTTACCTACGTTATCGATATCCAGAGTACGGACGCACTTCTGGCAGGTGGTCACACGCTTACGGGGAGGTACCTTCTCACCGGTGAAGTACTTCTTCAAGGGTGCCATACCTGCGTTGATCAACAGCAGAGAGTTATCGTCCTGGGGTACGAGGGGGAAGGAATCCATCTTGAGATGGCCCTTGCTCTCGAAGAACTCCAGATATTTCTTACGCAATACGTTCAAAGAAAGGGGTTTCATGTTGTGTCCTCATTTATCTTTCGTTATGTTTCTTCGGTAGTTGAATTGTCCTCTAAGGGAATGTCTCCGCTTCCGTCGATGCTCTCCTCGGGCAACAGCAAAGAGCCGTCGTCGGGGATCAGCAACACGCCCAGCTCCTTACAGGTCTCCCAGCAGAGAGAATCCTCTATGGTCACCACGGTCAAGGTGTCGGGACGGTCGGTCATAGCAGAGGCGGAAAGAACGCAATCTCCGCTCAGGCGCACCGTCTCCAAAGCCTTACAGCCGCGGAAGGCGTAATCCCCAAGGGAAAGCATGGCATCTCCGAAATACAGAGAAGTCAAGCTCTCGCAACCGGAGAAGGCGCGGGCACCCACGGAGGCAACGGCAGAGGAAATACGGATCTGCTTCAACAGCGTGCACTGGTTGAAGCAATAAGCGGGGATGGCGGTAACGGCATCGGGCAGGGTGATCTCCTCCAAGGCACTGCACCAGGAAAAGGCCTTATCGCCAATGGTGTGCAGGCTTTCCGGCAGGGAGATAGTCTTCAAGGCGGTGCAGTAGTAGAAGGCGTTCTCCTCCAGCACCTCCACGCCCTCGGGAATCGTTACGGATTCCACGGGAACGCTCTCGTAGAAAGCAAGCCCTGCGATGGCATACACGGGAAGGCGGTCGATCTTTTCGGGGATGATGACCTCCAGCTCCTCGCCCAGATAACCGGTGACGATCACGTACTCGCGGTACACGTCATAGGTGAACAGCTTGTTCTCGCGGGATTCCACAAATCCTTCCGGAGGCTTGGGCACTTCCGTTCCGTTGACGTACGCCTTCAGCTCTGCCAAAGCGGATTCCAACGAAAACGAACAAGAAGAAAGGGAGAAAACCAGCAACGCCAAAAGCATAGCAAGCAAGATACGCTTACCGGCAAGTCTTTTCCACACAAAGCTCATGAACCATTCCTCCAGAAAAATACGGCACCCATAGGGAGCCAAAAAGCCATTCTTCAAAGTATTATATCACTTACTTTTGCATTTGTCAATTTTTTTATGCGATTTTGATTGACAATCGGCAAAAAAAGAAGTACAATAGAGAAAATAAAAAAACAAACTGTGAAGGATGGAGCATCTTTTTATGAACAAGGAACTTTTTACCTCGTACAAGAATTTCTACCGTCATCAGCTGTTGGATGATTGTATCCCCTTCTGGATGCAGAGCGATCTGCTGGACAAGGAGTACGGCGGCTACATCACCTGCATCGACCGCGAAGGCAAGCAGTACAACATGGACAAGTCCGGCTGGTTCCAGGGCAGATGTCTGTGGACCTTCTCTACCCTGTGCAACCGTTACGGCAAGAAGCAGGAATGGGTTGACGCCGCACAGCTTGGCGTAGACTTCATTGAGAAGCACATTGCCGATGCAGACGGCAGAATGTACTTTACCCTGGCTCGGGACGGTAGCCCTCTCCGCAAGAGACGTTATATGTTCACCGAGAGCTTCTACGTGCTCTCCATGGCTGAATACGGCCTGATGACCGGTGACAAGACTTACATCAAGAAGGCAGAGGATTGCTTTGAGAACATGCTCCGTATGTTCCGCGATCCCGCTTCCGATCCCTTTAAGATCACCCCCAAGAGCTATGCAGAGACCAGACAGGAAGTAGCCGTTGCCGTTCCCATGGTTTTGGTTTCTTCCGCTCAGCTGCTGCGCAGATGCGATCCCGAGAAGGCTGATTACTACACCGCAATCGCCAACGAGATGGCAGCCCGCATCATCAACATCCACTGGAAGCCCGAGTTGGGTTGCGTTCTGGAGACCACCGGCCCCAACGGTGAGTTTATCGACACTCCCGCAGGCAGATGCATCAACCCCGGCCACTCCATGGAGAACAGCTGGTTCTTGATGAACCAGTACCTCCACACCAAGGATGAAGCGCTCTTGAAGAACGCTCTGCAGATCTTCGACACCGCATCCGAAAGAGGCTGGGACAAGGAATACGGCGGATACATCTACTTCACCGACGTCAACGGCAGACCTCCGGAACAGCTGGAGCACGATATGAAGCTGTGGTGGGTACACGACGAAGCCCTCATCGGCGCACTGCTGGCTTACAGCATCACCGGCGAGAAGAAGTACTGGGATCTGTTTGAGAAGGTACACGCTTACTCCTTCGGTCACTTTGCGGACAAGGAGTGCGGCGAGTGGTACGGTTACCTCCACAAGGACGGCACCGTTTCCCATACCCAGAAGGGTTCCATGTGGAAGGGCCCCTTCCACTACCCCAGAATGCTGATGAACATGGAAATGCTCTTCGAGCATCTTGAAAAGGGCGAGCAGGTAGTTTCTCTGCTGTAATTTATTCTCCGAGGACATACCGTCCCCGTTTCCCTGTATGCGGGAGACGGGGACGGTTTTGATTTTTTTGATATTTTTTCGTTTTCCCTTGCAACCGACCCCTGTTTTGAAGGGTATTATTGGTAGAAGGAGGTGGCATGACGCATGCAAGTATACAGCCAAAACGAAGCCGAGCGCTTGGTGGAGGAATACGCGGACATGATCTACCGTCTGGCGTTGATCCGCACTAAGAGCCCCCACGATGCGGAGGATGTCATGCAGGAGGTCTTCCTGCGGTATCTGAAGGCCCATCCCGTGTTCGAGAGCTCCGAGCACGAGAAGGCCTGGCTGATCCGCGTAACGGTGAACCGTGCAAACAGCTTCCTTTCCTCGGCGTGGAACAGACGGACGTTGCCTTTTGACGAGGCTGTTTTTGGGGAACTCCCGGAGGAAGAGGACGGAAGCGCGGTTCTGAATGCGGTGGCTTCCCTGCCCCTTGCCATGCGAACTGCCATCCATCTGCATTATTTTGAGCAGATGACGGTGAAGGAGATCTCTTCCGCCATGGGGAAGAGTGAATCCGCCGTGAAATCCCTTCTGTTCCGCGGGCGGCAATGCCTGAAGGAGCTTTTGGAACCATGAAAGGAGAAACGGAAATGATGGAAAGATATCAAAAAGCTATGGGGCGTATCCATGCGCCCGCAGATACGAAAAAGAAACTGCTCGGCTCTACGACACGTCCCCGCAGAAGCGTCTTTGCTCGGGTACTGCCTGTTGCCGCTTGCTTGTTACTGCTGGCAGCGGGATGCGTCGGCTTGTATTTCGCGGAAATGGAGCCTGTTATGCCGGTGGGGCGTTCCTACGACGATATATATGAGGCGTGGCGATCCAACGCAGGCATTCAATACGACGCTGACGGCAATGCGCTAACAGAAGGCGGGTCGGGAGCAGTCGGCGGTAGCAGTTCGAGCGGCGGGTCGGGAGGAACGTCAGCCTTGGGCCACTACGAGACCCATATGCAGACGGAGGGGGTACTGGAACCCGATATACAAAAGACAGACGGCCAGTATTTGTGGCGCCTATCTCGCAATATGCTATACACCTACCGCTTGGCAGGCGAAGAGACGGAGCTTTTGGAAATCACCCCTATGCCCGCAGAGTGCAGCGATTCCTTCGACATGTTCCTCTGGGAAGACAGGCTTGTTGTGATCGGTATGAGCCTTGCGCATGACCCGTACACCTGCGCAAACCTCTACGAGATCGATTCCGATACGGGGATTCCCCGCTTGGCAGAAACTTTTTGGCAAAGCGGAACTTACGAAAACAGCCGTATCGTGGACGGTGAGCTTTACCTTGCCACCAGGCATTTGAATTATTTGCTCGAATTGCCCCGAAAAGGTGACGTGCTTGACATCGAAATATATATCCCCAGAATTGCAATCGGAGATAAAGAACGTTTGTTGAGGCCAGAGGAAATCTATCTTAGTGAAGAAGCCGAGATCTACGCCCGCTACATTACCTTCGTCGTGGTTTCCGCCATTGATTTGGAAGAGAAGTGGTTTGACAGCTCGAAAGCTGTTTTGTGCAGTGCCTACGATTTTTACGCCTCGGCGGAGAATATTTATCTGTTCGCTTACGGACCCGATTTTTCTACGAACATCCTATGCTTTGCAATGGATGAGGAAGACACCATCCTGACGGCATCGGGAACAGTAAAGGGCTATATACTGAACCAATTCTCTGTTGACGAACACGACGGATATCTGCGTGTCGCTACCTGCGTGGTTGATTATTACATTGCAGGTATATACGCGATCACAGAGTATAACGCCGTTTACGTATTGAACAAAAACCTGAAGGTCATCGGAGCATTGGAGGGTATCCAGCCGGACGAGCGGATCCTTTCCGCTCGGTTCTCGGGAGACCTTTGTTACTTGGTAACCTTCCACGTGACGGATCCCCTATTTGCCGTTGATCTTTCTAATCCTCGCAAGCCGGAAATCCTCTCGGAATTAAAAGTAACGGGCTTCTCCAGCTATCTGTACGAATACGGCGAAGGGCTGCTTTTGGGAATTGGAGCCGAGGGAACCGAAACCGGCAAGTTAACGGGGTGGAAGCTCTCTATGTTCGACGTGACGGATCCCGATGACGTGACGGAAATCACCAACCGTTTTCTTTCTGACCAAAAAGCACGGGCTGCCATTTGGTACGACCACAAGAATCTGATGATCAGTGAAGAACGAAACCTTATCGGCATACCTTTGGAGGAGTATCAGCTGTACGCTTATGACGCAGAAGGCAAAGACTTCGTTTTGATGGGGCGGTATAACTTAAATGGCAGCTACTTCCGGGGCACCTACGCCGGGAAGTACTGCTACGTGACCTCCACCATGGGGTTGATCGCCATTGATCTGGAAAGCTACGAGGTGGTAGCGGAGATCGATCTTACGGTATAAAAACATTTTTTGCAAAAACGGCAGTTTTCGGCAATCAAGCTTCTTTGGAGTTTCTTAAGAACCTTTCTTTTCCCAAGAAAGGTTCTTAAACGCTCTTTTTTTATAGCAAAAGATTGACTTTTGGGGAAAGATATGGTATTCTATCTTGAATAATTATTTTGGGAGGGGGCATACGGATATGGGAAAAGAATATCCCCATGCGGGGCATCGGGAGCGTTTGCGTGAGAAGTTCCGCGCAGGCGGTGAGCAAGCCCTTACGGAAACGGAGTTTCTGGAGCTGTTGCTGTTCTTTTCCGTACCCAGGGTTGATACCCGTCCGTTGGCTGAAAAGCTGATAGAAGCCTTCGGATCGCTGGACGGCGTGTTGGCGGCTTCCCCGGAAGAGGTGCGAGGGTTTGCCAACATCAACGGAAGCACGGAGGCGCTGTTCTCTGTGATCCGCTGTCTCACCCACCGTGCTACCATGCGAATGCGGGAGTGTGATTTCCGCGATCCTGCTTTTGCGGCAGGCTATCTGCCCGGACAGTTTGCAGGCTACAAGAAGGAGCGTGCCGTGCTGTTTTATTTGGACGGCGACGGCAGTCTTCTCCATCGTCAGACCGCTATGAGCAGTGAAGAGGATGCGGTTCAGCTTTCCATGCGCACCGTGCTGGAAACGGCGAAAAAGGTGGGTGCTTCCGCCTTGGTGATCGCTCACAACCACCCCAACGGCATTGCCAAGCCCTCGGGCGCAGACCTTACCGCCACCGCGCGGATGCGGGAGGAGCTGCAGAAGGAAGGCTTATCCCTCTTGGAGCATTACATTATTGCGGGAGATGCCTGCGTTCCCATTCTGGGAAATGAAAATCCTTTGTGATCTTGTCACAGCCGCGGTCTGTATACGCCGTGTATAATAGAGTTCGAAAAGGGAGTTTTCCATTGCTCCTCTTGGTAAAACAGAAAGGTTTCACATTTATGATGCTTGAATTGAAAGACGTATCCTATCGCGCCGAAGACGAAAACGGCGTGAAGGAGATCATCAGTCACATTAATTTACAGATCGATGAACGGTTCGTTGCATTTACCGGCCCCAACGGCGGCGGTAAATCCACCCTGGCGAAGTTGATCGCGGGGATTTATCTTCCCTCCGAGGGGCAGATCCTGCTGGACGGCGAGGACATCACCCACCGTTCCATTACTGAGCGTGCCAACATGGGCATCAGCTTTGCCTTCCAGCAACCCGTTCGCTTTAAGGGCTTGACGGTGCATGATCTCATCTCCCTGGCCTCCGGCAAGAAGCTTTCCGCCTCCGAGGCTTGCTCCTACCTTTCCGAGGTGGGGCTTTGCGCACGGGAGTATATCCACCGCGAGATCAACGCCAGCCTTTCCGGCGGCGAGCTGAAGCGCATCGAGATCGCCATGGTCATGGCCAGAGGCACCAAGCTCTCTTTGTTTGACGAGCCCGAGGCGGGTATTGACCTTTGGAGCTTTAACAACCTTATTTCCGTATTTGAGAAGATGCACCAGAAGATGGGCGGCTCTATTCTGATCATTTCCCATCAGGAGCGCATTCTGAGCATCGCGGACCGCATCATCGTTATCGCAGACGGCAAGATCAGCAGAGACGGCAAGGCGGAGGAGATCCTCCCTGCCCTGCTCACTGCAAAGACCTGCTCTGCGCTGACAAAATCCTGCTGAGAGGGAGGAGGGCTTTTTTATGGCATTGGACGCTATTCAAAAAAATCTGCTGAAAAGCATTACCGACTTGGAAGATATTCCCGAAGGCGCTTATAACATCCGCGCCAACGGCGAATCCGCAGGCCGCCATACCACCGCAAACATTGACATCGTTACCAAAACGGATAAGCCCGGTATCGACATCATCATCAAGCCCGGCACCAAAAACGAGCGTGTGGACATCCCCGTGCTTCTGACGGAGACGGGTTTGGACGAGCTGGTATACAACGACTTTTTCATTGGCGAGGGGGCTGACGTTCTCATCGTTGCGGGCTGCGGCATTCACAACGCAGGCGGATTGAAATCCGAGCACGACGGCATTCACGCCTTCCATCTGGCAAAGGGTGCTAAGCTGAAATACGTGGAAAAGCACTACGGCGAGGGCGAGGGTACGGGAGAACGCGTGTTGAATCCCACCACCGTCATTGAGATGGACGAGGATAGCTATATGGAGATGGAAAGCACCCAGATCAAGGGTGTGGATTCCACCTTCCGTACCACGAAGGCGAAATTGCAGGCAGGGGCCACCTTGGTGATCCACGAAAAGATCATGACCCACGGCAAGCAAAGCGCCACCACCGATTTTACCGTGGATCTGGACGGCGAAAACAGCGGATGCCACGTGATCTCCCGTTCCGTGGCAAAGGATGAATCTCACCAGCTGTTCCTTTCCTGCATCAACGGCAACGCCGCTTGCAACGGACACACGGAATGCGACGCCATTATCATGGACAAGGCATTCGTCAGTGCCGTCCCCAAGATCAACGCCAACCACGTGGACGCAGGCTTGATCCACGAGGCCGCCATCGGCAAGATCGCCGGGGAACAGCTGATCAAGCTGATGACCCTGGGACTTACCGAGAAGGAAGCCGAGGAACAGATCGTCGGCGGGTTCTTGCGCTGATATGGAAGGTGTCTTCCCTATTTTGCTGACAGTTCTGGGGATCTGCAGTACGATCTGCTTTCTTACCTTCGGTCTGGATAAGCTCCTTGCCGTTTGGGGAAAGAGGCGGATCCGAGAGCGTACACTGCACCTGATGCTTTGGCTTTTCGGGGCGCCCGGCGGGTTCCTCGGCATGTGCATATTCCGTCACAAGACGGCGCACGACGGATTTTGGCTTTCCGCTGTGGGAGGGCTCATCCTGCAGATGCTTCTGCTTTTGGGCGGAGCATACTTTACTTACGCATAACGCATCACCGTATATTTGTGCAACTTTGCCAAATGTACGGTTTTGTTTTTGACATTCGTGCAATCTTTTTATAAGAGATTGTCTTTTTTTCATTGACAAACGGAAGAAAATATAGTAAAATAATAACAGAAATGAGAAAGGAACGGTTTCTATATGAAAATTATCACCATCGGACGGGAATACGGCAGCGGCGGCAGAACCATCGGTAAGCTGGTCGCGGATAAATTGGGCATCCCCTATTATGATCGCGAATTGGTAGATAAAGCTGCCAAGCATTCCGGGCTTGCTGTTGAGGCCATCGAAGAAAACGATCAGGTCGTTACCCGCTCCTTCTTATATGATCTTGCCATCGGCACCAGCTATGGCTACGTCAACTCCTCCGGTGTTCCGCTGGATCTGAACACCCAGGTTTTCCTGGCTCAGCGGGAGGCTATTTTGGAATTTTCTCAGGCTCCCTGCGTGATCGTGGGCCGTTGTGCGGACTACATTCTGCGGGATCGCGAGGACGTTTTGAAGGTCTTCATTTATGCCGACAGAAAGGCAAGATTGCAACGGATCGTGAGAGAATACGGCGAGGATCCCGCCAAGGCGGAGAAGCTTTTGGCTCAATCCGACAAGCGCCGCGCACGCCACTACGAGGAATTTACCGACAGCATCTGGGGCGCAAGACGGAATTACGATCTGATGCTGAACAGTGCCGCCTTCGGTATCGATGCGGCCGCAGAGATCATCTGCAATCTGGCAAAGTAATCCCCTCCGAAAGCAAGCGAACGGGCACATTTCCGTTCGCTTTTCTTTATCAGCAAGAAAAGGTATTGCAACATGTATTTAGACGCCTTCTCCCTCCCCGACGAAAGAGAGGAAACGGGATATATCATTTCCTGCGGGAAAGAGGCATACAAATCCTTTATGTCCTGTTACCCGAAGGATCTGTACCCCTTTAAGGTCTTCCCGCAGAAGCGGCTCAGCCGGCTGACCTTTGAGCCCATCACCCTGCTTTACGGCGGGAACGGCTCGGGGAAATCCACCCTGCTCAACGTGATTGCGGAGAAGCTGGGCTTGGAGCACGAGTCTCCCCACAACCACACCCCGTATTTTGAGGAATATCTGAGGCTTTGCTCTTACACGCTCGCCCCCAAGCAAAGGCGGATCCCTGCGGGAAGCCGTATCGTCACCAGTGATGACGTGTTTGATTTTCTGTTGAACATCCGCACCGTCAACCAGGGGATCGACCGCCATCGGGAGGAGCTTTTTGCGGAGTATAAGGCCAGCCGCGAGGAGGGCTTTACCCTGCGCTCCTTGGAGGATTATGAGGAATTGAAGCGCCATAACGAGGCAAGGGGGATGACAAAAAACGCCTACACGGCAAAACGGCTCCCTCCAAGCCTGACGGGGCATTCCAACGGCGAAAGTGCCATGGCGTATTTTACGGAGCAGATCAAGGAAAACGCCTTGTATCTGCTGGACGAGCCGGAGAACAGCCTTTCCGCCAAGCTGCAGGAGGAGCTGGCGAGGTTTTTGGAGGACTCTGCCAGGTTCTACGGATGTCAGTTTATCATCTCCACCCATTCTCCTTTTCTGCTTTCCTTGAAGGGCGCAAGAATCTACGATCTGGATCGCTGTCCCGCAGGGATCGCAAAATGGACGGAGCTGGAGGCGGTTCGAGCCTATTATAATCTCTTTAAAAGCCATGAAGATGCCTTTAAAAGCCTATAAAACCCTTGACATCCGCTTTTATTGGTAGTATACTGTAAAAAAGAAAAAACAATGAATATCATTTACCATAAAAAGGAGGAGACACTCGTATGTTCTGTCCCAAATGCGGAAATCAATTAGAAGATAACGCAATTTTCTGTACTGCCTGCGGTGCAAAAATGGAGGATTTCCAAACTACTGCGGAATCCGTTCCCGAAGAAGCTCCCGTTACCGAGGAGACTCCCGTTGCAAGTGAACCCGCCGCTCCCAAGAAGCCTCCCTTCTGGGAAACCATCACCCTTCCCAAGATCCCTGCATGGGCTAAACCCGTGGCCATCGCTTGCGCGGCGTTTATCGTTGCCGCTTCCGTGTTCCTGATGATCGTTACCAACTCCAAGACCACCGTTAAGGCTGCTTTGGGCGGCATCGACGATGCTTTTGCAGACAACGAGATCATCGGCTCTCTGTTCACCGCTATGGAGGAGTTCCAGTTCTCCGTTGACGTGCAGCAGATCTACGGCCCTGACGGTCAGGGCGCACTGCCTTCTCCTATGAAGTACGATATTTACAGCGACGGTATGCAGGCTTCTGCTTACTTTGACTTCATGGGCGCAAAGTTTGATGTCCATGGTCTGATGGATCCCTTGACCTACGTCATCGGTGTTGAAAGCGGATCCTACGGCTTGGTATTTGAGAACCTCAAGGAATCCTTCCGTAGCTCCGTATTCCATCCCGACAGCGGCAGCAAGTACGCGTTGGAGATGAACGAAGAGGCTCTGGAGCTCTTTGAGCAATTGCTGGATTGCTACGAGAAGCTCCTCACCACCGAGTCTATGGAGGAGTTGAACGATTACTACTCCGATTATGCCGAGCTGTTCATCGATCTGATGTGGGAGTACGGCGAGACGGAAGCCGAAACAATCGACGGCAACAAGGTCGTTACCCTGAAGATGGACGAGAAGACTCTGGCAAAGGTTCTGAAGGATTTCATCTCCGAGTTCACCTCCGACGAGGATCTGGTTGCCTTCCTGGACGAGCGCATTCCCGTCAGCATGTTGGCCTCTACCACCGGCAGCACCTGGATCGAAAGCTGGGGCGATCTGATGGATGAGCTGAAGGAGTCCTCCGACGATATGGTCGATATGATCAAGAGCGCGGACTTCAAGCTGGAGTTCATCGTCACCGCATCCCCCATCGCTCATGATCTGAAGGCTCTTGACGTGAAGTTTACCGTTGACGATTTTTCCATGAAGGCGGGTATTGCTTTCGACGGCAACAATATCACCATTTCTGCCGGTTCCGGAAGCGCCAAGTTCGTGATGGCTCTGGAAGAGACCGAGGACGGCTGGACCATGTACGCCAAGATGGCAGGCGAAAAGCTCTTTGAGGTTGAATACGTAGAGACCGAAGAGGGCTGGAAGTTCGCGGTAGAGGCTATGGGTGAGACTGTTGCGGATGCAGAGTTCGAAACCAAGGACGAGAAATATGAGTTCAACTTCGCGGTGTATGATTTCTCCATGGGTTACGATGACTACTACGGCGAAGATAACGGTAGTTCCGACGTGCCCGTATTTGCTATTCTTTGTGAAGGTAACTACACCGAGGAAAAGGGCGGCTTCAGCATGACCATCGACGAGCTGAGCATGACCACCGACGGCTGGACGGAAACGGTTACCATGGATGCTTGGTTTGCATATTACACCGAGTTCGATATGCCTGAGATCCCTCAATACACCGATCTTTTGAAGGCGGACGAGGAAGCCATCGACGAGATGATCGCTGTATTTGAAGAGTTCATCACCGGCGCATTTGGCGGCATGATGGACGAAGCGGTTCCCGATTACGGCTACGCGTATTAATTGAACACCAAAAGGCTCTTGCCATCGCGCAAGAGCCTTTTTTTGCGAAGAACAAAAGAAGAACCCTTCTTTCGAAAAAGAAAGGTTCTCGGCTCGCCGCAGGCGAGGTCTAAACGCACAAAGGAACCTACCGCACGTTATTCCGGCAGGCGCTGGGAGAGCATCCACTCCAGGAGAGAATCGTCGGTGTAGGCGTAATTCCATGCATCGTGTCCCACGCCGTAGCAGATCTTCAGCTTAGCGTTGCCGCCGCGGCTGTTGATGGAGGTAAGCATTTCCACGCTGTTGGAGATGGGAACGCAGGTGTCGCAATCTCCGTGAACCATGTAGATGGGGGTCTTCAGCAGGTTCGCCACGTTCCAATAGATACCGCTTCCGCAGACGGGCATGATGGCGGCAAAGGTGTTGGGGCGTGCCATGGCAAACATCCAGGTACCCGTTCCGCCCATGGAAAGACCGGTGAGGTAGACTCTTCTGCGGTCTACGGCGTAGGTCTCCAGAATGTAATCCAGGAATGCGGAGAGGGATTCGGTATAAGAGCCCCAATAGGCGTTGCCGATGCACTGAGGGGCGATGAAGATGAAGGGATATTCCTTACCCTGCTCACGGACATACTTCATATAACCGTGAAACATGGCCTGGTGGGGATCCTGCACACGCTCCCCTGCCCCGTGGAGGAAGAGCACCAAGGGGTATTCTTTTGCCGGGTCGTAATCCTTGGGAAGATATTCAACATAATAAAAGGGGTGATGGCTGTCGGTCTGCCATTGTTTTTGTACGTACATAAGTTGCTCCTTTCATTTTTGGGGAATTTATCTTGCATTTTTGAACGTTTTGTGATAGAATGCAGAAAAATCATCGGGAGAAGGTGACCACGGCGTGAAAAACAGATTCCTCATTGGGTTGCATCACGGTTTGCCCATCGGGCTGGGCTATCTTTCCGTATCCTTCGCCTTCGGGATCTTCTCTCTGGGGCAAGGTTTAAGCATTTGGGAGACCCTTTTGATCTCTATGACCAACCTCACCTCTGCGGGGCAGTTGGCGGGAGTTCCCATCATTGCCGTGGGAGGCAGTGCCGCGGAGCTGGCCGTTACCCAGTTGGTGATCAATCTTCGGTATTCCCTGATGTCCGTTTCCCTTTCCCAAAAGCTTCACGACAGCGTTAGCCTTCCCCATCGGTTGGCAGTGGCGTTCTTCAACACCGATGAGATATTCGCCGTCGCAAGCTCCCGCACAGAGCCTTTGACGAAAAGTTATCTTTACGGGTTGGGGGTCTGCCCCTATCTTGGGTGGTCGTTGGGAACTCTTGCCGGAGCCTTGGCGGGAGATATTCTCCCTGCCCGTCTGACCTCAGCATTGGGGATCACCATTTACGGGATGTTCGTCGCCATCGTGATCCCTGCCATGCGGGAACGAAAGGCAACGGCGTGGTGCGTCCTCCTGGCGGTAGCACTCTCCTGTGCCTTCCGCTACCTGCCCCTTCTGAGCGAGGTGTCCTCCGGGTTTGCCATCATTCTCTGTGCTGTGACGGCAAGCGCCTTGCTGGCATATCTTGCACCCTTGGAACAGGAGGGCGACGTATGACGGAAAACTTCTTTCTGTACCTGGCGGTGATGGCGGGTGTGACTTACCTGATCCGTATGCTTCCTTTGGTTCTGGTGAAAAAGAAGGTAGAGAACCGATTTATCCGTTCCTTCCTCTTCTACGTACCTTACGCCGTTTTGGGTGCCATGACGGTTCCTGCGGTGTTTTACGCCACCGATAACGTGTTTTCCGCCGCAGCAGGGTTATGTGTCGCTTTGCTCCTTGCACTTTGTAAGCAAGGACTTTTGACGGTTGCGGTGGGGGCTACCCTGGCGGTATATCTTTGGGAATGGATCGCCGGGATGCTTTAAAGACCTTCCACGGTGGTGTTATAATACTGTTCTTGAAAACGGATGGCGTCAGCCATCTGTTTTTCGTCGTAAGACATTCCTGCCGGTGCGGCGATGAGTTTGTCCTCCACGTCGTCCTCGCGGTGGGCGATGCCGATGACCATAACGGTGCATTCTTTTACAGGGGTATCGAGGCCCAGGACGTAAACGTCCAGCTCTTCCCCGTCCCCGCCTAAAACACCGGGAATATAGCCGTAATTGATGGGATAATGGAGGTCGTATTTCTCCTTGTGATGGACGTAGCCGATGGGACGGT
>JAEIGA010003796.1_pt1 | contig 23512 bp, 19 predicted proteins | sample 9270691 | NCBI WGS metagenome assembly JAEIGA01 (sample SAMN17057246, study PRJNA624740) | gut metagenome | biome: biome; isolation source: fecal sample | host: Bos grunniens | place: China: Xizang | collected 2019 | reverse complement strand
GAGGTCGCCGATGAGGACGACGCCCGGGTCTGATAAAAACACACCGGTACAGATTATGCCGTCCTCACGCATTCAATGGATTGATTTCTGCCGCGTGTGGACGGCATTCTTCGTGGTGTTGCGCCATGTGGACCGTCCCTATGGTAGCTTCAACTACATTATTGACCTCTTTAACTACCGCAGCCTGATATTCTTCTTCTTTCTGGCGGCGGGGTATTTCACCCACAAGGCGGCAGCCGGTCAGTGGCTGGATTGGAAGCGCGCACGGACGCTGCTGGTGCCCTTTGTGTTCTGGACAGCGGTAGCCTCCATCCTGCTGCTGCAACCTATGATGCACTGGGGGCAGACCCTCGCGGGGGATTTCAGCTGGTTCAAGTGGGAGATGATTCCCAAGGAAATGGGGCTGCTCAACTGGTGCTACTGGGATTTCGACAATGTGCCCCTCTGGTTCATGCGTACGCTGATTCTGCTGGCGCTGTTCAGTCCGCTGCTGCAGAGGCTTCCGGGCAAGGTGCTGCTGGTGCTGGTGCTGCTGTGCTTTGCGGGGAGTGATGTCCTCTGTGCGCGCGATGCCGAGACGGCCGCCAGCCATAAATCATGGAAGGTGAGCTGGCTGCCGTTCCGCCTGTACGAGAGTGTGCTGGCGCTGGGCTTCTATTCCCTGGGACTGTGGATTCGCCGCTATGCTGATTTTGACCGCTTCACGGCCTTTGTCCGCAGTTATGCCTGGGCTCCCGTTACGGCGGCGCTGCTCCTGCTGCCGCTGGTGTATTCCTTTGGTTTCTATCCGCCCGTGCAGAGCAGTGCGCTGGTGCTGCTGGGGGTGATCTGCACGATGGGTATCGGGGCGCTGTGTGAGCAGTATCTGCCACGTTTCACGCGTGCCGTTGTTCTGCTGGCTCCTGCCTCGTTCTTCATTTACGTGACACATTATATTGTGCTGCATGCGCTGCGGCTGGTGATTACGGGCTCCTACGGCGGTCATTTCACGCAGGGGCAATGCCTGTATATGCCGCTGCTGATTCTGGCGATATGCAGCGGCTTGTTCTTCCTGCTGCGCTGTTTCTGCCCGGGGGTGCTGCGCGTGCTGGCACTTTCCCGGTAAAGACTCCATTTTTCTTTGCCTGAAACGAATCACCCCCGCGTGCTGGTGCATGCAGGGGTGGTTTGTCAAGTGAGTGGGCAGGTGCTTATTTCTTCTTGCCGTCGTCGTTAATCCAGAGCTTGAAAATCTGGTCTACGGTGACACCCAGGTTCGATTCAGCGTTCAGGCGCTTCATTTCGTTGGCGTGATGGCGGATCTGCGTTTTATTGGCTGCCTGATCTGCACGACGGAGAGTACCGATGATGATGGCGTGCATCACCTGCTTCTGTTCGTTGGTATAGGCGGGGTCCTCCATCATTTTCTCCATAGCCTTGACGGTTTCGGCCGTGCTGAGCTGAAGACCGCCGTCTTTATCACTGCCACAGTATTTCTGGGCGAGGCCCCAGCCGTCGAAATGCAGGCGGCGTACCATGCCGGAGGAATCGGAGGGGTCGGCTTCCTTGACCATGTTGCGGGCGTTGTTGGGCCATTCGATGCCTTCAATGGTGCAGGCTTCGGCAATGATGCGTGCTTTCTCCTCGCCGCTGGCCGCTTCGGCCCTCTTCATGATTTCCTCCTGCTTGTGCTTGGCCTCGAGCTTGGCCTTTATCTCGGCACCTATCTCTTCCATGGTGCCGCGAAGCACCACCGCCCCCTGTACACGGCCGTACAGATAGCCTTCCTTATCGTACATGAGGAGGCAGGGATAGGTTTCCATGGAGTGGGCGAGGGGTTCGACCAGGTTGCCCCACACTTCCTTCTGGGCTGTTTTCTCATCTTCGGAGGCGTACTGATAGAAGGGGGTGAGGATGAGTGCGGCGCTGCCAGCGGCCTGCTGAACCTCCGGCGCAGCAATAATCTTGCGGCAGAGGGGTTCGCTGAAGCGGTCCCAGCCCTTGCCGTATACCACCAGGATGTAGCCGTCATCCGTTACAGATGCGGCGGCTTCTGCCTGGGTTTTGTACTGCTGGGCTGCCTGCACGGTCAGCGGGGCAAGAAGTCCGGCAGCGAGAAGAAGGAGATAAAGAGTTTTCTTCATGTGTTGCGTGTAGGGAAAGGGTGATTATGCAGCATCGCGGCCGAAGACGTAGATGCCGTTGAGGTGGAAGAACTCAGGCCCGCCTTTGCGGAGAATGCGGATATGGCGGCCCAGGCGTTCCTGGAACTCAATCTTGATGACGCGCTGGGTGCAGTCACCCAGCTCTTTGATGTTGCTCCAGCTTTCACCATCGTCGGAAATCTGCACCACCATGTTGTTGAGTCGGTGATGGTTGCCGCCATTGGTCACGATGACCACGCCGTTCACATAGCCAGGCTTGGGCATCATGACACTGGCCCAGGCGTTTTCATCCTTATCGGTATGGAACCGGCCGCCAGAGAGACGAAGCACGCCCCAGTGGGAGACGGGTGAATCGTGGTTGCAGGTGGAGCTGGTAGCCAGAAGCCCCTCAGCAGAAAGCAGCTTGCCGGACATTTCGGGCAGCTCGGGCATGTCTGCCGGGGTTTCCACCTGGTCCGAACTGTTGGAGCCCAGTCGCTGGAAGGTGGCGATGTCTTTGGCCTTGGCTGCGGCCATCATCAGCTGGCCGGTAACCTTCTTGTTGTCGCCGCCACCCATGGCACCTGTGCCGGTCTTGGCGATTTCCTTGGAAAGGTTGGCGAAGGTGGCAGCATGCGTGCCGCCGATGCCCTTGGCCATTTCCTCACCCCAGCCGATGACCACGGGCAGGTAGTCGCCCTTGGAGGCCAGGTTGTTCATCATGAGATTGAATACCGGAAGCGCCAGTTTGGGATCTGGCGGCGGAATTTCCTTGCCATCGGGCGGGTCCTGGTACTGCAGAAGCTCAATCTGCCGACGGCCGAATTTCTCGATACGCCAGCGTTCCGGCCCCATCTTGGTGACGTTGTTCCAGAAGACGTGGTAGCGGGTCAGCAGCTCTGATACCGGCATCTTGGCGGCCTTCATCTTGGGATATACCCATTTGGCCAGGAATTCGGAGGTCACTTCCGGGTAGCGGGGGGCTACGGTGTAGCAGAAGTTGTCCTGCATTTCAGAGAGCAGCTTCATATCCTCTCCCTTGTTGTAGGTGAGGTAGTCATTGTATTCATTCCATACCGGAATGTTGATGGGTTGTGCCGTGGTGGCATCCTTGAAGTAGGAGATAGCCAGCTTATCCTTCTTGGAGTTGGCGGCGTTGTGCGCCAGCACGCGATAGGTGTTGGAGGCGTGTGTGTCCTTATCGAGCTTGATGTAGAGCTCTGAGCCCAGGTGCAGGGCAGAGAAAGCTCCGTACATATCAAGAATCGGCTGCCAGTGCAGACCGCGTTCCCAGCTCACGGAGTTGCCGGGTGTCCATTTGCCGTTGACCCAGAGGATGTAGGCGCAGTGGCCGGGTTCACCGCAGGTGAGGGAGGGCACACCATTTGCCAGGGCGGCAAAGGCGCCGAAGTGGGAAATGCCGCCGCACACGCAGCCTACATAGAGGGAGCGCGTGAAGTGGTTGCCGCCGTAGAGGTGCTCCCAGGGCATGTAGTACTGCGGCCCGTGGATACTGTCGCCATAGAGGTTGTAGAGGCGGTAACCAAGGCGGTGCGGACTGCCCATGTAGCGCTCGGCCGGCACGTGGACGTTATCCAGAGCCCATTCAAGACTGATGCGGTCACCGGCGATGTTGTCGCCCTTGCAGCCGCACACAATGCGGCGCAGGTACATGGGCAGTGTGTCGAACAGAACATTGAGGCGACCCGCCTTCCAGTTCGTGATGTAGTAGTCTGCGCGGTCAAGGGCCTTGTTGAAGTCCCAGCCGTAGCGGGCGTACTCGATACCCACGGCGGTGGCAATGTCGCGCACGACCTTGTCCTTGTACACATCGGGGAACTTCTTGGCAATGTTGGCAATGATGTGCAGCGCACGGCCGGGGGCCTTGCAGGGACCGGAGAAACAGATGTTCTCCATCCATTCCAGGTTGCCGGTCACTTCCTTGAGAATCTTGGATCCATCGCGGTTGCGGGCAAGTTCTGTGAGAGTCCAGGGGGAGTTCTTGAATTCGGCTTCCAGCTGCTTGAGCGTTTCCTTCTTGGCCTTGATGGCGGCCATGAAGGCCATGCGTTCCTTGCCACGCATGGAGCGGAGTTTCTCGTTGTCGCTCTTGATTTCCTCCGGCAGTTTGGCGATGCGTTCAGTAAGGCTCTTGCGGCGCTCTGCCAGCCAGTCGGGTGAGGTCATCTTGTCGTACTGCGCCAGCATGTACTGCGCTACCATCAGACGATTCTTCGGGCTTTCGACAAACTTGACTACATTTTCCGGCTCCGGTGATTTCAGCGCACGCTGAATCTGGGCCGCAAGGGATTTCTGGACGGAATCCGGATTGCCCCAGCCCAGTGTGCTCTTGGAAATGTAGTTCGTGTCTTCTTCACTTTCTTTCTTCTTGCTGTCTGCCTTTTCCTTGGAGGCCTGGGCCTTCCTGGGCTTTGCATCTGCAGCATCATCTTCTGCCTGCAGCGTCCCCATGAACAGCGGTGTAAGAAGTGCAAGTGATAATAATTTGAAAATCGGTTTCATTGCCACGCTGATACTCTACCCTGTATGCCCCCGTGAGTCAACCTAAAAAACACTAATTTCAGCAGGTTTCGGGTCGCTTTTTCTCAGGAAAAGTTCTTTTTGCATACTGGATTGGTAGATTTTTATGTCAGCATTCCGGAGAATTCTTGCACTTGGTGTTTGCTTATGTTATCCTGGTGGAAAGTTATGAAGACATCTACTATATGCGTTCAGAGCGGGTGGAATCCCGGCAAGGGGGAGCCGCGAGTAGTACCTATTTACCAGTCAACTACGTTCAAGTATGAGACAAGCGACCAGATGGCGCGCCTCTTTGATCTGGAGGAAGCTGGCTTCTTCTACACCCGTCTGCAGAATCCCACCAATGAATGTGTGGCCAAGAAGATTGCAGAGCTGGAAGGTGGTGTGGCAGCTATTCTGACCTCCTCTGGTCAGGCGGCTTCGTTCTATTCTGTCTTCAACATCTGCGAGGCTGGTGACCACTTTGTGTGCACCAGTGCCCTGTATGGTGGCACCTACAACCTGTTTGCCGTAACCTTCAAGAAGTTCGGCATCGATTGCACCTTTGTGGACCAGGATGCCCCGGAGGAGGAAATTCAGAAAGCGTTCCGTCCGAACACGAAGTGCGTGTTTGGCGAGACGATTTCGAACCCCTCCCTGCAGGTGCTGGATATCGAGAAAATGGCGCGTATTGCCCACAAGAACGGCGTGCCGCTGATTGTGGACAACACCTTTGCCACGCCCATGAACTGCCGCCCCTTTGAGCATGGCGCAGATATTGTGATGCACTCTACTACCAAGTACATGGATGGCCACGCCACCCAGGTGGGTGGTGTGGTGGTTGACAGCGGCAAATTCGATTGGGCAGCCCATGCCGACAAGTTCCCCGGGCTGACCCAGCCCGATGATTCCTACCACGGGCTGGTCTATACCGATGCCTTCGGCCCCGGTGCATACATCACCAAGTGCACGGTGACGCTCATGCGCGACCTGGGTTCCATTCCTTCACCTTTCAATGCCTTCCTGCTCAACCTGGGGCTTGAAACCCTGCACCTGCGCGTGCCGCGCCATTGCGAGAATGCCCAGAAGGTGGCAGAGTTCCTCTCCACCCAGGAGGAAGTGGCGTGGATTAACTATGCTGGTCTGCCGGATAACAAGTATTACGAGCTGGCTCAGAAGCAGTTCGATGGCGGCCGCACCTGTGGCGTGGTGACCTTCGGCATCAAGGGGGGCCGTGAACGTGCCATCAAGTTTATCGACAGCCTGAAACTCTGCTCCATCGTTACGCATGTGGCCGATGCCCGTACCTGTGTACTGCATCCTGCCAGCCATACACACCGCCAGCTCACTGACCAGCAGCTGGAGGAAGCCGGCGTGAAGCCCGACCTCATCCGCTTCTCCGTGGGTATTGAGGATGCCGAGGATATCATCGATGACCTCAAGCAGGCTCTGGCTCAGCTTTAAGGCTCATCTCCCCATTTCAACAACGCCGCGCCGGGTGGATTCCGCATCCTCCCGGCGTGTTTTCTATCAGGGTTGCCCCGATTCGAGTATGGAAATAAGTTGATGGGTTGCAAATAGGGGTAAATTCAACAGATTGCAGATTTGGTTGTCATCTCCGATTGGAATTCCCTGATTATTCCAATGAGCCATGGACATGCGCACCGCTCTGGGACATTGGAACTTCTTACAGAATAGCTTCAGGCTTTTGGCCTGCAAGTTTGTTTCGGCTTTGACTTCTATGGGGATAAGTTCTGCGTCGTGTTGAATGATGAAATCTATTTCCGCCTGATTGCTCTCAGAAACCCAGTAAACCGGGGCTTCTCTGCAAATAAGTCTGAGCTCCTGCTGCACAAATTGCTCCGCTAAGGCTCCCTTGAATTCGCTGAAAATGCGTGAGGGTTCCAGCAGGATTTTTGCAGATAGACCACACATAGCAGATAATAAGCCGACATCCAGATAGAACACCTTGAAGATTCGCTCTTTGTAGGCTGCTACCGGAACAGCTGGTTTGGATATGCGGCTGACTTGGTAAATCAGACCGGCATTGACCAGCCATTGCATGGCATCCTCCAATTGGCGCATACGCATACCTGGCTGAACATCCTTACAGATAAACTTCTTGTTTTCTCTGGATAACTGTAAGGCGATGGAATTCCAGATTTGTCCTATCAGGTGAGCTGTAGGGCCTGGCGCGTGCTTGCTGAAATCATTTCTGTAACCCTGCAGCAGTGTGTCCTGAACTTTTCGGACACGCAGGAGGTCACCGGTTGCTACGTAGGCATTCACTGCTTCGGGCATTCCGCCTACATAGTAATATATCTTAAGTAGCTCTGACAGCCGTGGAGAAAAACTGTTGATGAGAGACTGGTCTCTGCTTGTCAGCAGGTCTGCGAACATTTCGTTTCCGGTGGCTCGCAAAAACTCGCTGAAGCTCATCGGGTAAAGGTTAATCATATCCACTTTGCCTACCGGGAATCCTGTACCCTGGTGTTCATACAACCCCAGCAGTGACCCGGCTGCGATAATGTGGTATTCCGGGGCTTCTTCGCAGAAATATTTCAACGCGGTCAGCGCATGCGGGCATTCTTGAATTTCATCCAGTATGATGAGCGTTTTACCTGGCGTGATGGCTCGCCCCCCATGTAGCTGGATAACCGAAAGCAGGCGCTTCACATTCATATCCTGCTCGAAGTTTTGTTTCACCAGGGTGTCCAGGTCAAAGCGTATGTAAACTGTATTCTTGAAACGTGTTTTTCCGAATTCCATCATCAGCCAGGTTTTACCGACCTGACGCGCACCTAGCAACAGTAAGGGTTTCCTTAAAGGATCATCTTTCCATGTATCAAGCTCGGAAATAGTGTCTCTTCGCATGGCATTTTTTTGTCTGAGATGGATAATATCACCTTCTTTGCTTGTTGTCAATTGGAACGGTAATATTAAATCACATTTTCCGAGGGACTTTTGTGTGTTGTAATCACATTTTCCGAGGGACTTTTGCGTGTTGTAATCACATTTTCCGAGGGACTTTTGGAAGTAAGCTTGCAAACAAGAAGTCTCCTGATTTCCCTCGCCGTATATGTGAAAGCAGGGTAAAGCGGCAGCGTATTACCGATAATTGGATATGGTATTGCGCCATTCGCTGTATTTGAGCGGTGAAATCTCGCTGGGGCGGATTTCGGCTTTGAGGCTCCAGAAAACAGCGGTGTGGAGCACGGGGATGCCGCAGGCGGCCAGGTGGGAGTCGATTGCGGCTTTGTGGGCGAGGACTTCTTCGCGGGTGGGGGCGTGGACGACTCCCATAATCTGTGCGCCGCCGAATTTCTCGCCGCCGCTGCGCCAGTAGCAGTGGGTCATGCAGATGTGGCGGCCGCATTCGGCGCCGGCGCGTTCCTCCATGCCGGCGGGTACGCTCCAGTGAAATAATCCGGCAGCGCCTGTACCGGTGCTGCGGTTGCTTTCCCTGCGCTGGTGGTCAAGGAAGGTGGCAAAGCGACCGATAACCTTGCGGGAGTCAAGTGATTCGGCAATGCGACAGTATTCCTCGCAGCTTATGCCAAGTGCGGCGGCGCGCAGCTCCCAGGGGCAGGGGATGAACTCCTCCGGCTGCAGGCTTTCCTTCAGGCTGAGCAGCACGGCCCATTCCTGCTCGCTGAGCTGCGGGCTGGTGGGGCATTGCATGGCGGGAAGCTGGGGCAGCTTGTCGCCCGGTCTGAGCCCGGCGCGGCGGGTATGCCCCACGCCCAGGGCAAACATGCCCACCACGGGCAAGGCTACCCAGTCCGCAGCGCCGATGAGGTGCATGAGCAGGTTGTTGTGCTCTGCCACGCTGCCGTAGCCGGTGGGTACTTTCAGGGTGGTCCAGAGCCGGTAATCGGCACCGGGAGCGGCCGGATTGCTGCATTCGCGCAGTACCACATGGCCGGTGAAGGGGTCGTTGTCGCGCAGCCAGGCATAGGCGCTTTCGAGGCGCTCCTGCGGCACTTTCCAGGCTATGAGGGCCCCCTGGGCCAGGCTGGTGGAGAGCAGGGTCTGGCGCACGCGGCGTATGGTGCCGGCTGCCAGCATGGCTTTCAAACGCTCTATGACTATATCCTCAGCCACGCCGCATCGCCCGGCAATCGTGCGGAAAGGGAAGCGGTGGAACCCGGCCACGGCATCCTCAGCTACACAGAGTATGCTGTGGTTTACCGAATCAGCAGCGTTGGAGGGGCAACTCATTCGGTCTTTGCTTGCGGGTTGACGATGCCGCAGTGCGTGAAGAGTGTAGGGTCAAGCTCCTGCAGGGCGCGGGTTGCTATATCACGAGCCTGTTCCGGCGTTTCGGTGAGCGCAAATAAGGTGGAGCCGCTGCCGCTCATGAGCGCAGCGCGGGTGCCGGGCTGTTCCAGCAACCAGTGTTTCATGTGCGCCAGAATGGGGAACTTGGCAAATACCGGGCGCTCCAGTTCGTTGATGAGGGTGATGTTATCGACCTTCTGAGGCCCGTAGCTCACACCCTTGAGCCTGCGGCTGCAGGTGAGGCCCTTGTAGGCGCTCGGCGTGCTGACACCAAAGGCGGGTTTGAGAAGAACAAACGGGCTGCTCCAGCCGGCCAGTTCCGGCACGGGGGTTACGATTTCCCCGCGTCCCTGGCAGCGGCAGATGGTGGGTGTGAGGAAGTAGGGAACATCACTGCCGAGCTGGGCAGCCATGGTGCTGAGTTCTGCCAGGTCGTAGTTGGTGCCCAGAATCTCGTTGACCGCCTGCAGGGTTATGGCGGCATCGCTGCTGCCACCGCCCAGCCCCGCGCCGTGAGGAATGCGTTTGGTGAGGGTGATGCGCTGCTTGGCCTTGCGCCCGTACGCTTTTTCAAATTCGCGTATAGCCTTGAATACCAGGTTGCTTTCATCTGTCGGTACGCCGGGGGTTTCGCACAGCAGGGTGGTGGTGCGCGAGTTGTGGAAGTCGAGCTGGTCGTACAGGTCGATGGGGGCCATCAGGATGTCGACATTATGATAGCCGTCTTCGCGCACCTTGTTCTGCACTCGCAGAGATAGATTGATTTTTGCCGGGGCCAGATAGGAGGTCATGGTGGGTAAGGGGGGGTGAAAGCGGGATTAATCGCGGCGGGAGCTGCGGGGCTTGTTCTGCTTGTTGCGTTCTTTTTCCTGTATTTCGCGCAGTTCCTCAGCCGTGGGACGGCGGACGATATGCTCACCGGATTTGGCCTGGTTGGCGCGGTCTCGTGCCATCTGTTCAAAATATTCCGGGTCAGACATCCAGAGAAAACGGTTGTAGGCCTCTGCTTCTACCGCCTTCGCGCGTTGCAGCTGGGCCTGGGCGCGTTCCTTCTCCTGTTCCAGCGCATGCAGCTCAAATAAGGGGGTAAGCAGCGTCATGGATGCCAGGAACGCCACCAGTACCAGAAAGATGATGCCTGTTACCTTAATCATGCCGCGGATACCCCGGGAGCGGTTGAGGCGTTGCTCCTCAATCTCTTCCAGGGTAGGAATGCGGTTCTTGATAAAGGGGAGAATCATCAGCGTTCAGCAAAGGGAACAAAACGGCCGCGGCGGGCCAGTACCAGGGTGTGCAGGCGCATCTGCTTGCCTTTGGCGGAGGCGGGAACCAGTGTGGTGCTCACTTCGAACCCGGCACGGCGCAGGGTGGATTCGAGGCGCTTATCCGCCTTGGAAAGATTGATGGCCAGCAGGCTGCCACCTTTCAGTGCATTGAAGTAGGCCTGGGCATCACCCAGACTCATTTCGCAGCGGGCGTGGGCGTGGCGCAGCAGAATGGCATGCAGGGAACCGGTGCGCTTCCGGCAGAGCTCGGCGGCGCTGGCGGGTTCGGTGCTCACGCGCTTATCTTCCCAGAGCGCCTTGTGTTCCCCGAATTCGCGGTTCCATTTCACGATTTCCGGCACGGGTTCTGCTACAATGAAGCGGGCTTTTTCCTTGGGAAGGCATTCCATGGCCTTGGCCAGCCCGTAGCCGAGCCCCAGACCGGCAATCATGATGCAGGGCTGGCCGGCGCGGGTGATGGGAGAGGTGGCAAGTTCTGCCATTGCCTCCTCGCTGCCATAGGTGAAGGAATTGGCGCAGGGCATGCCGTCGAGCTGGAGGGTCAGCACGCCGTCGCGTTCCCACAGTTCCCATACGGAGCCGTTTTCGAGGGCTTTTTCGCCCAGTTTTGTAAGAGGTTTCATGTTGTTGATGCTGTATCAGTTAAGAGTTATAGAAACCGGGCAGTGGTCGGAGCCGGTGATGCCGGGATGAATCTCGGCGCTCTGCACACGCGGCAGCAGCGGGGTGGATACGCAGAAGTAGTCGATACGCCAGCCGACGTTCCGGGCGCGGGCACCCCCGCGGAAGCTCCACCAGGAGTATGCATCCCGGGTATCCGGGTGCAGGGTGCGGAAGGTGTCGGCAAAGCCGGCCTGCAGCAGCTGGGTGAATCCGGCGCGTTCTTCGTCAGAGAACCCGGCAGAAAAATGGTTGGATGCCGGGCGCGCCAGGTCGATTTCTTCGTGGGCTACATTCAGGTCACCGCAGAATACAACGGGCTTTTTCCCGGCCAGACCGCTGACATAGGCGCGGAAGGCGGCATCCCATTCCTGGCGGTAGGGCAGGCGGGCCAGTTCGTTCTGGGAATTGGGGGTATAGCAGTTCACCAGGTAGAAATCGTCAAATTCCATGGTTGCTACGCGGCCTTCGGTATCGTGCTCCGGGCACCCGATGCCCAGGCTGGTGGAAAGCGGCGCCACGCGGGATAAAATCAACACGCCGGAATACCCGGGGCGTTCTGCCGGATTCCAGAGGCTGTACGGCCAGGTCGCCAGCCAGAGGTCGCTTACCTGCTCCGGGCGGGCTTTGACTTCCTGCAGGCAGAGGATGTCGGGCTGCAGGGTTTCCATCTGCTCAGCCAGGCCTTTGCCCAGGGTGGCGCGGATGCCGTTTACATTCCAGCTTACGAGTTTCATGATGGCTTATTTCCGGTGGTGGGGATGGGTGGAACGCAGCTTGTGCAGGCGCTGTTCCATGCGGGGGCGCAGGTTCTCTTCAATCCAGGTGTTGGCTGCAGCCAGACCTTCTGCCTTGTAAATACGGCCAATCTGAGCTTCTACACCTGTGGCGTTGCCGGTGAGACGCAGGAAGTTGTTGCTGGTGAATTCAATGAAGAGCGCACCATCAATCTCTCCTTTGAATGAGAGAATCCATTCGCGCACATACAGCGCAAGGACGGCATCACCCACCCAGGCCTGGGCGCGTGCTACGGGGTCTTGGTCAGGGCTTAAGCTCGGCATGGCGGTAGACGGGTTTGCTGGTGGAGGCAGGGGTGGCAGGTGCACTGGTGCTATCGGCATAATCCAGTTCTATGCCTATGTAGCTGTGTGGTATGATGGTTTCGGTGCGAATGAACAGAAGCTTGCGCTGAGGTTCCAGCATCTTGATTTGCAGCTGGATAATCCGCTCGTCCACAGAGAAATGGGTGCGCCCGGCAAGTAGTTCCTTGAGGTGGGCCCGCATGCGGGCTGTGCCGGGATTCCGGTTGGTGCGCTGCTCCAGCTCGCGGCAGACCCAGAGCCTGGGGCTGAGCTTGTCCTCGCTTTCCATGAGGTCAAGCGTTTCGCGCAGCGTGCTGACATTGGTGGCCATGACGCTGAGCTGGCGGATGCCCTTCACTGTGGCAGCGGCTTCCAGCTCCGGAGCGTTGCCGATGATAATCCAGTCTCCGGGCGCCAGGGCTTCAAGCTCAGTCTCTACATCGTCCCGCAGGTCGATGAGTGCCTGGGTGCGAGGGTCAGAATGGCTGCAGCTTGCCACCAGAAGGGGCAGAACTGCAGCCAGACTCAGTAAGATTCCGGAAAATATCCGCATGGGTAGGCGGTATCAGCCGCGGGAGCGAGGTTCGCGTTCACCGGCGGTCTTGACACCCGGCGTCGTGATGAACGGCGCGCCACCTGTGGGGGCTTTCTGGGTGAAGGCCACGCCGGCCTGTTCAAAGTCCTTACCTGCAACCGGGAAGTCCTTACGCAGAGGATGATAGGGATAACCCTCCCACATCATGATGCGGCGCAGATCCGGATGCCCGGTGAATTCAATGCCCATCAGGTCGTACTGCTCACGCTCCAGCCAGTTGGCAGAACGCCATACCGGCACCATGCTGGGTACGGCATTCTCTGCTTCACTTACCAGGGTGCGTACCAGAAGGTTGGCACCTGTCTCGGCCTGGGTGATGGTGTAGTTGACCTCGAAACGCAGCTCCTCACCAAGGTGGTCGACGGAGGAGACGCATACCAGCATGTCAAAACCACAGGCATCCTTGGCGTAGGTCATGGCCTGGGTCAGAATCTCCGGGGCGATGGTCAGGATATAATCACCGCGGAATTCCTTGCTGGTAATCTGCGGGAAACGGGTGCAGATTTTTTCTGCAGCGGCTTTCTGAAGCTCGAAAAGTCTGGTTGCGGACATAGTTTAGTGGTGGGGCTGGGTTAGTCCTGCGTGATGATGCCGGCGGGAATGGTGTGGGCATTCTGAGCATGGCGCAGATCGTGTTCCTTGAAGAAGTTCTTGAGCGGGTGGTCGGTGGCCATAATCTTGTCCTGCAGCGTGATGAGACCCTGCAGCAGAGCCTCCGGGCGGGGAGGACAGCCGGAGATGTACACATCCACCGGTACTATCTTGTCGACACCCTGCAGCACAGAGTAGCTGCGGAACATGCCGCCGGTGCAGGCGCAGGCACCACAGGCAATGCACCACTTCGGAGCAGGCATCTGGTCCCAGATGCGGCGCACCAGAGCAGCCATCTTGTACGTGATGGTGCCGCAGATGAACATGAAGTCTGCCTGGCGGGGGGCGTAGCGATTCACTTCTGCACCAAAGCGGGAAATGTCGTACCGGGAGCAGGAAGCGGCCATGTATTCAATGGCGCAGCAGGAGGTGCCCATGGGCATGGGCCACATGGAGTATTTGTGCATCCAGTTAATAGCTGCCTCGACCGTGGTGTAGACGAAACCGCCGTCGGCATCCGGGTCGCACATGAAATTTGTCTCGATTTCCTGAAGATTATCGCTGGCCATAATGATACATACGGGGTGTAGCAATGCCCCGCTCGCACTAGCATAGCGCATTTTGGGTGAAACGCAAGCCAAATTTGGCCTGTGTATTCCAAAAACGCCGTATCGCGCGCGTTATTATTTGTGTTGCTCTAATAAAAACTTGACGAAACATGAAGTAGGGTATAGGATGAGCGTCATGAACAAGCCCACCATGCACTGGAGTGCAACGCTTACAGCGTTGGCACTGACATTGGCGGCGCCGGCTTTTGGTCAGGAATCGACAGGAGACCCCTTCCTGGATGCCATGATGATGGACCAGCAGACCGCGCAGGAAGAACCCGCTGCAGCTCCGCAGCGGAAGAATGCTTTTGATGAGGAAGTTGCCCGCAAGAAGGCAGCTGCCGCTGCTGAGGCTCAGGCTGCACCTGTGGAGACCAAGCTCGTTTCGGCTGCATCTGATACTCGTCTGCTGGATGAATCTGATGTGGTGCGTGAACTCGGACCGACCACCGGATTGTTCCAGAATGATGCCAGCTACGACGGCAAGCGAGTTTCCGGTGTGCAGTTCAAGTACACCGGGAAGAAGGTGCTGCCGGACAGCCGTCTGCTCGACGTTGTGCAGACTCGCGCTGGCGGTGTATATTCCTCTGCCCGTGTGAATGCTGACTTGGAGCGCCTTATCGAGCGCAGCCTGATTGACCCGAATGCCACGGTTTCTGTGCAGCCTTCCGGGAACGCGGTGAAGGTCATTTTCAATGTGCGTGCCAGCAGCGTGATGGCCGGTGTGGGCTTTACCGGCAATGTGGAGTTTGATGATGATGATCTGCGCGAGACAGCCAAGCTGCAGCCTGGTACTGTGCTGAGCGACTCTGTTCTGGCCACAGCCCGCGCCAATATCATCAAGGCGTACCAGGAGGCCGGGTATCCCGATGCCAAGGTGGACTGGAAGGCAGTGGAGACCGAGAGCGGCTCGTACAAGGACGTGGTGTTCGAAATCACGGAGGGTCGAGAGGTCAGCATGAACACCATTGATTTTGAAGGTAACAGCGCCTTTGATGATGAGCAGCTCCGTCAGCTCATGAAGACGAAGGAGCGCGGGCTCTTCACCTGGTTCACCAAGTCCGGTCGCGTAGACCGCGAACAGGTGGAGGATGACCTGGAAGCCGTCATCAAGCATTATCGTAACTATGGTTACCTGCGTGCCCGTCTGGCCAATGTGGAATACACCGCCAGCCCCAACACTGAGGGTCGCCAGAAGCTGCACCTCAAGGTGACGGTGGAGGAAGGCCCCCGATATCAGGTACGCAAGGTGAGCTTTGGCCCGCTCAAGGCCTATACGGCCCAGGAGCTGGAACCGGGCCTCAGCATGCTTGACGGCGATATCTACTCACTGCAGAAGGTTTCAGATGACGTGACGATGATTCGTCGTTACTATGGTGCCAAGGGCTATGCTGATGCAGAAGTCCGCACTGATATCAACGAGGCTGGCGTGGCCGCTGATGGTACGCACCTGGTGGATATCCGCTACGATGTGGAGGAGGGTTCCCGTTACAAGGTGGGCCGTATCAATGTCCGCGGCAATACCAAGACTCGCCAGCATGTCATTCTGCGTGAGCTTCCCCTCAAGCCGGGTGAAAACCTTAACTCTGTTGACCTGGAGACTGCCAAGAAGCGCCTGGATAACCTGAACTACTTTGACCAGGTGGAAGTATCCCAGGGGCTTTCCACGACCAGTGGCTACCGCGATGTGAACGTGACTGTTCACGAGAAGATGACGGGCAGCCTGACACTGGGTGTGGCTTTCTCTACGGTGGAAAACGTATACCTGTACACCACTATTACACAGTCTAATTTCGATATTCGCGGCTTTGTGAATGGCGGTACATTCGTGGGTGGTGGTCAGCGCCTGACGGTGAGCGGCAAGCTGGGTACGGAATACACCAGCGCCTCCATCTACCTGCTTGAACCCTGGTTCATGGACCGCAAGCTGGCCCTGGGTAATGAGCTGTACTACTCCAACTCCTCTTACCTCAGCGATTACTATGACCAGAACAACCTGGGCTGGGCTGTTTCGCTGCGTAAGTCTCTCAGTGACCTTACTTCGGTCAAGTTCGAGTATCGCCTGGAACAGTACGGCATTGACGCCCAGCGCGGTGCTCCCATCTTCTTTGCCGAGCAGGATGGTTCCTACACCCGCAGCCACTTCCGCGTAAGCTATGAGTACGATTCCCGCGATGCCATGATTACTCCCCGTAAGGGTGGTAACTGGGAGGCTCACCTGGGTTACAGCGGCCCCGGCAGCACCGAGCAGACATACAGCATGGGCATGACGGGTTCCTACTACTACAATTCCATCTGGGACTCCATCTTCAGCATCAACTTCGGCGCTGAGACGATTGATGCCGTATCGGGTGATGATGTGCCGATTTTCGAGCGCTGCTACCTGGGCGGACCCGCCAACCTGCGTGGTTTCCGTTACCGCGATGTGGGTATGGTTGACCCCGATCTTGCTGGCGATGAGACCATGGGTGGCAAGACCTCTGCCTTTGTGCAGTTTGAGGTGACTGTCCCGGTGGTGGAATCGGTTCGCTTCGCCATGTTCATGGATATGGGCTTTGTGCATGCGGACAGCTTCGATTTCATTCCCAACGAACTGGCCGCCAACTATGGTGTGGGCCTGCGTATCCAGCTGCCTATGGGCCCGCTGGCTGTGGACTACGCCATTCCGTTCAAGACGGCTAACTGCGCGGATGATGATCCCCAGTTCCAGTTCTACGTAGACTACAAGTACTAATACCTGTCTGCCCTGTGCAGATAGCAGGAAGCCCTCGGTTGTTCATTTCAACCGAGGGCTTCTGTTATTCAGGCCGATAAAGGAGTGAGAGGGTTATTCCTCTTCTGATTTGTATTTCTCCTTGGCGTTGCTGAGGCGTTCTTCTGCCTCCTGGCGGTGTTTTTCATACTTGCGGACATTGCCTGCCTTTTCCCAGGCATTGGCAATCATCTGCTGGATTTCCACCTCCTTCTGGAGTCTGAAGAAATCACCACCACCTGATTTGACATTGCGCTCAAAGATTTTCTCGGCATCACGGGCCAGGATATTCCAAACCCGGGCAGAGGCTTCAGGTTCCAGGTAGCCCATGTACTGCTCGAGCAGTTTGGCGAAAAGGTCGGTGCGGCTGGCATACTTCTTGAGATGCTTGCGATAGAACGTGCCCAGCCCACTGTAATTCTTGGCCTCCATCATGGCTTCTGCCTGGCGGTTGATGGCGTTGAGCACTAAATCAGCACGTTCATCGCCGCCATGCTTGTTAAGCTGGTTCATGGCGCGGCGCATAGCGCTCTGCTTACCAGCGCCCTTACGCCCGGCAAACAGATACTTGTCCTCAACCTCGGCGGCCAGCCCCAGCAATTCGTAGTTCTTCTTGCCCAGGCGGGTCAGGTCTGCCGTAATCTTGCGCCACACCGAAGCCGGGGGCTGGTGCTCTGCATCATGCCCGAGGATGCGGATGTAGTGAGACCACGCAACTGTTTCCGTGGGGTAGGTAAAGGGAATGAAAGCAGCTACGTTATGGGCTTTCTGCGGGTCCCCTGCGGATATGAGATAGTTGGCCAGAACGAGTGAATCTGCCGCTGCTGCCAGTTTGTCATCCGTTGTCTTTTCTGTGCGGCTGAGCAGGAACATCTCATGCTGACTCCGGCCGGAGCAGGGGTTGTTGTATTGCCCGCTGTTGTAGCCGTATGAGTTGGTCTGCACCCAGGTGGTGCTGTCTTTCAGGTGAACCATCCAGGCATGGGGGCCGCGGTCACCATCACCCACGACATAGACGGCCGGCACGCCGCAGCACTTGGCAGTGTTGCAGGCAAAATAGGCCTGGTCGCGGCACACGCCACCCTCCTTGCGGAGCTCTTCGAAGGAGTAGAGCTCGTAGGGGTCTTCGTCGTTGGCGGCTCGTTCCATCAGGTAACGCACAGAACCATAGGCTTCACCCCATGTTGCCTGGGTATAGTTGATGTTCTCTTCCACCCAGGAGATTTCCTCCTGCGGCAGGCGCACATCGACCACGTGGATGAGCTGGGAGACACTCAGTTTCTTGATGTCGGTGGCCAGTTTTCTGTTCTTGTCGCGTTCTCTGAGGTAGGCGCATATTTCAGGCACGCTGAGGATGGTAGCCTGCTCATCGCGGTATCTGCCGCGGTCGGTGGTAATTTCCGGTATCATGAGGGAACCGGCGATAGCCAGATTCACATATTTGGCGCGGTCGTCCTCTTCCTCCATTTCAGACCAGATAGTGTAGAGCTGGCGCAGGGAGTGTGCCATGTTGCTTGGAAGCCCCTCCTGGTAGGCATAGTTCTGCATGAACAGGTGCAGTGGGCGGGCTCTGTCGCGCAGCAACCACTGGAAGAAATCCACACCTCTGTTATCCACCCCATTGCCTTTCTGCGCGGCAATTTCTGCCAGTTCCTTGGCACCGGCATAGCGGGTCAGCAGGCAGAGCTCCACGGTCTGCACCAGATTGGGGCGGTTTTTATAATGGCCGTAGCTCAGTTTGCCGTTGGCTGTATATTCGGCCATGGCATCCATGATTTTAGCGGCCATGGCTTTTTCGAATACATCGAAGTCGCGCTTCTCAAGAAGATTATCAATCAGAGCCTTGAATTGCTTCTTGGCGTTGGAGTCAATGCTGCTGGAGCCATGCAGGGGCAGCGACTTGTCGTAGATGGAAGGCTCGTGAATGCTCTCTGTATCGGTTCCGGGTTCCTCTGTTTGCTGAACCGGGGCAGGGGTGTCGGTGGTCTCATTTTCCTTCATGCGTCGCAGGCGCTCGGCTTCTTCTTCGGCCGCCTTCTGGCGCAGTGCCTCTTCCTCGGCTTCCTTCTTGCGGCGGGCTTCCTCTTCAGCGGCCAGCCGGTCCTGTTCATCCCGTTCTTCTGCCATGCGGGCCAGTTCATCGGCCAGCTTCTGGCTGGCATCCGCGCCTGAGCGCCGCGCTGCTTCTTCTGCCTTGCGGTTGTTTTCGGCGTTCTGCCAGGCATCATAGCCGTAGTAGCCGCCGCCACCCAGGGCGATGAGGAGCAGGATACCGAGCCACCCCTTGCCCCCGGCTTTGGTGCCGGAGGATTGCCGTACAGGTTTGCCAATGGAACGCTTTGCCATGCAATCATGCTACACATTTCCATTTCTATGTAAAGCATAAAATAGATTCTCTGCTTACCCGGAGTAAGATATTGTGCTGGAAACTCGGCTTGATATAGGGTATATTAACCGCATGAGCGATTTGCAATGGAATAGTGTCACTCTGGAAGAAGACGAGAAACCGCGAGTTCTGCCGGAGGAGTTGCGTGAAATGGCCGCCGACCTTGACCCTGATGATTTTGACGAGCCTGTCCAGGAGTTTCTGGAGGCGCTCATGAATGGAGAGGATGCAGAAACCCTGAGCCGCGCCGCAACACTGCTGCTGCAGGATGAGGTTGACCTCGCGCCGGATCTGGCATCTGTCGGGGTAGAACCGGATAACGGTCTGATTGCTCTGCTGCTGGCTGCCGGGGCCGATGTCAATGCCCGTAATGCCTACGGGCAGCCGCCGTTGCATCTGGCCGCCTATTATGGGTATGAATCCATTGTTGACCAGCTTCTGGCTGCTGGTGCCAATTTGCGGACTCGCAACCTGCATGGTCGGTTTGCGGCAGAGGTAGCGGCTACTCCGGCTCTGGCGGCGCGCCTGGAACCTCCCTATCACCCAGAGGATGATGCTCCTCTTCCTCCTGAGATTGAAGATGCTGATTACGAGCCGGAATCTACTTGCCATTGCGGAGAGCACACCTGCTCCTGCGGCGAGGGGGAATGCCATTGCGAGGAACATGATTGTTCCTGTGGCGGTGAGGAATGCCATTGCCATGCCCATAAACATTGATCTTATTTCATACAGCCATGAGTACCAGAATTGTTAGTTTCCGTTGCCCTCAGGACCTGCTTGGCCTGGTTGATAAGAGTGCCAAACATTTCAATCGTACCCGCAATACAATGCTGCTGGCAGCCGTGCGTCTCTTTGCCCGCCAGCTGCGTGAGCAGGGCGGTGCGCTGGCGGCTCCTATGTCGACCGATAAGCTTACCCGTGAATCCATGTTCCCGAAACCGGAGAGCAAGGGTGGTCGTCCGCGCAAGCTGCCCTCCTGATGGTGCACAACATTCTCCGTACGGATAGATGGGCGGCGGTGCCATGAAGGCGCCGCCGCCCGCTTTTTTGCAGAAGGGATAAAGGAAACCGGCTCCTTCCATGGCGGTGGAAGAAGCCGGGAAATGTATTCAGGAAGAACAGGTGGTTCAGTTCTTCTCAGGCATCTTGCCTGTCTTGAAGTACTGCTCGATTTCCTCAAGGGTGCGGCCCTTGGTTTCAGGCATGAAGAAGGCAGCCGTGATAAAGTAAATCACAGTGAAGCCTGCCAGCCAGAAGAACACGGTGGAGTAGCCGGAGGAGCCTACCCAGGGCAGGAAGGTGCCTGCAATGGTGGTGGATACACCCTGGTTGATGAGCAGGGCAATGGCCATGCCGTTGGCGCGGATGCGGTTGGGCATCAGCTCAGAGAGAGCCAGCCATACGCACACACCGGGGCCGGCGGCATAGAAAGCAATGAATACCACGAAGAAGCCTGCCACAAACCAGCCGGTGATGGCGTTGGGCTTCATGCCGATTTCGGCTTTGGTGATGGTTACTTCCTTCACGGCACCCTCAGGCAGCGGGGTGGACCAGAAGCACATCTTATCAAGGAAAGTAGGAGCCAGGGCAACGCTCTTGGCAATGGCGATGGTGGCACCATCAGCCGCGCCGTCTGCGCGTACCTCGGCCACGTTCTGCATGCTGTCCTGACCCTGAGTATAGGTCACGATAAGCTGCATGCCGGGGGCCACGGACTCACCCTGCATAAATTCGGGGTGGGCGGCGAGTACCTCGGGGGTAACTGCAGCTTTCACAGCGTCTGCGGCACCAATGTTCAGGGAGTTGTCCTGCACGGCTGCGGCCACCTGGGCGGTCACGTCAACGCGTTCGTTCTCCACGGTGAGGAACATGGCACCCACGCCGGCCAGACCTACGATGATGCCCAGCGTACCCATCTTGAGCAGGAAGGTGCGGCCCTTCTTGTCTACCAGGGTCACGGCCACGATGGTCATCACCATGTTGGTCACCTTGATGGCGAGGTCAGCCATGTTGGCCACTTCGCCCTGCAGACCAGCCTGCTGGAAAATCTTTACGGAGTAGTTCAGCACGGAATTGATACCGGTAGCCTGCGTGCAGGCCAGAACGATAACAGCCAGGATGAACGGAATCACATACTTGCGCTGCAGCAGGGAATCTCCCTTGGCTGCGGCAGCCATATCGGCCTTGGCGGCTTCTTCTGCGGCGTCGGCAGCAATCATTTCTGCCAGAATCTCCTTGGCGGCAACATCACCATTATTGGAGGCCAGGGAAAGCAGAGCCAGGTCGCGCTGTCCGCGGCGGTACAGCCAGCGGGGGGATTCCTTCAGCTTGAAGGCACCAATGAAGAGGATGAGACCGGGGATGGAGGAGCACCAGAAGATAACCTGCCAGGCAGCCACCTTGCTTTCGGCGGTCACGGTGGGATCATCGGCAGCACCTACCAGCATGGTTGTAACGAGACCAATGACGGCAGCAAATACGAGACCGACAGTCAGCATGAACTGGAACATGCCGGTGCCCTTACCACGGGAGTTGGCATCCAGGCATTCAGCCAGGTACATGGGTACCACCACACCTACGAGACCGGCGCTGGCGCCCTGCAGGATACGGCCACCCATCAGCATCTCAAACACGCCATTGGAGAAGCAGATGACCGGAATGCTCAGCGTGAAGAGCAGGGCGGAAAGGATGATGACCTTCTTGCGGCCCAGCCATTCTGCCAGCATGCCGGCAAACAGGGAGGAAAGCACGGAGCCGAACAGCACGGCCGCCACAACGATGGCCAGCTGCTGCGGGGTGTACGATGAGGTCTTCTCGATGTAGGGCAGAGCTGCGGCAATCACGCCTACGTCAATACCATACAGAAGACCACCAAGGCCAGCCATCACCATCAGGTAAAGGGCATAGCGTTTTACGGAGCTCGGAAGCTCGACTTTGGTTGCGTCGGTACTCATAACGGGCGATATTATACCAGCCCTGTGTCTTAGTGCAACACTAAAGTGTCGAAGCTGCCTGCTTTTTTGGTGTATCGGTACTCAGCGGGCCAGCACTGCCGGTGTGCCGCTCATGCCTGTGGCAGATATGGGGCGTATGGCTATGCGGTCCAGAGCGTTTGCCACGCGGGGCGGCAGGGTGGTGCTGGTGCAGTTGCCGGGCAGTACATCCAGCGTGAACCAGCGGCCTCTGCTGCCCACCTGAATCACCCATTTACGGGCCTGTCCCTGCCAGCTGATGGCGCATCCGCTGCCGGTGTCCTGTGCCTGCGCGGCGGGGCGCTGCGGGCGCGTGCTGCCGCACCAGGGCATAGCCGGTGGCAGGGCAAGGGTGGGGTACATGCGCCTGAGCACTTTGTGAATGCCGCCGCGGTTGGTTCCCAGGGAACGCCAGCTCCAGAAGAGCTGCCCGCAGCTCTGGCGGGCCAGCTGCCGGGAGTAGCCTATCTGCCGCCCGATTTCACTGGCAGGGCGGCCGGGGTCTTCCTTGCTGTCGATACGCACCGAGGCAATTCCGGGCCACACCGGGCGGCTGGGGTTGATGCCGCTCCACCAGCGCATGAGGGCAGGGAAGCTCTGCGGGCCTTCGCAGCGCCAGTAGAGCTGGGGTGAGAGGTAGTCTACCCAGCCGTTGGCAAGCCATTTGCGGGCATCGCAGGCAAGGTCTTCGTAGGCATTGATGCCGGCTTCCACATTGGAGGGGAAGCCCGGCTGCCAGATACCGAACGGGCTGATGCCGACGCGCACATGCGGCTTGACCTGTTTCACCTGGCGATAGAGGGTCTGCACAAAGGAGTTGATGGCTTCGCGCCGCTGGGCGGGGGTGCGGCCGTCTCTCACATTGTGGTGCGGGGGGTAGGGGTAGAAGTAGTCATCCAGGTGCACGCCGTCAATGTTGTAGCGCTTCACCACATCCATGATGACACTCAGTACATAACTCCGGGTCTGGGGTTGGCCGGGATTCAGAATCTGGGTGGTGCCGGCCTGCAGCAGCCAGCCGGGCTGGCGGCGGGCAATGTGCCCCCGCCCGCTGGGGCGGCCGGATATGGTGGCCCGGAAAGGGTTGAACCAGGCGTGTATTTCAATGCCGCGGCGGTGTGCTTCCTGTATGGCGTAGGCCAGGGGGTCATACCCCGGGTTTTCGCCCGCGCCGCTCAGCCAGACACTCCAGGGCTCCAGTCGGGATTGGTAGAGCGCATCGCCATTGGGGCGCACTTGCAGCACCAGGGCATTCAGGCGCAGCCGCGCAGCTGTTTCGATGATGTGGAGCAGTTCTTCCTTCTGCTGTTCTGCTGGCAGTCCGGCCCGGCTGGGCCAGTCCAGGTTGAACACCGTGGCGACCCAGGCGGCGCGGAACTCGCGGGCGGGCTCCGGTGCGGTTTCGTTGACCTGCTGCCAGGCTTGTGCCAGGGTGGTGGCTGCAAAAAGGAGGATGAGGAACAGTTGCTTCACGTGGCTGCGTATCGGTTGGTGGGGAATGCGGTTCAAGGTTTAAGCAGGGGCTGGTATTATACTTCCTCTGCCACATCATCCTGCGGCAGGTGGCGGAGCAGGTCTGCCGGCAGGCCATCGATATCCGGCGTGCTTTCCGGGTCTTCTGCTACTTCATCGGCAGTGTCGCTTTCCGGGTCCTCT
>JAEIGA010003795.1_pt1 | contig 23515 bp, 21 predicted proteins | sample 9270691 | NCBI WGS metagenome assembly JAEIGA01 (sample SAMN17057246, study PRJNA624740) | gut metagenome | biome: biome; isolation source: fecal sample | host: Bos grunniens | place: China: Xizang | collected 2019 | reverse complement strand
TAGATACACGGTGTCTGCTTTGGCAGAAAGTTTTTTCAAATCACTGACAACCGTCTTTTTGTCTTGGGGAATAATGTAATTGGGTTTGAATCCATCCTCAATGTCCACACTGAGTTCTTTTTCAGCCAAATCGCGGATGTGTCCACGGCTGGCGGCAACAATATAATCCTTGCCAAGGAAGCTTTGAATTTTTTTGATTTTTCCAGGAGATTCAACAATTACAAGACTTTTTCCCATTATCTTTTCATTTTGGACTGCAAAGTAAGGAACAATCAAGGGGATTTTCAAATTTTGTTGTTAATTTTGTAGGAATTTTGTGAAGAAAATGAAAAGAGAGACTCAAAATAAAGTGATTAAGTGGGTGTGGCTTGTTGGAATGGCCCCCCTTGTGGCGATTATACTGGCCTTATTGTCAGTGTGGGCCTTTGCGAAAATTCCTTCTTTTGAGGAATTGGAAAATCCCGAGAATAAATTGGCAACCCAGGTTCTGTCGGATGATGGGCAGATTTTGACCACCTTTCACATTGAAAATCGTTCGTATGTCACGTACGATCAGTTGTCTCCCCATTTGATTCATGCTTTGATTGCGACGGAGGACTGCCGTTTCTACTACCATTCCGGAGTGGACGTGATGAGTCTGGGCCGTGTGGCGGTCAAAACCATTCTGGGTGGTGACAGCGACCAAGGAGGCGGTAGTACGGTGACGCAGCAGCTCGCCAAGACCTTGTATCCCCGCGAGGAAACCCGCAGCAAGATACCCGGAGCCCGTTATGTCAAACTTGTCTGGATTAAGCTGCGCGAGTGGTTTACCGCGGTAAAATTGGAAAGGAACTATACCAAGAGCGAAATTATCACCATGTATTTCAATTCGGTGTTCTATGGCAGTAATGCTTATGGAATTCGTGCGGCAGCTCGTACCTTCTTTGATAAATTGCCCTCTGAATTGACGGCGGAAGAAAGCGCTTTGCTGGTGGGAGCGGTCAATGCACCAACCCGTTACAACGCACGAATTCACCCGAAAAGAGCCTTGGCGCGTCGAAATTTTGTGCTTTCTCAAATGAAGAAAGAAGAATTTTTGACCTCGGCACAGTATGATTCCATTTCGGCTCTTCCCATTCAGTTGAATTATCAGGTTCAGGATCATAATGCAGGAAAAGGTCCTTATTTCCGTGATATGCTCCGTCGTGTGATGAATGCCAAAGAGCCCCAGCGCAAGAATTATGAGCAGGAGGAAGATTATCGTGTGGATTCTTTGCAGTGGGCAAACAATGCGCTTTATGGCTGGCTGAACAAGAATTTCAAGGCGGACGGCAGTCGTTATGATTTGGATAGAGACGGTCTGCGTATTCACACGACCATCAATTATAAGATGCAGCAGTATGCCGAAGAGGCGGTAGCGGAGCATTTGGGTAAGGATTTGCAGAAGTCATTCTGGCGCGATTTGAGAGGAAAGAAAAATCGTCCTTTTACGGATGATATTCCCCAGGAGACGGTCGATCGTCTGATGAAACAAGCGCGTCGCTGGAGCGATCGTTATCGTTTCTTGAAATCCACCGGCCTTTCTGACAAAGAGATTTATAAGACTTTCTCTGAAAAGACCGAAATGCGTGTATTTTCTTGGAATAGCAAGGGATATATCGATACGGTGATGACTCCGGATGATAGTATTCGTTACTATAAATCGCATCTTCGTGCCGCTTTTATGGCGGTCGAGCCGGTTACGGGCTATGTCAAGGCTTATGTGGGCGGACCCGATTACCGCTATTTCAAATATGACAATATCCGTCAAGGAAAGCGTCAGGTGGGTTCGACCATCAAGCCTTTCCTTTATACCTTGGCTATGCAGGAGGGATTGACCCCTTGTACCCAGGTGGCGAATATTCCCCAGACTTTCTATCTCTATGATGGTACCGTCTGGACGCCGCGAAGCACGGACCGTGATGATTGGATTGGTAATATCGTTACCCTGAAATGGGGGCTTGCCAAGTCTTCCAATAATATTTCTGCGCATCTGATGAAGCGTTTCGGGCCGGCCCCTATGGTGCAGTTGATGCATAAAATGGGTGTGGGCAGTTACATTCCGGCTGTTCCTTCCATTTGTGTGGGCTCTGCCGAGGTAAATGTCTATGAGATGGTGTCTGCTTATAATACCTTCCCGTCCAAAGGAATGTATGTGGAGCCTATGTTTGTAACCAAGATTGAAGACAATACAGGTAATGTCCTGACGAACTTTTCCAATACTCGTCGTGAGGCTGTCAGTCCGAAAATTGCCTATCTGATGGCCAACCTGATGCAAGGTGTTGTCAATCACGGAACAGCCATCCGACTCCGCGCAAAATACAAGCTGAAAGGAGAGATTGCCGGTAAGACCGGAACCACCAATGAACATTCGGATGGTTGGTTCATCGGTTATACGCCCTCATTGACAGCAGGAGCCTGGGTAGGTGGTGAAGATCCGCAGATTCACTTTGAAGCTCTTGCGCTTGGTGGTGGTTCCAATATGGCCTTGCCGATTTGGGGAATCTTTATGAAAAAAGTGCTCGAGGACGGTACGCTCGGAATCAGTGAAAATGATAAATTTATTCTTCCGGGAGGTCTGGATGTGGATTTGGAGTGTGATGGTAGCGATCAGGATGTAGCCAAACAAGAAAAAGAAGAGGAGGAAGATTTCTTCTCTTAACGTTCACAGGCAGTAAAGATGGGGATATGATATTTCAGTATCAAAATACAGATATCTTTTATCAGACTTATGGAGAGGGGCCTGTCGTGATTTGTCTGCATGGCTGGGGCTGTACCCATGAGATTTTTGCCCCTTTGGCGACGCTGTTGAGTGCCGGCTATCGTGTGTGCGCTTTGGATTTGCCCGGATTCGGACTGTCGCAGGAGCCGCCTACCGTGTGGGGAATCGAGGATTATGTCCAGATGCTGGAAGCCTTTATTTCCGACCTCGTGCCGTCACAGCAACGTGAATCTCTTTCTTTAGTCGGACATTCTTTCGGAGGGCGTATGTCCATTCTGTATGCGTCCCGTCATACACTTTCCCGCGTCGTGCTGGTGGATGCGGCGGGTATCAAACCGAAGCGCCCGCTCTCCTATTATATAAAGGTATATACTTATAAGTTCATCCGTTTCTTTTTGTTGAACGTGTTGCGCGCTCCCCACTGTTTTGAACGCTACCGTGCAGGAAAAGGATCGGCGGATTATAATGCGGCTTCTCCCCGAATGAAAGCCGTACTCTCCAAGGTCGTGAATGAGGATTTGACACATTGTCTTCCTGCGATTTCTGCCCCGACTTTGCTTTTTTGGGGTGAAAAAGATACGGCAACCCCTCTTTCCGACGCCTTGTTGATGGAGAAGAAAATACCCGATACAGGGCTTGTGCGAGTGCCTGGGGCCGGGCATTTCTCTTTTGTGGAGGCGCCCGCTCTCTTTGCCAAGGTGATGGCTTCATTTTTTAAGATTCAGTACTGATGTTGTCCTATTTGTTGTTTCTCCTGTTGGCGCTCACCGGAGCAATTTTGCAGTTTTTTACACTGCGATACGAATTGCGTATGTTTCAGCAGAACTCCTATCGTGTTGAACGTTTTTTGCGCTGGTATTTAGGGGGACGGAATTTCTTTGGCGCAACGCTGTCTTTCTTTAAAAGAGAAATCGTTAAGTTGCCATTGGTGTATACGGCCAGAGTCAAACGCTTGATTGTGAGCGATTTGCTCTTGACTTACCTCCTGTGTGGCTTGCTTCTTTATATGATTTCATGGGTTGAGGGTTACGATTTTGTCTCTGTCTTTACCCGTCCTTGGACAGCCCTTTTGGCGTTTGCACCGCTTCTGCTTTTGTCCAAAGCGCTTCTGCTTCTTGCCAATCTGGTGAATACGCCGGTGGAGAAAGCGATTGTGCGTTGGTATTATAAAGATGCAAAGAAGAAGATTGACTCTCATAAGGGATTGATTATCATCGGTGTTACAGGTAGCTATGGCAAGACCAGCACCAAAAATTATCTCTATCGTATCCTTTCCGAGAAATACAACACGCTTGTGACGCCTGGCAATTTTAATACGACCCTGGGTGTGGTGCGTACCATACGTGAAAAACTGGAGCCTTATCATCAGGTCTTTATTGTGGAGATGGGGGCAAAACAGGTGGGGGATATTCAGGAAATCTGTGATTTGGTGCATCCTCATATCGGTATTGTGAGTTCCGTTGGGCCTATGCATTTGGAGACATTCGGTAGTTTTGCCAATATCCAGAAGACAAAATTTGAGCTTGTCCGTTCTCTGCCATGTGATGGATTGGCTGTTATCAATGCTGATTCTCAGGGAATTGCGAGTTATCAAGAGGTGCCGACCCATTGTAAAGTGATTCGTTACGGGGTGAAAAATGGTGAGTATAAGGCGGAGAATCTGCAATATAGCACAGAGGGTTCTTCTTTTGATTTAGAAGGTGTGAGTTACAAGACGAATCTCTTGGGAGAAAGTAATATCTTGAATATCCTGGCTTCCTGTGCTGTTGCCCGACATTTGGGGCTGAGCGAGCGACAAATTCAGATGGCCGTAGCCAAATTACAACAGGTGGAGCATCGTTTGTTTGTAAGCAGGCAGGGTGCTGTTACGGTCATTGATGATGCCTATAATTCCAATCCTGAGGGGGCTTCCATGGCTTTGGATGTGCTTCGAGATATCAAGGGAGGACGTAAAATTTTGGTGACTCCCGGCTTTGTCGAGTTGGAAGAGCGTCAGTATGAAGAATGTTATAATCTGGGAAAGAAAGCTGCGCAATGTGCTGATTTTCTTGTGATTGTAAATAAATATAATCGTCAGGCCATACAAAAGGGGGCCTTGGAGGGCGGTTTGAACGAAGAAAATATCCTTTGTGTGGATAGTCTGAATCAAGCGGTGGCTGCTCTTCGATATTTGTTTGCCCCCGGAGATGTCGTCCTGTACGAAAATGATTTACCCGATACTTTTAAATAATAGATACCATGAAAATTACCGTAGGCCTTCTTTTTGGTGGCCGTTCTGTGGAAAATGAAATTTCTGTCGTAACCGCACTTCAGACCTTGGAGTCAATGGATAAGGAGCGTTATGAGATTGTTCCTATCTATATTGCCAAAAGTGGAAAATGGTACAGCGGGGAAAAATTGCTGGCAGTGTCCAATTACAAGGATATGCAGACGCTTTTGGCGCAGACCCCGCAGGTTTATATGCGTCCGATTTATGGAGATCATAATCTCTATTTGGTCAAGAAAAGCCTGTTCGGAAAGGACGTGCTTGCTAAATTGGATGTGGTGCTGCCTACTTTGCATGGTACCAATTGTGAAGATGGAACGCTGCAAGGCGTGCTGACCAGTACGGGGGTTCCTTTTGTGGGCTGCAACACCTTGGCTTCTGCCAATGGCATGGATAAAATTACCATGAAAATGATACTCAAGGAATGTGGTATTCCTGTGGTGGATTATTTCTGGTTTAACGATAAAGAGTGGTATGCCGATCGCGACGCCGTGATTGTGCGTTTGGAAAATCGTTTGGCGTATCCGGTGATTGTCAAACCAGCAAACAGCGGCAGTAGCGTGGGTATCAAGGCAGCACATAATCGGGAGGAATTGATTGAAGCGGTGGATGAGGCTGCGTCATTTACTACGCGTGTCATTGTAGAACGCTTGGTAACGCGTCTGAAAGAGGTAAATTGCTCTGTGATGGGAGATTACAATGATTGTGAGACCTCGGTTTGCGAGGTGCCTATGCGCAGTGGCGAGATTTTGAGTTATCAGGACAAGTATATGCGCGGTGGCGGTGGTAAAAATGCCGGTACCAAAGGTGCGAAAATGGGCGGAACGAAAGGGGGCGGACTCTCCGGAGAAAGCGAGGGTATGCGCTCTACCTTGCGTGAAATCCCTGCCAAATTGCAGGAGGGCGAGACGGAAAGAATCCAGACGCTTGCCAAAGAGACTTTCAAGGCGCTTTCTTGTGATGGTTTGAGCCGCATTGACTTTATTATTGATGAGGAGGACAGAAACATTTATGTAAATGAAATCAATACGATTCCGGGCTCCTTGTCATCATATCTGTGGGAATACAGTGGGAAAAAGTTCCCCGAGGTTATCGATCGTCTGATAGAGTTGGCTTTTGCCCGCTCGCGCGAGGAATCATTCAAGATTACAGATTTCGGAGGTAATATCTTCGCTGCTATGCCCTCTGGCGGAGCTAAAATCAGCAAATAGTCTCGTGCTACTACGGGATTTCATACTCTCTTCCAGACTGTCTCTTTCGGATTTGTATGGCGTTGAGGAGGCGGGCGCGTTGGTGTCTCGTCTGTGCGAGCAATTGTTGGGCTGCTCTCCTTATACCTATATTGTCGAGCCGGAATGGTCTATTCCTGTCGAAAAAGAGGAGGAGTTGAATCAGGCTCTGCAACGCTTGCTTTCCCATGAGCCTATTCAATATGTTTTGGGCTATGCTGATTTTATGGGGATGAAACTGCGTGTAAGTCCGTCGGTGTTGATACCCCGTCCAGAAACGGAAGAACTCTGTCAGCGTATTATCGATGCTTATGCGAAGATCCCTCAAGAAAAAGGTCCTCGGAGGATTTTGGATTTGTGTTGTGGGAGCGGTTGTATCAGTTGGGCAATGGCGAAAGCTTTTCCCGACGCCCAAGTGTATGCCGTAGATTTGTCGCAGGAGGCTTTGGCCCTTGCGCGCAGTCAAAATGTTCCGGGCGTCAATGCTCCTCATTTTATACAGGCAGATGTGCTGGATACAGATGCTCTGTGTTCCATATTGTCCGCTTCTTTGTTACAGGAGTCTCCCGATTCTTTGCTTTCTTTTGATTTGGTGATTAGTAACCCGCCCTATGTGCGCGATTTAGAGAAAGCTCAGATGCAAGAAAATGTTCTCTTGTATGAACCTCATTTGGCCCTTTTCGTGCCGGATGATGACCCCTTGCGTTTCTATCAGAAAATTGCTTCTGTTTTTTCTCAATTGGGGACGGATTCTTCTCTTTGCGCACTTGAAATCAATGAAGAATTTGCGGAAGAGGTAAAAATTTTATTTGGCAAAAACGCGTACCAAGTGTGCTCAGAGCGTGATTTTAGAGGAAAAGATCGCTTTGTTTTTGCAAAAAAGAAATAAAGGGAAAATAATTGTGGCACGCATATTGCAATTACTTAAACCGAATAGTTTTTTCATAGGTTTAAGTTTTTAGGTTAGATTTCAAGAGTCCCTCGTTGCGAAACGCGGGATTCTTTTATTTTGTGAGATTTTTAATAAAAATTTTACAAAAAGTTTGCAGAATCAAAAAAGTTGCGTATCTTTGCAGCCCGATTTGAAAGAGGAAACAGTCTCTTAGCTCAGTTGGTTAGAGCGCTACACTGATAATGTAGAGGTCACTGGTTCAACTCCAGTAGGGACTACAAAATTTGGGGTATTAGCTCAGTTGGTAGAGCACCTGCCCTGCAAGCAGGGGGTCAAGAGTTCGAATCTCTTATGCTCCACAAAGGATCAGCAAAATGCTGGTCCTTTTTTTGTTTATATTTCTTGCTTTCGTTCTAATTTCTTATCTTTGTTTGTTGAACCTTAAAACAAAGTTAAATGAACAAGCTATCTACAATGTTTTTTGCACTTGTCTGTGTATGCGCGTTTTTTGCTGTTTCTTGCGAAAAAGTGATTCCTGATGATCCTGCAGGGGTGCTAACCATTGAAGGTACCCAATGGCGCAGTGCGGAAAAAGTCGATACAAGTGCTGCGGGAGAAGATTATTTCGGACTTATTGATTTTGGTGTCGATTCGCTAGGTAAATTCTGTTCGGGCACCTTTCTCCTAATGGATAATGTGGCGATTGCCTCTCGTAAAAATGCGGCTGGCTATGCGGATTGTACGATTAAGAAAGTGAGGGAAACGGCTGATACTATTTATTATGAGGTGACGCTGAAGCCGGAGATTTTGGACATTGAAGTGACGTCGGAATTCAGGGTTACTTCTAATTATTCAAAAGCAATCATTTATAACGGTGGGGTATCGACGGAGGAATTGGTGCGTGTCAAGAAACCCTACGCACTTATTACGAAGATGCCGGAAATGAATTTTGCTAAAACGCAATGGCGTAGCGTGGCGCCTGTCAAGTTTCTGAATAAAGACGGCGCGGTGACTCCTGTTTACAATGTGCTGGATTTTAGTTTGTCGAAAAACGGTTCTTTGACGACGGTGGAATGCGTTATGGATCAAGGAACATTCACCAAAGTTGATGGTACAACTCCTTCAACAATCAATCGTTATAACTTGCTGCAGGGTTCTGATTCTATAGGTGATTATTGGAGCATCTTGAATGTAAGTAATAATTCAGAAATGCGTTTCTATCCGAATTATCCGCAGACTTCTTTGACTTTGAACTTTTACCAAAACTCTTCTTTGGAGGATAGTTTTACTTATGTTAGAGTGACTGCTCCCTCTTCCATTGCCGGTTTGAACTAGCAGAATGGGCGTTTGCAACAAAAGAAGGACGACCTTCTTGTAAAATATAATGAGGTTGGCGTATGTGTCGGCCTCATTTTTGTATGGTAGGAGCGGCTCTGTCCGGACGGTGGAGCCGAGGATATAAATAAAGGTTTTGAGCAAAATAAATAAGCTATGCGTGTTGTAATTCAAAGAGTGCTGTCTGCCTCAGTCACGATAGACGGACAAGTCAAATCCAGTATAGGAAAAGGGTTGATGATTTTGTTGGGCGTGGGGCACGAGGATGAAAAAGCCGATGCGGATTATCTGGCGAAAAAAATCGCCGCTCTGCGCATTTTTGATGATGCGGACGGGGTGATGAATTTGAGTGTAAAGGATATCTCCGGAGAACTTCTGGTGGTGAGTCAGTTTACCCTGATGGCTTCCACGCGTAAGGGGAATCGTCCGTCTTATATCGCGGCGGCAGGGCACGAGAAAGCTATTCCTATGTATGAGTATTTTTGTGACATTTTGTCAGAAAATACTGGCATTCAGGTGCAGACCGGGGAGTTTGGTGCGGATATGAAGGTCGAACTTATCAACGACGGACCTGTTACAATCTGTATGGATTCAAAGAATATTTGATGTGATTTTATAAAAATTGGTAACTTTGTAGAAATGTTTAATGTTACGAAAATACTGATTGTCGATGACGAAAGGCCGATTCGCAACTCTCTGAAAGGGATGTTGGAGGATGAAGGCTATTCGGTAGATGCGGCTCCGGATGGTATGACTGCCTTGAAAATGGTGGCAGAACAGTATTACCAAGTCGTTTTGTGCGATATCAAGATGCCCGGCATGGACGGCATCGAGGTGCTGACAGCTTTGCGGGAAAAAAGTCCCGATACGGCTGTGGTAATCATGACAGGACACGGAGATATCGATACGGCCGTGGAATGTATCAAGAAAGGAGCCTATGATTTTCTGGTAAAGCCTCCCGACTTGAATCGTATTTTGATTACCATTCGCAATGGTATCGCCCAGGCCAAACTGGTGGGTGAGACCAAAATTTTGAAGAAGAAGGTGTATCACGGTGTGGATATGGTGGGGGAGTCTGCCGGAATTCAAGCCGTTCGTGACATGATAGACAAGGTGGCACCGACCGATGCCAGGGTGCTGATTACCGGTGAAAATGGCACGGGAAAAGAGTTGGTGGCGCGCAGTCTGTATCGATTGAGCAAGCGAAGCAATATGCCTTATATTGAGGTGAATTGCGCGGCGATACCTTCGGAATTGATTGAAAGTGAATTGTTTGGGCACGAAAAAGGCTCGTTTACCTCTGCCGTCAAACAGCATAAAGGAAAGTTTGAGCAGGCGGACGGGGGCACCCTCTTTCTGGATGAAATCGGCGATATGAGTTTAGCGGCTCAGGCAAAAGTGCTGCGTGTGTTGCAGGAGAAGAAACTCTCCCGCGTGGGGAGTGATAAGGATATAGAGGTGAATGTGCGCGTGCTGGCGGCCACCAACAAGGACTTGAAAGCAGAGATTGCCAAGGGGAATTTTCGCGAAGACCTGTATCATCGTTTGAGCGTGATTGTGATTCCTGTTCCTTCGCTGGATGCAAGAAAAAGCGATATTCCTCAGTTGGTAGATTATTTTATCGAGCAAATCAGTCAGGATACGGGTATGCCTCGCAAGACGGTTTCCCCTCAGGCCATGCAGCTGCTGGTGGATAAGTCCTGGACGGGAAATATCCGCGAATTGAGAAATATAGTAGAACGTCTGATGATTTTGGGTGCGTCCCATATCACTGAAGACGATATACAGAAATATGTTTTTTAGAATATGAAATTCAACCCATCATTTTTTGGAACGCAAGAGCATCGTAAGTTCAATTACATTCCTCGTTACTATGATCCTGAAAAGGAGAGACGCAAGGAAATTTTCGGCCATGTGGATGGCACTTACGAAAAAGAAGACAAGAAGCCGGGCGATTATATTCGCAGAAATATGCGTCAGGAACGCGCAAGGAAGGATGTGACAACTTCTGCCCAAAAGATTATCGGCCTGGTGGGTATGATCCTCTTTTTGGTGGTATTGATTTATATTGCCAAATTTTATCAGATGTTGTAAGATGAAAATCAGGGTACTTCCGGGAAATATAGCCAATATGATTGCCGCAGGAGAGGTGGTGCAGCGCCCTGCTTCTGTGGTTAAGGAGTTGGTGGAAAATGCGGTGGATGCTGGCGCGGATAGAATCGATGTCAATATCGTGGATGGCGGAAGAACCCTCATTCAGGTCATTGATAATGGTTGCGGAATGTCGCAAGAGGATGCTGTCTTGTGCTTTGAAAGGCATGCGACCAGCAAAATCAGCAGTGCCGAGGATTTGGAAAGCATTTCGACATTCGGTTTTCGTGGCGAAGCGCTGGCCAGTATAGCCGCGATTGCGGAAGTGACGCTCCGTACCCGCCGCAAAGAAGACGAGACGGCCCTGGAGGTGCATTTTGCTGCCTCCCAAAATCAGGGTGTGGAGCTTACACAGGGGCCTTGCGGCTCTAATTTTATGGTGCGTAATCTTTTCTACAATGTGCCGGCAAGACGCAAATATCTCAAAAGCGATTTGGTCGAATTCAGGCATATTGTCGAGGAATTTGAGCGTGTCGCATTGACCCGTTGCGATATCGCTTTCAGCCTCACGCATAATGGGAAGGAGGTTTTTGTTTTGAAACCAGCGCCCTCCTTGAAGATGCGCATCAAGGATTTGTATTCCTCCTCCGTTGCGTCAGAGTTGTTGGATATTTCAGAACAGACTTCGGTGGCGGCGTTCAACGGTTTTGTGGGCAGGCCCGAGTCGGCTCGCAAGGGACAGACGCACCAATTCTTTTTTGTCAACGGCCGTTATTTCCGTAGTCCTTATTTGAGCAAAGCGGTGGCAAAAGCCTACGAGGGAATGATTCCGGATGGAATGATGCCGTCCTATTTTATTTTTATCGACGTTCCACCATACAGCGTGGATGTGAATGTTTCTCCGACCAAAACAGAGATTAAGTTTGAAGAGGATAGCATTATTTTCAGTACGCTTTTTGCGACGATCAAAGGGGTGCTCGGACAACAGAGTTTTGGGGATACCCTGGATTTCGGTGGGTCGCGTATGACGGAAATTCCGATAAGCCGCGCTTATAATGAACTGCACCCCTTGCGAGTGCCTGATGCGCCGCTTGACCCGGATTACAATCCTTTTGATACTGATGGTTTTCCGAACGAGCCCAATCCGTTTACGAGCTTCTCAAACGATGAGACGAGTGCTTTTACGGGCGTGTCCTTGGGTGGGACGAGTTCTTTTGCAGATGCTTCTTATGTGGATAAAAAGGAGAGTTACGGGAAATTATTTGAGGATGTCCAGCTTGCAACTTCTTCTGCTATTGTGTTGGATGATAAGTATATACTGACGCAGAGAGGAGCTTCGCTACTGGTGGTGAATATCCGTCGGGCGCGCCTGCGTGTCCTGTATGAAAAATACTATGCCATCTTGTCCAGAAACGGTCATTGCACGCAGACGGCTTTGTTTGAAACGCCGGTTTACGTAGGGGTGGAGAATGCTCTTTTGCTTGAGGAGCATTTGGAATTGTTGAATCTGCTCGGTTTTGAAATCCGCATGTTTGGCAACGATACCATTGTTGTCAGCGGTGTACCCGAGGGCTTTTCGGCAGATAGCGGGGCGGTAGAGCAGGTTGTTGCCGATGTGATCGATATTCTGAAAGAGAAGATGACGACGCTGGAGGAGGCGATGCTTTCTTCCATGTCGTTGCGCTTTGCGCAGTCGGCGGTTTCGGGAGGACAATCCTTTCAAGCGAGTGAGGCGTCCAGGCTGGTGAACGACTTGTTTGCCTGCTCGGATAGTGAAATTACTCCGCAGGGTAAGAAGATTTATGTTTGTTTGACGACTGCGGATTTAGATAAGAGATTTTAATGATGTACTATAGCAGCAATGGTTGTCTGGGCAATATTCCCCAGATTACGAAAAATCTAATCATCATCAACCTTTTCGTGTTGGTTTTCAGCGAACTTCGGCCGGATTTCATGTATTCGACCTTCTCGCTTTTTTACCCCTCATCGCCGTTTTTCCATTGGTGGCAGCCTTTGACGCATATGTTTATGCACGGTGGATTTTGGCATTTTTTCTTTAATATGTACACCCTCTTTCTTTTCGGTTCTGTCTTGGAGAGAATGTGGGGGCCTCGAAAATTTTTGCTCTTTTATTTTGTAACCGGATTGGGTGCTGCGGCCCTTCATACCGGTGTACAGGCTATTCAGGTTGCTGTTTTGACGGAGCAGATGGCTCAAGGAGTCGCTACGGCGGCCAGTTCTTTGGGAGTTTTGTATAACACGCCGACCGTCGGTGCTTCCGGTGCGATTTACGGACTTTTGGTGGGCTATGCCATGTTGTTCCCGGATTCCCGTATGACCTTGATTTTCCCTCCGGTAACCTTGAGTGCCAAATGGATGGTGATCATTTTTATTGTAATTGAACTTTTTACAGGCGTTTTCGGAAGGGTGATGAATGTGGCTCATTTCGCCCATTTGGGAGGTGCACTTTTTGGCTGGCTCTTGATTCTGTTCTGGAAGAAAAAAGGGTCTATGTATGACTATGACCGCTAAAAAACGAGCCAAGAAGAAAAGGCCCGGATTCTTCGGGGTGACGGCAAGAATCGTGATGACGGTTTTTGCAGCCCTGTTGTTTTTATCCTATTTGAGTGTGGTGGTAAATCCCGCTTCAGTGTGGTTCTTTTCCATTTTTGGCATTCTTTTCCCGGCTTTGATTCTGATTAATTTCTTCCTTTTGGTGTGGGCGATATTCCGTCGTTCTTCCTCCTTTTGGATTCCTCTTCTGATTTTATTGCCGGCCTTTTTTGTCATTGATCGTTATTGGGCTTTCCATACGCCTTCGGAAGAAGAACCGGAGTTGAGAATGATTTCCTACAATGTGGGACGTTTTGAGATTGAACGCGGGGAGGGGGAACTATCCAAAGAAGACAGGCGGGATTTTATTTTTTCGAAATTAAGGGCGGAAGAGGCCGATGTAATTTGTTTGCAGGAGTTTAGGGTGGAGGCGTATGAGGATGTCAAGGCTGTTTGCAAACGCTATTTCCCTCGTTATGAATGTGCCTATTATGCGTTTCCGGATGCACACAGCAAGGTGGGAAATGTGACCTTGAGCCGTTATCCCATTCTATCCAAATCCTTTCAGACTTTTGAGGGTAGTACCAATTTGATTTTATATACGGATGTGCGGCTCAAGCAGAAAAATATCCGCATATATAATTGTCACTTACAGAGTTATAGTATTTCCCTGCCGGGATTGATAAAGACGGTGGATGAGGGAGAGGAATACTTGCGGACGACCGGGGCGAAAATGCGAAACTCTATTCTGCGTCGTCCCCGTCAGGTGGATGAAATTTTGAAAAATATTCAGAAATGTCCCTTGGAAAGTCTGGTCTGCGGGGATTTTAACGATACACCGATGTCGCATACTTATTTTGCCTTGCAGAGGGGGCATAAAGATAGTTTTGCCGAAGCAGGAAATGGCTTTGGTGCCAGTTATTACTATTTTTGGCCTTTGCTTCGCATCGATTATCTTTTGTATGGGGAATCCTTGCGGGCGATTGCTCACAAAAGCCCCCATTGGATTTATTCTGACCATTATCCTGTGATTGTTGATTTTGTATGGAACAAGAAATAAAAAAATGTCTTGAGGTTTTGCGCGCGGGTGGCGTGATTCTGTATCCGACCGATACCGTTTGGGGAATAGGCTGCGATGCCTCCAACCCCGAGGCGGTGGAAAAAGTCTATGCCATCAAGCGTCGTTCTGATTCCAAATCTTTGGTTTTGTTGGCCTCCGATATTGATATGGTGGCAGCCCACGTGGAGGAGATTCCCGAGATGGCGCTTCAACTCATCGAGGTCAATGACAAGCCGATGACTTTGATTTATCCAAAGGCGTTCAAGCCGGCTTTGGCACCGGCTGTAGTGGCCGAGGATGGCAGCGTGGCTTTTCGTATTCCGAAGATGGATTTTTGTCAGAAACTGGCTCATCGCCTGCGTCGTCCTTTGGTTTCGACTTCTGCCAATCTTTCGGGGGCAGCGACGCCGAGAACCTATTCGGAGATTTCACAGGAAATTCTTTCAGCGGTGGATTATGTGGTGGACCCGCAGTGGGCGATTCCCGGGCCGGGACGTGCTTCGCAAATCATCAAGGTGGAAATGGATGGCCGTTTCAAAATTATTCGTGCGTAAATGGAACTATTTTATAGTCAAGATGTTAACGAGCATTTGCTGACGCTCTCCGAGGAAGAGGCGCGTCATTGTGTCAAGGTGTTGCGCCACAAAGTCGGCGATGAAATTTTTGTGATTGACGGGCAGGGGCAACTCTTGAAATGTATTTTGACGGCGACCGGTTCTTCGCGTGCAGAAGCGGAAATTGTCGAGCGTACGCCCTCTTTCGGTGGGCATCCTTATCATTTGACCATGGCGGTCTGTCCGACCAAAAATAATGAACGTTTTGAATGGTTTGTGGAGAAGGCCTGCGAAATCGGCGTCGATTGTATTGTTCCTTTGCTTGGGGAACGTTCCCAGCGACGGGTGTATAAGACAGACAGGGCGCGAAAAATTTTGGTGTCTGCAGCCAAACAATCTTTGAAGGCGGCTGTCCCTCAAATGAATGAGATGATGGGGGTGCGGGAGTTTGTTCAGCAGGATTTCGGTCAAGCGCTCAAGTGTATCGCCTATTGTTTTGAAGAGGAGGCCGATGCGCGTCAATCTCTGCCGGAAGTGCTTTCGCAATATGCTGGTAAAGAGGTAGTTGTCATGATTGGCCCGGAGGGGGATTTCTCTCCGCAAGAGGCTCATCTGGCGCTTCAGCATGGCTTTGTTCCTGTGCATTTCGGGGCTTCCCGTATGCGTACGGAGACGGCGGCTCTTTTTGCGGTTTCGGCCGTTTATCAGCATCATATCTAAGCAATGTATATCGGACTTATATCGGATACACACGGCGTCTTGGAAAAAGACATCCTGGATTTTCTCTCTCCCGTCGATCAGGTCTGGCACGCGGGCGATATCGGTGGCGATGCGGAGTTTTACAGCCGCCTGGCAACCTTGAAAAATCTGGTGGCGGTCTATGGCAATGCTGATGGGTATGATGTACGTGATTATTGTCCTCGTTATCAGTACTTTGAGTGTGAGGGAATGCGCGTTTTGATGACCCATATCGGAGGTTATCCCGGGCGTTATGCTCCCGAGGCATTGGCGAAAATAAAGGCGTACAAACCCGATATTTTTGTCTGCGGGCATTCGCATATCTTGCGTGTGGTCAATGATGCAAAATTAGGCGTTTTGGTGCTGAATCCGGGGGCTGCCGGGCGTCAAGGATTCCATTTGGTGCGGACGGCTTTGCGCTTCAAAATCGAGGATGGGCAGATAAAAGAGATGGAGGTGTACGAGGCCCCGAAATAATTTTGGTGGATTGGTCAAATATATTTATATTTGCACAAGAATATGAAGAGCCATCAATCATACGAAAAATAGTACAGTTTCCTGCAAAGGGAACTGTTTTTTTATGGTTTGGAGAAATGATGAAAACAAAGCGTGATATGTTGTTGAAAAATGTGCTTTTTGTAGCCAATCAAAAGGCGACAAGATGCGATGTGCTTGTGGGTGAAAAAGGCTACTCGTTTGTGACGGCCTCCGATGAGATTCCGGCTGATGTTCAGACTATTCAGGCGGACAATTATTTGCTTTGCCCCTCTTTGGCGGATATGCACGTGCATTTTCGTCAGCCCGGGTTGGAGTACAAGGAGACCATTGCGAGTGGAAATGCTGCGGCAGCCCGCAGTGGTTATGGCCTGGTGGCAACCATGCCCAATCTCAATCCGGTGCCTGATACTTTGGAGACCATTGCGGTGCAGGAAGACTGCATTGCCAAGGATGCGACCATCACCGTTCTTCCTTACGCCTCCATCACTTTGGGCCGACACGGGGAGACGGTCGTGGATATGGCAGCCCTGAAGTCGCATTGTGTGGGCTTTTCGGACGATGGCAGCGGGGTGCAGTCGGAAACGATTATGGAGCAGGCTATGCAATTGGCTGCGCGTTATGATTGTGTGATTGCAGCGCATTGTGAGGATAATACCTTGCTCCGTGGCGGGTATATTCACGATGGAGAATATGCCAAGGCGCACGGTCACAAAGGTATTTGCTCGGAAAGTGAGTGGGGACAGATTGCTCGCGATTTGGTCTTGGCGGAGAAGACGGGCTGTCGTTATCACGTATGTCACATTTCCACCAAAGAAAGTGTGGAGGTGATTCGTCAGGCGAAAAAGCGTGGCGTGAAAGTCAGCTGTGAGACGGCGCCGCATTATTTGGTGCTCAGTGATGAGGATTTGCAGGAAGAGGGTCGTTTCAAGATGAATCCTCCCTTGCGTGCAGAGCAGGACCGTCTGGCTTTGATTGAAGGCTTGAAAGACGGTACGATTGATATGATTTCCACCGACCATGCGCCGCACAGCGCCGAGGAAAAATCCAGAGGCTTGGCAAAAAGCGCCATGGGTATTGTTGGTCTGGAAACGGCCTTTTCAATTGTATATACCGAGTTGGTGGAAAAGGGCATCATCAGCCTTGAAAAACTTGTGGACGTGATGGCGGAAGCGCCCCGTCGCGTGTTTGGTCTGCCTTCGGCGTTGGAAGAGGGGAGTTTCGCTTTGTTTGAGTTGAATACGCCCTACCGCATCGACAGTGCGAATTTCTTGTCTATGGGCAAGGCGACGCCTTTTGAGGGTTGGACGGTCAAAGGAAATTGTGTGTTGAACATTCATAAAAATGAAAAAGTCTATGAGCAAATTGGCTAAAGGACTGTTTGAAATTAAAGGCAATCAGGCGGTTGCGCCGGGCTGTTATCTGCTTTCGTTGGAGGGGGATGCTTCTGCCGTAGCGGCAAGCGGACAGTTTGTGCAGTTGGCATTGCCGGGACGTTATTTGCGTCGTCCCATCTCTATTTGTGACTATGATGCGCGTCATCTGTTGTTGCTTTACAAGGTGGTGGGTGCCGGTACGGATCAACTTTCTGAAATGAAAGTCGGTGAACAAATTGAGGTTATCAGCGGCTTGGGAAATGGTTTCTGCCCTGAAAATACGACTCAAAAGGCCCTGCTTGTCGGCGGTGGCATGGGCGTGGCTCCCTTGTATCGCCTGGCAAAAGATTTGTTGGCGGCGGGCAAAGCCGTGCATGTGATTTTGGGATTCAATACCGCTGCCGAAGTCTGTCTGGAAACGGAATTCAAGGCGTTGGGTGTGGACGTAACCATCAGTACGGCTGACGGAAGCAAAGGTGTGAAAGGTTTTGTGACGGACGCCATTCAGACTTTGCCCCAGGATTATGATTATTTCTATACCTGCGGCCCGATGGTCATGATGAAGGCGGTGTGCCAATTGTGCCCGACCGAGGGGGAGGCGAGTCTGGAAGAGAGAATGGGCTGTGGTTTCGGTATTTGCTACGGATGTACCATCAAAACGGCGAAAGGTGCCAAACGTGTTTGTGCGGATGGCCCTGTGTTCGCAAAAGGAGATTTGCTATGGTAAAGGATTTGACTGTAAAATTGGGGGATTTGACCCTGAATAACCCTGTGATTCCCGCCAGCGGAACTTTTGGTTTCGGTTTGGAGATGCAGGATGAATTTGATTTGAATGTATTGGGCGGTATCAGCCTGAAAGGCTCTACCTTGGAGCCTCGTTTCGGTAATCCGACGCCGCGTATCGCAGAGTGCCGTGAGGGACTGATCAATTCCGTCGGTCTGCAAAATCCCGGTGTGGATGTGCTGATTGCTGAGAAAGTTCCCGCTTTGCGCAAAGTTTACAAGGGTTGTATCATTGCCAATATCAGCGGATTTTCTGTGGATGAGTATGTGGAATGCTGCCGCAGAGCCGATGCTTGTGAGGGTATTGACATGCTTGAGGTCAATATCTCCTGCCCCAATGTGCATGGCGGCGGTATGGCTTTCGGCACTGACCCCAAGATGGCTGCGTTGATTACAGAGAGCATCAAAAAAGTGACGAGCAAGCCGGTCTATATCAAGTTGAGCCCGAATGTGACGGATATTGTTGCCATGGCAAAGGCCTGCGAGGATGCGGGAGCCGATGGCTTGACTTTGATTAACACCTTGCTGGGTATGCGCATTGATATTCGTCGTCGCAAACCCATTGTTGCCAATACGATGGGTGGTTTTTCCGGTCCTGCGATTTTCCCCTTGGCTTTGCGCATGGTCTATCAGGTGGCCCATGCCTGCAAAATTCCTGTAATCGGATGCGGCGGTGTGGCGACAGCAGAAGATGTGATTGAAATGATGATGGCAGGTGCAACGGCCGTGCAGGTGGGTGCCGAGAATCTTCGTAACCCTTATGCCAGCAAGGAAATTGTGGAGGCTTTGCCCGCCTTGATGGATAAACTTGGAATTGATAATTTAAATAATCTCAGTATATGAACAAGGATGTAATCATTGCTTGCGACTTCAGCAGCAAAGAGGAAACGCTTGCTTTTCTCGATCGTTTTGAGGACTGCAAACCTTTCGTGAAAATCGGTATGGAACTCTTCTATGCCGCAGGACCTGATATCGTTCGTGAAATCAAGAAAAGAGGACACAAAATTTTCTTGGATTTGAAATTGCACGATATTCCCAACACCGTGAAAAATGCCATGCGCGTATTGTCGTCGCTGGATGTGGATATGTGTAATGTGCATGCAGGAGGAACCATTGATATGATGCGTGAAGCATTGGAAGGACTCAAACGTCCCGATGGTACCCGTCCTTTGTTGATTGCCGTGACCCAACTGACCTCTACCAGCGAGGAAAGAATGCAGAAAGATCTGTTGATTTCAGCCGGTATTGCCGAGACCATCGTGCATTATGCCAAAAACACCCGCGAAGCCGGTCTGGACGGTGTGGTTTGTTCCCCCTTGGAAGCTGCGATGGTGAAAGAGGCCTGTGGAAAGGACTTCATGACCATTACGCCCGGTATCCGTTTCAAGGATGCTGCCAAAGATGACCAGGTGCGTATCATGGACCCTGCCGGTGCCCGTGAAATCGGTTCTGATTTTATCGTGGTGGGACGCCCGATTACCGCTGCCGAAGATCCCGTGGCGGCTTACAAAAGATGTGTAAAAGAATTTTTAGGAGAATAAAACATGGAAAATAAAATTGCAAGCGCTCTGTTGAGCATCGGTGCTGTTTTCTTGAGACCCGAGCAGCCTTTCGTGTGGGCCAGTGGTATCAAAAGCCCTATCTATTGTGACAATCGTTTGACCCTTTCCGCACCGGCCGTTCGTACCTTGGTCGAGCAGTCTTTGGCGGAGACGGTTCGCAAATATTATCCCGAATGTGAAATGTTGATGGGTACTTCCACAGCGGGTATTGCCCACGCTGCGATTACCGCAGACATCATGAATCTTCCCATGGGTTACGTACGTGGTTCTGCCAAAGACCATGGCCGCACCAATCGCATTGAGGGTAAAATGGAAAAAGGTTGCAAGGTGGTTGTGATTGAGGATTTGATTTCAACCGGTGGCAGCTGTATTGATGTAGTTGAGGCCTTGCGCGAAGAAGGCGCTCAGGTGCTTGGCGTGGTGAGCATTTTTACCTATGGCATGAAGAAAGGTTTGGACCGCATGGCCCAGGCCAATGTGGAAAACCACTCTTTGAGCAATCTGGATGCCTTGGTGGAAGTAGCAGCCCAGGAAAATTACATCGCTCCCGAGTGGAAAGACAAAATCATCGCTTTCCGCAACAACCCTTCGGATGAAAGTTGGATTAAATAATTTTCCATCATCATGAAACACCTTATCGACCCTACCGATCTGACCAAACAGGAAACCGATCAGATTATCGCCCTTGCCGGGGATATGATTGCCAACAAGGCCAAGTACTGCGACAGCCAGCGTTATGGCAAATTGGCGACACTTTTTTATGAGCCGAGTACCCGTACCCGTTTGAGTTTCACTTCTGCCATGATGGAATTGGGCGGAAATGTATTGGGCTTCTCTTCGGCTACCAACTCTTCCGTGAGTAAGGGAGAGACCGTACAGGATACGGTTCGTGTAGTGAGCGCTTTTGCTGATGTGATTGCCATGCGTCACCATTTGGAGGGCGCGCCTTTGGCCGCTTCCATGGTGAGCCCTGTGCCCATTATCAATGCTGGTGATGGCTCTCACAGCCACCCGACACAAACCCTTACCGACCTTCTCACCATTTTCCGTGAACTCGGACAGATTGATGGCATTACCATTGGTTTTTGCGGTGACTTGAAATTTGGTCGTACCGTGCACTCTTTGATTAAGGCCTTGTCTCGTTACGAGGGCATCAAAATCGTTTTGATTGCTCCCGAAGAGTTGCGTTTGCCCGACTATATCAAACAGGATGTATGTTGCAGCGAGTCCATTCCTTTCCGCGAGGTGAGCACCATGGAAGAGGTGTTGGGCGAGTTGGATGTGCTCTATATGACCCGTGTGCAGAAAGAGCGCTTTCTGGATGAAGACGAGTTTGACAGGGTGAAGGACAGTTTTGTCCTCGATAAGGAAAAAATGAAATTGGCCAAGCCTAAAATGGCGGTGTTGCACCCCCTTCCGAGGGTCAATGAGATTCTCCCCGAAGTGGATTCGGACCACAGAGCCGCTTATTTCCGTCAGGTGGAAAACGGAAAGTTTGTGCGTATGGCTTTGATTACCAAATTGTTGGAGTGGAAAGACGATCCGGCTCATTCTATGCCGGTCGATAAAGACAGAATCGAGAATACCGGTGACTATGTTTGCCACAATCGCAAATGTATCTGCAACCACGAGTCTTTGCCTCCTATGTTCAAACGCTCACCCGACGGCGTCATCCGTTGCCGTTACTGTGATGCAAAAGTGGAAGTGAAAAAAAGATAATATTATGATGACATCAAAAGAGATAAGACAGGCCTTTCTTGATTTCTTTGCGTCCAAAGAGCACGCGGTTGTTCCGTCTGCTCCCATGGTCGTAAAGAATGACCCGACCCTCATGTTTACCAATGCGGGTATGAATCAGTTCAAGGATTGGTTTTTGGGAAATAGCGTTCCCCGTTATAAAAGAGTTTGCGATTCGCAAAAGTGCTTGCGCGTGAGTGGAAAGCACAACGACCTCGAAGAAGTGGGTCATGACAGTTACCACCACACCATGTTTGAGATGTTGGGTAACTGGTCGTTTGGCGATTACTTCAAGACCGAGGCCATCGATTGGGCCTGGGAATTGTTGACCAAGGTGTACAAATTGGATCCCGCCATCTTGTATGCGACCGTATTTGAAGGTAGCGAGGCCGATGGTACGACTTTGGATGAAGAAGCCAAACAGGCATGGTTGAAATATTTGCCCGAAGACCATATTCTTTTGGGTAACAAACACGATAATTTCTGGGAAATGGGCGATACAGGCCCTTGTGGACCTTGTTCTGAGATTCATATTGACTTGCGTAGCGAGGAGGAGAAAGCCCAGCTTCCGGGTCGTGAACTGGTCAATAAGAGCAACCCGCTCGTGATTGAAATCTGGAATATCGTGTTCATGCAGTATGAGCGCAAGAGTGACGGCCATTTGGAATTGCTTCCCAATCAGAATGTAGATACCGGAATGGGTTTTGAGCGTCTCTGTATGGCTCTTCAAGGCAAGACTTCCAATTATGATACCGATATTTTCTCCGGTATGATTGCCCGTATTGAGGCGCTCAGCGGACACGCTTACAAAGAGAGTGAGCAGGTGGGTGTGGCGATGCGTGTGATTGCCGACCACATCCGCGCCATCAGTTTCTCTATCGCAGACGGACAGCTTCCCAGCAATGTGAAGGCCGGTTATGTGATTCGCCGCATTTTGCGTCGTGCCGTTCGTTATGGCTTTACCTTCTTGGGTATGAAAGAGCCTTTCCTCTGCCAATTGGTGGCCCAGCTGGTGGACGATATGGGTCGTTTCTATCCCGAGCTTGTCAGCCAGCAGGTGCTGATTGAGAAGGTAATCCGTGAGGAGGAATTGGCTTTCTTGCGTACCTTGGACAGGGGTATCAAGATGATGGACGATTTGATGAAAAAGAATGAGGCAACCCGTCTGATTGGCGGTGAGGATGCTTTTATCTTGTATGATACCTATGGTTTCCCCATTGACTTGAGCGAATTGATTGCTTCTGAAAATGGCTATAAAATCGACATCGATGGCTTCCAGGTTGAGCTTGCCAAACAGAAAGAGCGTGCCCGTAACGCCGGAAGCATCGAGAATGGTGACTGGGTGGAATTCATGCATTGCGACGATGTGGAATTCTGCGGATACGATCAGACGACGTTGGAGGGCTGTTCTTTGACTCGTCATCGTACGGTGAAAGCCAAAGGCAAGACCTTGCATCAGTTGGTATTTGATCGCACTCCTTTCTATGGTGAAATGGGTGGTGAGGTCGGTGATACCGGTTACATCGAGTCTGAAAGCGGTGAGAAGATAGAGATTCTCAATACCGTAAAAGAAAATAACCTAACGATTCATATCGCCGAGCGCATTCCTGCAGATTGCAGCGAAAGTTTCACCTTGGTTGTGGATGCAGAGCGTCGTCAGAAAATCGCCAACAATCACACAGCAACCCACTTGTTGGATTTGGCCTTGCGTGAGATTTTGGGTACGCATGTCGAGCAGAAAGGTTCTTATGTGTGCGATCGTTATATCCGTTTTGACTTCTCTCATTTTGAGAAGATGAGTCCCGAGCAGATGTTGCAAGTGGAGAAGAAAGTCAATAGCCTAATCCGCTTGAATTCACCGCTTTGCGAGAATCGTACAGCCACCATGGAGCAGGCCAAGGAAATGGGTGCCATTGCTCTTTTCGGTGAAAAATACGGAGACGTGGTTCGCGTGGTGAAATTCGGTGATTCTGTTGAGCTTTGTGGCGGTTGTCATACTTCTGCCACCGGAAATATCGGTTATTTCAAAATCGTTTCCGAGTCAGCCATTGCGGCCGGTATCCGTCGTATTGAAGCCGTTACCGGAGAGGATGCCGAGTTGATG
>JAEIGA010003794.1_pt1 | contig 23521 bp, 18 predicted proteins | sample 9270691 | NCBI WGS metagenome assembly JAEIGA01 (sample SAMN17057246, study PRJNA624740) | gut metagenome | biome: biome; isolation source: fecal sample | host: Bos grunniens | place: China: Xizang | collected 2019 | reverse complement strand
TGGAGGAGTATTCGTTGGTGGCTTGCTCTTCAAATAGCGGATCTGTGCTCATCTCTACATTCATTCCAGAATGTGTGTTTGGAGCCTCATAAAATTGCTCCCATCCTACTGGATTTTTGCGTGTTGAAGAGTTTTTGAAAGGGTTGTATGTAGGGTCAACTTGTATATGTGGTACCGCGATAGGTGTGGTAGCATTGCGTTGTGGGAACTCAATTTTAGATTCAGTTGTAAAGTCTAAGGATGGTGCTACATTAAATTTTCCCAAAGACTCTTTGGCAGCAGCTAATAGGATTTGGAAGATGGCTTGCTCATCAGCAAATTTAATCTCCGTTTTGGTGGGGTGTATATTCACATCAATGGCATCTGGATTGATGTCAAAATAAAGGAAATATGAAGGGTTGTGATCTGGCAATAGCATACCAGAATATGCGGTCATTAGTGCCTTGTGGAAATACGAGTGGCGCATGTATCGACCGTTTACAAACATGTATTGCTGGCTGTTTTTGCCAGTAGTTTCTGGTTTGCCAATAAATCCAGATATTTTTATCAATTCTGTTTCGGTCGCAACATCTACTAAGTGGCTGGTATAAGGTTTTGATGAGTGTCCAAATACCGTTTCAATACGCTGTTTGAGAGTTGCGGGTGCGAGTTCAGAAATGATTTCGTCATCGCTGACGAAGGTGAATTGTATGTGTGGGTTTACCAAGACGATGCGCTGGTATTCCGTGATAAGGTTACGCAATTCGGTTTGGTTGGTTTTTAGGAACTTGCGTCGTGCAGGCACATTGTAGAATAGGTTCTTTACGCGCATATTCGTACCGACTGGGCATTGCACCATCTCCTGTGCTATAACTTGTGAACCTGCGATTTCGATGCGTGTACCAACTTCGTCTTCTGCCCTGCGTGTTTGGACTTCCACATGCGCTACCGCGCAGATGCTGGCCAATGCTTCTCCTCGGAATCCCATTGTTGTGAGTTGGAATAGGTCGCTAGCATCTTTAATTTTAGAGGTGGCATGGCGTTCAAAAGCCATGCGAGCATCCGTAGGACTCATGCCTTTACCATCATCTACCACTTGCAATAGTGTACGACCAGCATCTCGCACAATCACTCGTATGTGCGATGCTCCTGCGTCCAAAGAGTTTTCTACCAACTCTTTAAGACATGAAGCGGGACGCTGAATTACCTCACCAGCAGCAATCTGGTTGGCTACATTGTCGGGTAGTAAATGTATGATATCACTCATAGTAAATAGTGGAAGACAAAGAGCAGTAAAGCCAATAATGCAATCCAAAAGAGTAATTTGGATGCTTTCTTATTTTGGCTTCTGCGGTTATAGGTGTTTGCCTCGTGGGCCTCGCGGAACGAACCACGATGAAGACGCGCAAGTTTCTCCTTGCGCGCCTCCTTTTCTTTATCATAGTAAATGGGGCGATAATCCCACTTACGTGGTTTGGGTACTTTTGGAAAAAGTATCGACATTATTTAACAATTTCTTGGAATGCTTCTTCAGTGTTGTATTTAGCAAACTCAATATCGTTTTGAGCTTTCGCCTTGAAGTTAGCATCGCGTTGGATTGCTACTTTCAAGTTTTCGTAAACTGCATCACGGTTATTTTGACGAGCATTCACGATCGCTAGCAGATATGCTGTGGTAGCATTAGGGTTCTCTACATTAGCCAATGTTTGGCGAGCAGCAGCATAATCTTCATTCAAGATATGTTGCGCTGCTGCATTGTTGCTTGCTTTGTTGCCATATGCTTTCTTAGCAGCCGCATAGTTACCCTTCATGGTGTAGAGTGTACCCATTGCAACATCTAAGTCTCCTTCAGTGTCACCTGCTTTGCCTAGGTGCTCTTCTGCTTTGGCCAAGTCCTTTTCTGCCATTGCTGCAATACCTGCATTGTAGTGAACATCTGCGTTGTTAGGAGCCAATTGCAATGCTTTTGCGTAGCAGCGGCGTGCCTCAGCTACTTTTCCTTGGCAGAAATATACCATACCTAAGTTGTTGTGGGTACGATAGTCTTCGCCAAATTGTGCAACAGCCTTCTTGTAGATGTCTGCTTTTTCATTTAAATCGCTGGTCAATGTAGCTGCGTAGAGCAATTCTTCAACATTCAATGCAGCAGGATCGTTCTTTGCTAATACAGTAATCTCTTCATCTGACTTACCAATCAAATCTGTAGTTAAGATGAGGCGACTGCGACGCAGTTGTGGAAGGATTTCTTCCTTGATTGTCTTGAAAGTCTCGCTCAAGTTTTTGATTTGTGCCTCACGCTCTTGTGGGTCGGTGTACATGCTCAACACTCGAAGCACCATCTCTTTCTCTTTGATATCGCTATTCTCCAATGCAGCTTGGAATCCAGCCCAGTCCTCAACTGTTACTTCAGATTCAATAGTCGCATTGACTTTTGCTTTTTTCAGTTGTTTTTGCAAATATTTTTGTGATTTCTCTTGACGAGTGTTAGCTAAGTTTGTGTTGAGATCCTCTTTGCCGTCTGGAGATGCATATCCGGCTACTTTAATGTTGTTGATCTCTTTGTTTTCAGCTTGGTCAGCCTCTTTGATAGCAGCATGCAAGTCTTTCATTTCTTGAGATTTCAACTCAGAGTTACGCAAGCTAGTTTGTTGGATCAAGAACTTAATGTCAGCTTCTTGTACCTCTTGGATGATGCGTTGGAATTTATCTGCAGTTACTTGTGGTTTTACATCCTCAGCCACAACCAATTTTGCGGTAGAACGAACACCATCTGCTATTTTAGTGTCAGGAATTTCCACAGTTTTTTTGCCATTCTTTGCTGTAAATCGTAAGTACAACTCAGATTTAGCCATAGCAGGCTCATACGCGAAGGAAGCTTTTAACTTAAATTTACCGCCTTCTTTAAATGAAATGGAGCTACCGTTCTCTTTGGCCTTCTCACCGACATAAGTTACAGGTTTTCCAAGAACTTCTGCACCTTCAAATTTCAATACAGGTGTCACGGTTAAAACGGCTTTTTTGCCAAATTTCTTAACAGGGAAGGTGCCAATAATATCAGCCTCTACGAGATCACCAACAACTTCTAATTGCTCTGGGTTAACCTTGTAGGATGGTGGAGTAACTACGGTACCGCATGAGGTCATAATTGCAACAGCCATTACTGACGCAAATAATTTGAAAGTTTTTTTCATGTGTTTTTTATATTTAATGATTTGTTATTGTTCTGATTCAGTCCCGATGTGAACTATGATGATAGGTACAAATGTCATGCCATATCCGGATGCAAAGGTACGAAAAAAATCAAGAATATGCAAATATTCTTTGTCTTTTTGTGTGTTTTCTTGTTTTTTGCTGCTTATCTCAAAGGTTTTTATTCTATAATTCTTGGAAAATAAGGAAAAATAGGAGATTTTTTTTTGTAGAGAATAGATATATTTGCGTATATAAAAAAAATGATATATCTTTGCATTCGCAATAGAATATCAAAATGTGTCAAGTAATGAAGAGAACTCTTTTTTTATCACTATGTTTGGTAGTGTTGGTAGCATGTCAACCATCAGATGAACAGCGTGCTCAATCCCTTGTAGATCATGCTCAAATATTAGTAGATTCAGGAAATTGGCGTTATGCTCGAATTGTACTTGATTCTCTGCATGTTACATATCCGCGAGAGGTTGCTCAGCGTCGTGCGGCAAAGGCCTTGTCGGATAGTATTACATATCTTGAGGCACAAGCTACATTGGCTTATGTAGATACCTTACTTTCTCCGCTATTGGGGCAAGCAGATAAATTGCTCAAACGCTTTGTGTATGAGAAGGATGAGAAATATGAGGAGGTGGGTAAATACGTTCACCGCTTACTATCTACCAATAGTAATACAGCCCGTAATTTTATTCAGGCTTATGTGCAGGATAATCGTCAAACCGTGGTTAAGAGTTATTACTATGGAAACAAAGCGGTGAATCAAAACTCTGTGACTCTCAGTGCGTCTGATGAGACAACTATTTTTCGAGGTAGTAATTATCATTTCCAAGATGGTTCTCACTACGAGATAATGACATTGGATAATGATAATTCGCTCTCATTGCTCAACTTTGTTAATACTCATGCTACATCAAGAATTCGTGTGGAGGGTAATGCAGATTCGCGTACGAACAATTGGGTATACTATCTCAATGATAAGGAAAAGGAAGCTTTGTCTGATACATATCGATTAGGATGGCTCATGAAGGATATTCTTCGTTTGGAGCAAATGCAACATACTGCCACCGCTCAAATTGAACGATTTATTCGTAAAAACTCCTAAAAAATGGTCTTTTTTGTGAATAAATTGCAAAAAAGTGTAAGAAAATTTGGTCAGTTGAAAAAAAAACCGTACCTTTGCACCCGCTTTGAGGCGGGATAGCTCAGCTGGTTAGAGCGCATGATTCATAATCATGAGGTCCCCAGTTCAATCCTGGGTCCCGCTACAAAAAACAGACATTTGGGGATTTTCCTAAATGTCTGTCTTTTTTTTCTCAGTGAGTTTGTTGTTATCTATCTTGTGCCTGCCAATCCAAGTAATCTTGTAGTGTGAATTGTGTTCCCAATAGTTTCAAGTTATCTTGTGTGATGCAGATGACTTGTATATTATTTTCTGCGAATGTAGTTTGCAGTTCTGTATTTTTATTGAGTAGATTATAGTACCATTCTGCATCATCCATTTTTTCAAAGCCTGATATTCTCAGTCCAGACTGTTCGGCGGCGAACATAGGAATCTGTTCGATATCAAAGTCACGAATCATAAATTGTGTGAAGTTGTACAATGCTATTTCGTATAACAAATGGTTCATGATTTTCTCATCTTGAGGCATAATAAGCATAACGAACGAGGTGGTGTTCCTCTCGTTACTAAATGCCAATGCAATGCTATCTTCGCTATATTCGGTAGGTTGTTGTAGTCTCTTTTCTTTAAGTGATGTGGAGTGCCCTTCTTGGCTTTCTGCACCTTGTCCCATTAGTGCTAGCATATCCTTAGCCATGGCAGACAATTCATTTTCTGGGTAGCGAGCGACCATGTCTTGTAGTTGCGTGATGAATGCCTCTTGTCCTTCAGTTTTGGCTGTAGCAATAGCATTGAGGAATAGGAATCGTGGCATGAGTGGGCTCAATGGATACTTATCCTCAGCATATCGTTTGTTTTCTTTGACGCTAGTAAAATCATAGTTGCTATATGCTTCGTAGGTTTGTTCGTAGAGGGAGTCTTGCTCTTGCACCATTTTCTGTAATTGCTCGAAGTAATTAGGTTGGCTGACAATGTATGCTTCCTGTGAGCCAGGGAACAGTCTTTGGATATCTTGGCTGTATAGAGTGGCCTCATCCATGTTCTTGTTCTTCAGAGCTGTTAGGTATTGCATATAGTATAGGTCTTTCAGCAGTTCATGGTTTGGATATCTCTTGCAGAAATTCCAGAAAGTCTCGTCGGCCAGCGCAGAGTCACCTACGCGATCTCGGTAGATATATACCATATTATACATCGCGCGCGCGAGGAGGTCGTTGGCCTGTGCAATGTCCTCTGTCGTCTTTGGTATTTGTTGTAAGTAGAACTCTGGCTTATGGTTGTCGGTCTCGGTAGGTGCTATGGCGGCCAGTTGAGTGGAGTCAGTAGTCGTGGAATCGGCATATTGTTCGTCATCTAACTCGTCAAAGTCGCCTAGGATATTAGTGTTGGCTTTGCTCATTCGTCTCCAGTTGTCTTCCAATGTTCGGTTACCCCATTGTGTTCGGAAAGTTTGTTTGCCTGATTGCAATAGTTGTGGGTTATAAAAATACCAATCTTTACTACCTGCATTTCCGAGCATTCCTGCGGTGTTTACACCACGAGGACCGTTGTTGTTTTCCGCTTCTCGCGCAGCCTGTGCTTCTCGTTCTTTCTCAGCTTCTTCTGCTCTGATGAGTCTTGCGATGATGGAGTCAACCACCACGCGTTGTTGCTCTTCGGACATGTTAGATAGTCTCAGAAGTGAATCTTGCAGTTGCATCATAGTATATTCCACCACGAGTTCATCCAATGTCTCGGTTCGTTTTAGTATGCGTTGGTATTGTTCGTTTTCGGCCGTTAGAATTTGTGTGGCCTCTTTGTAACAAGGTGATGCTTCTACATAGTTGCGTTGTTCGTAGTAGATGTCACCAGCTGTAATGAGCACTTTTGCCTTGGCATTGCTATGTTGTGTGCTAGATGCAATAGCTTTTTGGTAGTATTCCAATGCTTTGGCAGTATCATTTTGATGTAGATATACATCAGCAATGGTGCCGTAGATGAGGTCTAGTTTGTCTTTGTTCTTTTCGAGTTTTGCTATTTTGCTAAGTTGCTTAACGGCGTCTTCTGGTGATTTTTCAAGTTGTGCGATATGCAATCGTGCGTTGAAGTCCATTTCATTGGTAGGTTGCATTTTCAGCACTTTCTTGTATGCGTTGTGGGCATTGTTTTTCTCTTCGTTGAGTTCGTATAGTTGTGCTAACACATATTGAAAGCGGGGTTTATTCCCCTTCTTGCTTTCGTTGTTGAGTGCTATCTTCACAAATGGGATTGCCTCTCTATACTTTTTCGTTTTTAGCAAGAGGTCAGCGTTTATGGCAGAATATAGTGGTGCGTTTTTTCTACTGAGATTATCCACTTGTACTTTGCTCAGCAAGTCTTCGGCTTCATAGTACCATCCTAATTCGGTATAGGCTCTTACCACCCACAATTGGCATTGTGCTACAATGTTTGGGTCGTGGGGGTAATGGCGAGCAATGTAGTTGAAAGTACTGATGCTTCCTAGGAATTCGCCTTTATGGAACTCAGCTATCGCTAGCAAGAGCCATGCGTTGTCAATTTCCTTGTTGAATTCCTCTTGCTCAAGCCATGCGGCATATTTAGGGTCTTTGCGTTTTTTGTCATAATCCACTTTTGGGCGCGCTTTGATACTGTGCATTTTGATGCACTTGCGGCATTTCTCGATGGTGCGATCCATTTGTGATTGTGCTGTTTGAGCGGCTTCGTGATTGGAGACGGCATATAGGTTTATTACCTGTGTATAGTCATCTTGGTTGGCATCACGAATGGCTTTTTCTCCTTCCGAAAAGGAGATGGCACCATTGTAGTAGATGTTGTATTTGGTCTTTGTCTGGTGGAAGGTGCGGCTAGCCCATGTGTTCTTCTGTGTGGAGCAGGCGCTAGTCAGCGACATGACTGCCAATAGTAATAATAGATATGTTCCTTCTTTTACTTTCATAATCACTGTAATCCTTTTACATGACTAGCCGCAGGCACAAACTCCTTGAGATAGAATGGCTCGTAATATGCCATTTCTTTGATGTTCAGTTGTTCGGCATCCTCGGCCAATCGTCCCATATATTTAGCTTGTGGAACGATGTTGTCCACAAATCGTGCGTTCTCTGCTTGTATGACAGTTTTGCATTTCTCAGCTCCGTTGCCAAAGAAGTATACCACCTCTTGCTTTAATAACTCTGCATATGACTGTTCGTCAATGATTTTTGCTTCTACTTCACTTATGGCTTGTAGGTTGTTGGGTTTGTACATGGCTGTATATACCTCCATGCGTCGTGCATCTAACATAGGACACAGCATGGCATAGCCAGAATTATCCAAATGTTCTTTTACTGCAGCGCAGATGACTTGCAGAGTGTCCACGGGTATTAATGGAATATTCAAACCATAGCATAGACCTTTTGCCATGGATGCACCGATGCGTAGGCCAGTGTAGCTACCAGGTCCCTGGGATAGTGCCACGGCGTCAAGGTGCCAGCCATTGGCTTGGACCGTTTGCATCAGTTGGTCTATGAATATAGGCAATTCGCTGGCGTGGTTGGCTCCAACTAAATTCTCCTGACTAACTACTGCTTTGCCATTGATGGTGATGGCTGCGGAACAGCAGTTGGTGGATGTCTCAAGGCATAGTATAGTCATAATTATTCTGTGCTTGCTGTTTTTTTGAATTTTTGAATGTCTTTCTTCACCATGTATGCGGCGGTCATTGTAGCCATTGTATCGCTGATAGGAAGTGCCCACCACACACCCATGATAGGTTCCCACCCCATATTGTCAAACAAATGTGGGAGCAATAGTATCAGAGGTATCAGGTATAGCACTTGACGGGTTAGACTCAAAAAAATGGCTTTGCTAGGCATGCCGATAGAGGTGTAGAAGTTTCCCGTAATCATAGAGAATCCCACCATGAACATCACGCACAGCATGATGCGTGCAGGTGCAATGGATTGGGCAATCAGTAGGTCGTCGTGGGTAAATAGTCGTATGAATCCTTCTGGGAATAGTACTCCAAAGAGGAATAACGCACCCATTACGAAGGTAGCGCAATAGACTGACAGTCGGTATGCGCGTAACATGCGGGGATATTGTTGTGATCCATAGTTGTATCCCACGATAGGTTGCATACCTTGCTGGATGCCCATAACAATCATGGAGAAGAAGAACATGAATCTATTGGTCATACCGAAGGTGGCAATAGCCATGTCGCCTCCGTAGCGCTTGAGTTGGTTGTTGAGTACAATCACGACGAAGCAGGCGGCCATGTGCATGAGGAATGGGGCTAGTCCAATGCTCAATGCTCGCATGGTAATGTCTCGTTTGAGCCGCCATATACCGCGGTGGAAGTGTAGCACCTCTTTAGGGTTGAGGAAGATGATCAACTCGAGGATGACAGCCACCAATTGTGATAGTATCGTAGCCAAGGCTGCTCCGCGTACGCCCATGTCTAGTACGAAAATAAAGATGGGGTCTAGCGCGATGTTCAGCGTTACAGCCAAGATAGTAGCATACATGGATATTCGTGGATGTCCTGCAGAACGGAGCATGCTATTCAATCCGTAATAGATATGCGTTAGGATATTTCCCCAAAGGATAATCTCCATGTAATCTCGGGCATATACGATGGTCTCGTCGCTAGCGCCAAACGCGTAAAGGATAGGGTCTAGGAAGTAGAGTCCAACGACCATAATCATGGAGCCGAGTAGCACATTGAGCAGAATCACATTGGCCAATATATCGTTGGCTGAACGATAGTCTTTTTCGCCTAGTTTGATAGCCACTAGTGAACTAGCGCCAATACCTACTAATGTACCAAAAGCAGCACAGATATCCATGAATGGTTTGGCCACAGTCAGTCCGGATAACGCCAATGCGCCGACACCATGACCTATAAAGATGGAGTCCACCATGTTGTATAGCGACATGGCGGTCATGGCGATGATGCCAGGCAAAGCATACTTTATCAGTAGCTTGCGTATAGATTCTGTTCCTAATTCTGTAATCTTCTGTGCGCCCATTATGCTTTTATAATATTTTTACAGATATTAGCAAACATTGCTGCTGCGGGATGTCCATCTTGTAGGGATATAGGAGCACCTTCGTCGCCGCCTTCGCGGATGGATTGTACTAGTGGCACTTGTCCGAGCAATGGGATGTTCAGTTCTTCTGCCAATTGCTTGCCTCCGTCTTTGCCGAAGATGTAATATTTGTTCTCAGGAAGTTCTGCAGGTGTAAACCATGCCATATTCTCTATCAAACCCAATACAGGTACATTGATTTTCTCATTGAGGAACATATCCACACCCTTGCGTGCATCCACTAGGGCTACGGGTTGTGGTGTAGTCACCACGATGGCGCCGGTTAGGTGCAAGTGTTGCACCAATGTCAAGTGAATATCGCTGGTGCCAGGAGGCAGGTCAATGAGGAAATAATCCAGATCTCCCCAGTTGGCATCTTGGATCAACTGTTTGATGGCATTGCTAGCCATACCTCCGCGCCAAACTACGGCTTGCTGTGGATCTACGAAGAAGCCGATGGACAGCATCTTCACATCGTATTGCTCGATAGGCTCGATCAAGTTGCGTCCGTTGATAGGGGTTGATACGGGGCGGCAACCTTCTGTGTGAAACATCTTAGGCACGGATGGTCCGTGGATATCGGCGTCTAGCAGTCCTACTTTCATACCCATTTTTGCCAAAGTGATAGCCAGGTTGGCAGCCACGGTAGACTTGCCCACGCCACCTTTGCCCGAGTGGATAGCTATCACATGCTTCGCGCGCAGGTTCTCCATGCCGTCGGCCTTAGGTGCCATATTCTGCTTTACGAATTTCGTATGGATATGCACGGCCGCATTCTCATCCACATAGGTGTGGATAGCCGTTTCGGCAGCTTTCACCACCGACTTGCGAAATGGATCGTTGTCCTTCTCAAAGATCAGCGAGAACGATACCTCCAAGCCCGAAATGCGGATATCATCTTCTAGCATTCCTGCTTCGATGAGGTTTTTGCCCGTGCCAGGATAGCGGACATGCTGTAGTGCGTCAATTATTTGTTGTGGATACATAGTTTCTTCCGTATGAACGATAGTCGTCTTTCTCTATTTCTATATCTGGTTCGATCAGCGATGGGCGCTCTGGCAGTCTCCATACGATATACTTGATGGTTAATCCGCGGTCTAGCCATTGCCTCTCGTAGTGTGTTTTCAGTGCTCTAGCCTCGTTGCCTAGTTGTCCGATCGCCTCGCTGCCGTATAGGTCGCAGGTGTTAGCCACGATAGGATAGTTGTTCTCCTTCACCATTGCGTCGGTGTAGGTATAGAGGAACGGACTGTCGGTTTTCAGGTGGATCAATCCGTTGGCTGCAAGTAGCTGGTTGTAGCGCTCCATAAAATAGGTAGAGGTCAGTCGTTTGGTGACTTTCTTCATCTGTGGATCGGGGAAGGTGATCCATATCTCAGCCACTTCGTTTGGGGCGAAGAAGTGCGCCAGCATCTCGATGTTGGTACGCAAGAAGGCCACATTCTTCATACCAGCTAGTTCGGCTTGCTTTGCGCCAGCCCACATGCGTGCGCCCTTGATGTCGATACCGATATAGTTTTTATCTGGGTTGCATGCAGCTAGTCCCACTGTGTATTCGCCACGCCCACATCCTAGTTCTAGTACGATAGGATTATCGTTGTGGAAATACTCCTCATGCCATTTGCCTCGCATAGCCACCACAGGGTTATCCTCCAGCATTTCTCGTGCTCCGCATTGAAACACATTGCTGAAGGTCTCCATCTCTGCAAATTTTTTCAGTTTATTTTTGCTCATATGTTCTTGTTCTTTATATCGCTTCGCTGTTAGATTGTCCGACAAATAAGCAATCTGCGGTCTATCAGGCGTAGCCGGTATGATTACGCAGCCTTTATAGTTTCTCTACTTTCACACCTACGGCATTGATACCACGGAGCCACTCCTCGCGCATGCCTTGTTGTACGCGGATGATATATGGCCCTTTTGGTAGGGTGATATGGTTTATGTAGGCCAGCGGTATGGTGTATTGGCTTGTGCCTGCTCCGTACCATTCTCCGCGTGAGTTGGCCATCTGTGCTTCGATGGTGTCACAGCGTAGTAGGAGCGAGTCTTGGGCTATGTCCACGAATAACCATAGGTTCTGGTAGGGGTATTTATCCGTGTGACGGATATTGATTAACATTTGGTAGTCGCCTATTGAGTCTATGAGCATGGCTTCAAACAAGGCGGTTGAGTCTTCGTGCCATCCTTCGCCGTAGATATCGTGTGTTTGGTTGAACACTACGCTCTGTTGGCAGCTGACCAATAGGATGCTAGTTGTTGCGATCAGAATGCTCTTTTTCATTGTTGCGATTGCGTCGGCGGTCGCGATTACGATGGTCGCGGTTACCTCCGTGGTTTTTGTTGTTATTCTTTTTCTTGTCAAAGCGTGTGAGGTCGTCTTGTCCAACGACATTTTGGTAGTCAGTCTCAATAGTGATAGCAGCCGACTGTTTTCCTCCGAGTTCCATCGGTTTTTCGCCGCGTCGGTTCATAGCGATGATCTCGTGTGCACGTGTCGCGGTGATGTTTTGTAGGTTAGCAGGGTGTCGTTGGTCGGTAGAGTAGGTGACTTCGCCTTTGAGCGGATCGGTAGAGAATAGGTAGTATGTAGCGTCTTTGGTCTCCAGAGGTAAGTTGCGTGGAGGCATTTTCTTGCATGCTTCCTCGTATACGGGTACTTCGTAGTTGAGACAACATTTAAGTTTTGCACACTGTCCTGCTAGTTTTTGTGGGTTGAGTGATATGTTTTGTATGCGTGCTGCATTGGTGCCCACAGATGTGAATTGTGTCATCCATGTTGAGCAGCATAGTTCGCGCCCACATGGGCCTGTGCCACCTATTCGTCCAGCCTCTTGTCGTGCGCCGATTTGCTTCATTTCGATGCGTACTCGGAATGTCTCGGCATATACTTTGATGAGTTGTCGGAAGTCCACTCGTCCGTCGGCAATATAATAGAAGATGGCTTTTGAGCCGTCAGCTTGATATTCCACATCACCGATTTTCATCTCTAATCCCAGGTCTTTGGCTAGTTGTCGTGCTTTGATCATGGTTTCTTGTTCGCGTGCGTGTGCTATTTCCGCGCGATCCATATCGTTGTCGTTGGCCAGTCGTAGGATTTTGCGTATCTCGTATCGTTCTAGGTTGATGTGATATTTCTTCATCTGCAATTTCACTAGTTCGCCTACGAGGCTCACTTCTCCCATATCCACGCCCGGGTTAGCTTCAACCATCACTATCATACCTTTTTCTAAGGTGAGGTGTTCGGGATTGCTGAAATATCCTTTGCGTGTGTTTTTGAATTGCACTTCCACGAGGTCTGTTTCTTCTCTAGTGGCGGGTATGTCGCTCAGCCAGTCCACTACGGGCAGCATGTGTCGTGTGTTGTGATTTACGGCTTTTTTGGTGATTTTTACCCCGCCGCTATCTATTGTAAAATCTTCTTTCATTGGTCTTTTTTATTGTGTCCCACGAATCTCACGGATTTTCACATCTAGAATCTATAAAAAAGTAGTGTCAACCAGTGGGCGCTATTATCTTTGTTTGATTTGTTGGTAGTTAATTCTTGACGAGTACTATCATCTGCAAGCATAAGTCAAAGAAGATGATCTTTGCGTTGCCGTTTTGACTTATCTGTTGTTCGGCTTTCGCTAGCTCTTCCATCATTTTCTCCACATTCCCATCGTGAATGAATGGTGCAAACTTTGTCGAGAACTCTTGTTCTTGTTGTGTTTGGTAGTTCATCTCGGGGTGGTGTAGGTTGTAGATGTAGTTTTCTCTCACTTGCTTTTGTGCGTATTGCAAGAAGGCTTTTTGTTTTTCTCTTCCCACCTTGCTGTCAGCCATCTCTAAGCTCCATTGTCGGAGTTTCAACAGAGCATCGTAGTTTTTTCTTTGTCCCACAAGCCATGCGTTGCGCATTAGGGCCACAAAATCCTCGAAGTATCCTTTGTTGTCTTCGCTTTCGTTCATCATTTTTAGCGCTGCAAGATAGCTACCATTGGCCATATGTGCCACATTATTGGCCTCTTGTGGACTGAGCCAACTATATTCGGCTAGTAGGCCTTGTGCGATGACATCTTCGCTCAAGCGTGGTATGCGAACTTCTTGTGTGCGTGAGATGATGGTGCTCAGCAGTTGTTCGGGCTGTTCGCTTACTAATAAGAACAGGGTCATTACGGGTGGTTCTTCTAGCAGTTTCAATAATTTGTTTGCGCAAGTGGTGTTCATCTTTTCGGGTTGCCAGATGATCATGATCTTGTAGCCGCCGGAGAAACTTTTAAGCGATAGTTTGCGCAGTATCTCGCTGCTTTCCTTTTCGTATATCATACCTTGCTTGGTTTCCACGCCCATTACACGGTACCAGTCATCCAAGTCAAAGTACTTGTTTTCGGTCACTAATCCTCGCCATTTCTCAGCGTAGGCATCGCACACATCTCCTTCATCACTTTTCACGATAGGGAAGGCGAAGTGTAGGTCGGGGTGTTGTAGCTTGGCATATTGCAGACAGTTTGGGCATACGCCACACGAGTCTTCTTCCGTGCGGTGAGGGCAGGCTAGATATTGGGCATAGGCAATAGCCAAGGCTAGCTTACCTACACCAGCGGGCCCAGCAAAGAGTTGGGCATGTGCTATACGCCCTTCGCGCACGGCTGTGCGAAGTTGAGTCTTCTCGTTTTCTTGTCCTATTATATCGCGAAATTGCATAATTATTCAAATTATCGTGCAAAGGTATAAAAAAAAACCCACATACGCAAGCGCCCGCACGAAAAAAATTAGGAACTAAGTTTGTGCCTAGTCCGAATCCCGTTAGATGAAAACATTTTGTAGATGACCAATAGCGATGTTTGCCGATTGGCTTATTGTTCTTCCATGAGGTGCTCGTATTGCGCTAGTTTGGCTGAAAAGTGCGCTTTGGAGCCTTTTGGGATATAAATTTTCTTGAGATTGTTGCAGCCGCTGAAGAAATCTTCCGCTACTTCTGTAACGATGTCTGGGAGTAGTTGATAATCTTCGAATGTTTCTTCTCCTATCCTTGTTACACCTCCTGGGATTGTGAGGGTTGTGAGTGAGGAGCACCCGGCGAATGCTCCATGATTGATTCTCGTTATGCTGTTTGGAATGGAAATAGAAGTCAAAGATGAGCACTCATAGAAAGTCCAAAAATCAATCTCTGTCACATTGTTTGGTATCGTGATAGAGGATAGCGAGGAGCAACCAGCAAACCCATGCCAACCAATGCTTTTCACACTATTGGGGATGCTTACGGAGGTCAAGGATTCGCACCCGCTGAAGGCCTCGTTTCCTATTTCTGTCACGCTACTAGGTATGGTGATGGTGGTCAAAGAAGAGCATCCCATGAACGCCATCCAACCTATCGTTTTCACGCTGTTGGGTATACTGATGGAGGTTAAGGCGGTACAATTAACGAACACTCCTTCTTCAAGGCTTGTTATGTGGTTGCCAATGATCGCAGATTTGAGCGCGGTGCAATCTGCGAAGGCGTAGGTTCCGATCTCTGTTACATAGTAGGTGGTACCATTGTATGTGATGATGGAGGGAATATGTGCGCTAGTGATATCTTTGTCGGCGCCAGTGATCGTCACAGTGTTGTCAGAAGTGATATCAAATGTTATTTTACCGCTTTTAAACGATTCCGCCCATGCGCTCATGGCGCAGAGAACCGCTAAAAGTAATGTGAGAAGTTTCTTCATCAGTATGTGATTTACATTATGCTTGCAAGGGTACAATATATTTTAGAGATACTCAAAAAATCACCTTTCGAGACAATTTTGTATTTTGTGGGCTATCTGCTATCGTAAGTCTGTGTATATGTTGTTCAATAATCGATCTACTATGCTGATGCAATATTCTACATTTTCTTCTAGCAACAGCCATTGTTTTAATTCTTCTGCCGAGCAGCACCTTCCCACCACTTTGGAACTCTCGTATCTTGTTTCTTTGGACCAAACAATCAATTCTATTAAGAATTGCTCTTCCCCTTTAAGCCGAAACACGCGTATGAGCGTTCCCATAAAACAATCTTCGCTGTTGTTCCAGTAGGCACCTACTCGTGCGCTGTAATCTTGGTCTTCCTGGACGGCTTGCGTCATTGTCTCCTGAATATGGTGTACGGTAGGAAACTCCACGATCGCTTGATAGAACAGATTGCGCACACACTGGTGCAGATGTTCAGGATTATATGCTGGCATAGTGGTTAATATTTAAGATTGTATTTCTTTGATTAATGGATGCAGTTGACTATCCAAACGCGCCATAAAAAAGGCTTTTTTACCGTATGGAACGAAAATGTTTTTTAGATTCTCACACCCATAAAACGCATCATACTGGATGGTTGCTACAGTAGAAGGTAGGGTGATACTTTGTAGGTTCTTGCAGTATTGAAAGGTTTCTCGGCTAATGCTGATAACTCCTGGCTCTATTTTTACTGTTTTTAGCGAACTGCAATTTGCAAAGGCGCGGGGTCCGATATGCTTGACATTGCCCGGGATTATCACACTCTTCAATGACGAACAGTAGTGAAAAGCCTCTTCTCCGATACTGCTTACGCCCTTTCCTAACTCTATGGTTTCTAGCGAAGAGCAAGCATAAAAAGCTCTATCGCCGATGTATTGGACGCTGTGAGGGATGACGATGCTCATCAGAGAACTACACTCGTTAAACACATCGTTCTTAATCTCTCTAATGCTATTGGGTAGGGTGATGTTGCACAGCGATGTACAAGAACTAAAAGTACGATAATTTAAGCAGGTGATGCTATTGGGTAGGTTCACTTCAACTAGGGTTGAGCAGCAGCTAAATGCACCTTCAGATATATATGTGACGGTATTGGGGATGCTAACTGATACCATTGTGGGGCAGAACATAAAGCACTCATATCCAATCTTAGAAATAGGATAACTGATGCCTTGATAGTTTATTCTTGATGGGATGTTTACCACAACGAGTCCCTGATATATGCCGTTTCTTAATCCTGGTCCAGGTTCCGAACTCACTTCTGCATATCCGTCGTCTGTATAAACCCAGTAATGTAGGTCACTGACTTGTATTTTCTGGCTCCATGCAGTGGTGGTTAGGAAGCTAATAATTAATAATAAAAAAAACTTTTTCATATGTGTGTAATTTAATCTTTTTTTCGCTTTGTTGCCTGCAAAGGTACAATATATTTCTGAGATATGCAAAAAAATGCCTAAGAAGGTGTTTTTTTGTGTTTAGTAGACGCATCTAAAAGGCTGTGGTTTAGAGGATGTAACTGAACTGCTACTGTTTAGAGGCGAGAGATTAAGTTGGTGGTATCCCTTCGGAGTACCAATACTAATACCATTATTATTCTCCGTTTATAGTGCGTTTATAGTGCGACGGCACTAGCGGAGGAAAAGGTAACAAGAATAATCAGTCTGGAAGTCAACAAGGTGACAGAAGCAATACAAAGAGAGGGGTATGTTCGTAAAGAATACGCACAAAAAACACAAAATGCATAACGAGTAATCGCCTTCTATTTATGAGATGAACTGTTAAATTGTTGATTGACTTGTTGATAGAAAAATATAAAAAATATGAAAAAAAATATATATTTTTAACAAAAATTTGCACATATGTATATTTTTTCTATCTTTGCCGAACTATATGTTGTCTGTGGTATGGTGGTCGTGTGTTTACTGCTAAAATATTAACCATTAAATATAGATATATCATGAAAAAAATCTTTACTTTGTTATCAGTTGTATTCTTATCTTTGAATATGATTGCACAAGAGACTACTGAGACCTGCACAGTCTCCGTGACGATGAACTATCCTGACGCAGGCGTCATCACTGGCGCTGGCGAATATGAGTACGGCGCAAGAGTTGATTTGACAGCAACAGCCAATGAGGGTTATATATTTGAGAACTGGACTCTAGATGGCGATGTGTATGAGACATACTACGACATCTATTTCAATGTGTACAGCGATATGGACTTTGTGGCAAACTTCAGCAAAGAGGTCTATTATGTCGATGTGAGTTGGAATTATGAGTACGGTGAAGTTAAAGGTTGGGGCGATTATGAATACGGCGAGACAGCTATGCTGACTGCTGTCCCTAATCAGGGTTATGTGTTTGATGGATGGTTCGATGGCTTGACTGTCCTGAGCACTGACCTAACTTATAGTTTTACCGTCACTGACAACTTCTATATAGAAGCGCTCTTCTCCCCTAAGCTTTGCAAGATCACACTCTTGGCAGAAGGAAATGGTACGGTAGGATTCATCAGTGGAGTTAATGATGAAAATGAAGCGGATTATGGAACCATGGTGGATGTTAGCGCAACGCCAGACGATCATAATGTTTTTGTGGGCTGGACCGCGAACGGCGAATATGTTTCAGGTGATGCAAACTATAGTTCCTATGCGACCGAGGATATTACACTTACTGCGCACTTTGAGGCAGAGAAATACACTGTGGAGGTGCTCGCAGAGAACGGCAAAGTGACAGGTGCGGGCGAATATGGCTATGGCGAGACAGCTAGGTTGGAGGCCATACCAGACGAGGGATATCACTTCGTAGAGTGGCTTAACGGTACCACCACTGTTTCTACTGAGGAGGTATACAAGTTCTCGGTAGAGGAGGATGTGTTTTTAGAAGCGGTCTTTGAAATCAATAAGTACTCCATTCAAGTGGAAGTGCATGAAGAGGGTACGGGTGAAGTTTTCGGCGAGGCTATTGATGTAGAGCACGGCGAAGAGGTGACTGTTACGGCCTATCCATCACCAGGATATTATTTCGCATACTGGAAGAACTTTGCGAAGGATGAAGTAGTGTCGGAGGAAGAGAGTTATACCTTCTTTGCGAAAGAAAATATCCTCCTCACCGCATTGTTCTTCCCTAATAGATATGAGGTGACCGTAGAGGCCGAACACGGTAAGGTGGAGGGTGCTGGCGTATATGAGCATGGACAGGAAGTGACGCTGATGGCTACTGCAGACGAGGGCTATGAGTTTGCGAGATGGGAAGTGGATGGTTTGGAGGTTAGCACCGACCCAACATATACTTTTGATATATATGCAGCCGATGTACATGTAGTGGCAGTCTTCCAAGCTAAGGTGTTTGAGATCAGCGTATCTGCTCGTTCAGAGGACGGTAGTGCTACTATCGATGGTATGAACTATGGTGAGTACGAGTATGGCACTACTGTGACTGTTTTGGCTATACCAATAGAGGGACGCAAGTTTGTCAACTGGACCGTGGAAGGCGAAGTGGTTTCTACAGAGGCAGAATATACATTCATAGTGACCAAATCTATAATGTTGGAGGCTAACTTTGAGATGAAGAAGTATGTGGTGAATGCAGTAGCTAGCAAAGGCGGTACAGTGATCTTGGAAGGGGCGACAGAAGGCGAAAATATCTTTGAGCACGGCGCTACAGCCATCTTGCGTGCGGAGGCAGACCAAGATAGCCGATTCGTAGGATGGAAAGTTGATGGTGTGGATTATAGTACATTGGAAATGATTTCGTTAGAGGTAACCAACGACTTGAATGTGTTGGCTCAGTTCGTGTCGACCGTAGTGACCGTAACCGTGGCGGCTAATGACGATGCGATGGGTACTGTTAGTGGTGGTGGAGACTTTAATGAGGGCGATGATGTGACTGTTGTGGCAGAAGCTAAGGAGGGATATGTATTCGTGAAATGGGTAGACGAGGCTGGTGCTACCGTTTCGGAGAATGCAGAATATAACTTTAAGGTCACTGCGCATGTTGCTTTGACAGCAGTGTTTGAATTGCTAGAAACGGCTGTGGATAATGTGGCGATGAAAACACCTACAACGAAGGTGATGAAGCGTGGTGTGGTGTATATTCTTAGAAATGAGAAGGAATATACCGTGGATGGCCGTTTGGTAAAATAAGCGCCCGCAAAGTGATGCTTTGAAATATTCTAAACAACAAAAAAATGCGTCCTTGGGAAACTGAGGGCGCTTTTTTGGGGTTGTTTCAAAAAAATATTATCTTCGAGGGCACCTTAATCCTCGAAGCTACAGTAAAAAAATGTAGCCTATGGCAACAAAAAAGCGTTTTTCTTGCACATATACATTTTTTTTAGTACCTTTGCGCCGAATTCTTAAAAAAGTCTAATACGCACAATTGCCTATGAGAAAAAATATACTCCTTCTTGCTGCGGCTCTATACTCGCTTTTGGCGTGCGCATACGACTTCCAGATAGACGACTTGTGCTACACCATTACCAATCCAGCAACTAACGAAGTAGAAGTTTCGATGTATGTCGATAACTCACCTCGACGCAAGAGTTATCATGCCTTGGTCAACCTGCAGTTGGATGCTGTCGTTGAGGATTATGATGGGGTTCGTTACAAAGTCACCAGTATCGGAGAGAGGGCTTTTTATGACTGTGATTATTTGAGTACGGTGCACATGCCAAACTCAATCAAGCGTATTGGAAAAGCCGCGTTCTTGGGATGTGATACGCTCTTACAAGTAAATATCCCCGATGGCGTTGTGGCTATTGGTACAGGGGCTTTTTCTAATTGCAGGAATATCTCGCGTCTTATTATTCCCAATAGCGTAAAAGATATAGGTGACAAACTATTCTATGGCTGTGCGATGCTTACGGAGGTTATTTTGCCCAAAGATATGAAGCGCATAGGGGAGCATATGTTTGAAGGTTGTCTTCGCTTGCCCGAAGTGCAGATTCCTGCATCGGTAGAGCGGGTGTGTAGAGGGGCTTTTGCGTCTTGTTTCTCGCTCAAGGCTATGGACTTGCCCGATAAGATCGACATAGTCGATGATCGCGTGTTTGAGAGTTGTTTTTCTCTTGCGGAAGTGACTATACCAGAAGGTGTTACTAGTATAGGAGATCAGGCTTTTTATCAATGTGTGTCGCTGCGTGAGATACGCTTGCCTAAGAAGGTGAGGAAAATAGGTAACAAGGCCTTTGCTTCGTGTCTTAACTTGCAATCTATGGCACTGCCGATAGGAGTGGACACGATAGGTTATGGTGCTTTCTCGTATTGTCAAGAGCTTCGGGAGGTGACACTGCCAGGAACGATGCACAGTATAGGAAATGCTATTTTTTACCGCTGTTCGTCGTTGGATAATGTGGTCATACCCGAAGGGATAGATAGTATCGGTAGTAGTTGGTTTGGCTATTGTACGCAACTAAAATCCGTGTATATACCAGAGCGGATTACAAGTATCGGCTATGGTGCTTTTGCCCACTGTCATGCGTTGGAGGAGTTGGATATTCCGAGCGGTGTGACGAAGATTTATGGCAAAGCATTTTTGGACTGTCAGTCGCTGCAATATGTGGTGTTGCCTTATGGTGTAACCTACTTAGGCGAGCACGCTTTTTGTTGGTGTAAGTCTTTGGGTACTATCACTATACCGTCGGGAGTGACGGATATTAGGAAGACTACTTTTTGCGGATGTTATAAGCTGACAGATGTGCTCTTTCATGACGCAGTTCGTACTATTGATGAGGGTGCTTTTGCGTGGTGTGGTTCGTTGCAGATGGTGGAGTTGCCTAGCGGTTTGGATAGTCTAGGAAATGAGGTTTTCGGGCATTGCGAGAATCTTGGTTTTATTCGCTATGAAGGTTCGCGATTGGATTGGGCAAAGGTGATACGCGTGGCTACTTGGGCTGATGGCTGTACGGCCAAACATGTGATGTGCCGAGATGGAAAAGTGAAAGTGACTGTGGCGGTAGATCAGCCTAAACCCGATCCTGTGGTAGTGGATTATCAGCAGTCAGTTGAAGAGCAGCAAACGGAGGGTGCTGATGGGCCGACGGAGAGTGTTGTAGAGCCGTCCGCAGAGCCGACCGAAGGGGCTTGATGGCGAGCTTTTGTAGCAGGACTGGACCTAAGGTCCTAGAATGAAAGAAAGACAGGGGCGACCCTGTTTTTTTGTTTTTTTTAAGAAAAGTGCATAGAAAATGCAATAAAAAGTAAACTTTTTATAAAAATCCTTGGTTATTCATATTTTTTTGCGTATCTTTGTGGGCTCTATTGATGTATAAACAAAAAATGTGAAAAATATGAAAAAAATCCTTACTTTAGTTTGTTTGCTAGTTTTCGCAGTGTCAGCGTGGGCGGCAAATAATGTGATTACTTACACCACGACAAATGACTCAATGGTTGTGCTGAATCTTTCGGATTTTAATGTGGAGATTGATAGCCATGTTAAAGGAAGAATTGTATTTAAAAGTCCAGTAACGAGCATTGGTAGTCGTGCATTTTTTGAGTGTGCAAATCTGAAGACGATAGTGTTGCCAGATTATGTGCAGGATATTAAGAATGAGGCCTTTGCTAAGTGTGTGGCCTTGGAGTCGATAACGTTGCCTAGCACATTAAAAACGGTTGGAGATGATGCTTTTAGCGCATGCGTAAAATTGAAGGCGGTTGATTTACCTAATGGTGTTGTTAGTTTGGGTAGTAGTGCCTTTTCATTTTGTTCTAGTTTGACGACGTTTACCATTCCGGCTGCTATAACGGAGGTACGAGGTAGTTTATTGTTTGGCTGTACAGGGCTGACTTCATTGAGTATTCCAGAAGGTGTACATAGTATTGGAAACTTAGCGTTGTATGGCTGTGTGGGATTGGGTGAATTGACGATTCCATCTTCGGTTGATAGTATTGGTAATGATGCGCTCAATGGTTGTTGGGGGTTGAATCGTCTTGTGTTGAAAGCACTTGCTCCTCCCCAATTGGGTACGGGGGTGTTTACAACTGTTAACCCTAATATCCCCGTGATTGTACCTTGTGGTGATGTGGAGATAGATGGAGAAACAATGTCATCGTTCTACGCTTATCAAAATAATACAGGATGGAAATATTTTAGGAATATTCAGGAACCACCTGCAAAGTATTCGCTCATATTAAATGTGAACGATGCGAAGATGGGCCAAGTGAATAAGATGAAGGAGACAGAATGTGAGGTAAAGGTTGTGGCGACTCCTAAGCATGGCTATCGCTTTGAGAAATGGTTAGATGGTGATACGATTAATCCACGTTCAGAAAAATTGACCTCCAATACTGAATGGATAGCCGTATTCGGCAAGAAGAAGTATGAGATTAAGACAGAAGCTAAGGATTCTGCAATGGGTACTACAAGAGGTGATACTGTGGCGTATTATTTGGATTCTGTACAGATTTCGGCTGAGCCTGCATTTGGTTATCGTTTTAAGCAATGGATCGATGGAAATACGAGTAATCCTCGCACAATACAAGTGTTGAGAGATTCGCTCTTTATGGCTGAGTTTGAGGAGAAGCCAGTGGTGGTAAAAACGGAGACTGATTTTGTCTGTGAGGGTGATGAGTATGTAAACCCAGTAACAGGTAGTGTGGTGACTGTCTTTACAAATATGACATGGAAAGATTCGTTGTCAACTATAGAGGCGGATACAGTGTTTGAGTTTATTGTAAAACCAATCGTTGCTGTGCAATCATTAAGTGAGGTAGAAATTAAAAACCTAGATGCTGTGCCTATAATAAGTTCAGGTAAGTCTGTTGAGAGTTCTGCTTCTGCAACAAAGATATTGAGTTATTATCAAAGTCTAGATACAGATACTTTAGCAGATGTGGTGAACGTGTATTGGGAGGATGCATTTGTGGCGTGTGGTGCTACAGATGTGACGATGAAATTGGTGGTTGAGGATACTTGCTTGAATAAGTTGGAAACAACGTTCATATTTCCGGTAGTATATGTGGTGCAGGACTCTATAATGTCAATTACAGAGTGTGATGAGTATGAATGGCGAGGTAAACTTTATACTGCTTCGGGTGTTTATGTGGATACTCTTCAAAGTAAAGTGACAGGTTGTGATAGTGTATATTATAGATTGGATTTGACTATTAACCATGGTGATACAGTAGAATATACTGAGACTGCTTGTGATCGTTATGAGTGGTATGGTGTAGAATATACAATGTCCGGTGATTATGAGCATATGCTTCAAACTTCTCAAGGTTGCGATAGTTTGGAGATACTTCACTTGACCATTCATTATGGTGATACAGTAGAATATACCGAGACCGCTTGTGATCGTTATGATTGGTATGGTGTAGAATATACAGTGTCCGGTGATTATGAGCATATGCTTCAAACTTCTCAAGGTTGCGATAGTTTGGAGGTACTTCACTTGACTATCAATCCGTCATACCATATTG
>JAEIGA010003793.1_pt1 | contig 23528 bp, 25 predicted proteins | sample 9270691 | NCBI WGS metagenome assembly JAEIGA01 (sample SAMN17057246, study PRJNA624740) | gut metagenome | biome: biome; isolation source: fecal sample | host: Bos grunniens | place: China: Xizang | collected 2019 | reverse complement strand
CGGGTTCCGCTATCTATAATAAGGCAGACCGCAAGCAGGCGATTGCCGATATACGCGGATAAGGTAAGTAAGAAACAGGGCTTATGCAGCAGATGGGAACTGGTTGCAAAGCCTGCAGCAATAAAAGGGTTATCTGCCTTAAGCCTTCTGGCTTAAGGAGGATAATCCTTTTTCTATATTAGGAGGAATGAATATGGATATTAGGATTGTCGCTGGAGGGCCCGAGGAGGCTCTTCCTGACTTAGTAACTATTGCAGCGGGAATGGATGGTGCGCTCTGGTGCGGGGCGGACAGAGGGGCTCTGGTACTCGCCGAGTGTGGAATTAATATGGAGGCGGCCTTTGGCGACTTTGATTCGGTAACGGATGAGGAGCTTACCGTCATACGGCAATCAGCCAACAATGTATATGTCTATCCTCCGGAAAAGAACGAGACAGACCTTGAACTTTGTCTCGCTTGGGCCTATAGACAAAAGCCCGATCGGATAATTATATATGGAGCAACGGGGGGAAGATTGGATCATTCCATGGGGAATATCATGCTTCTTGCAAGTGATGAACATTTGAGGCAGCCTGTGAAGGCAAGCATTGTGGATCGGCAAAATGAGATTTCCTTTTTCTATCCTGGAAATTATACCATTCATGAAAATGATAAACGCTATGTATCCTTCATACCGATAAGTGAAGAAATCACCGGCATCACGCTCACCGGCTTTCTTTACCCGCTGGAAAATGCCACCCTAAAGAGGGGAAGGACGCTGTCTATCAGTAACCAATTAAATTCCCAAACCGGTAATTTTTCGTTTTCGTCCGGCATATTAATGATGATAAGAAGCACAGATTAATATGCTCTAGATAGGCTAATAGCATTTATAGATATGCCATTAATGCAGGATGAATCAGGATAGGAATAAGTTTCAGGCTAGCATTAAGGAGGGACAGTATGAAATTTTACACGATAAAATTGCCCCGCTTTTTGGGCGGGATTGTGAAGGCGATGTTAGGAGCGTTCAAGAAAGGGTAAAGAGATGAAGTGTTTTTTTAGCCGGCCATTGGCCTTTCATACATGTGTTTCGACACCCTTTAGCTTCAAAAGGGTGTTTTTTTGTTTTGGGCGGGGGAAAATCTTTGACGCGGCAGGGTTAATTTGATGAATATGGGAAAAATGAAAAAGCATCCTGCCAAAACAGGATGCTTTAGTTTCGCTCGATTATACGCGTTCAACTTTGCCAGATTTAAGCGCTCTTGCAGAAACATATACTTTTTTCGGTTTTCCGTTTACAAGAATACGAACTTTTTGAACGTTCGCTTTCCATGTACGTTTGTTAGCGTTCATAGCGTGAGAACGGTGGTTTCCGGAAGATGTTTTTCTACCAGTGATAACACATTTGCGTGCCATAGCCAAATTCCCTCCTTACGTGCTTATGTTAATGAGTTCTTTTAGTCGGTCTCTTCAAAAGATACCTTAATAATTTAACATACCTCTTGAGAGATTGCAATACAATTGGGACTGTCTTTCAAGAAAAAAGCCTTGACATAAGATTTTAACTTTGATTAATTGGTATAGGTAATGTATTGGTATAGTATAAAGACTTTCCATTCAAAAGTGATTATAGTAAAATGTCATTAGCTATGGTTAACCTAAAGGGGGAATTAGTATGTCTATTGAAATGAGCACCAAATACGGACAAATAGATATTTCGAATGATGTAGTGGCAATTATTGCCGGCGGTGCGGCGGTTGACTGCTACGGTATAGTAGGCATGGCATCAAAAAGCCAAATCAAAGACGGACTTAGCGAAATTCTTCGAAAAGAAAACTTCTCTAAAGGAGTAGTGGTCAGACAAGAGGAAGATGAGATACATATCGATATGTACATCATCGTTAGCTATGGAACAAAAATCTCAGAGATTGCTCACAACGTACAATCTAAAGTGAAATATACGTTGAATCAAACTGTAGGACTATCGGTTGAATCTGTTAATATTTTTGTTCAAGGGGTTCGTGTGACGAATCCGTAATTTAAGGAGGAAATTTTAGTGGTTATAACATCTATTGACGGCAAAAGATTCGCCGAAATGGTCATACAGGGGGCAAACAGGCTTTCTGCCAACGCAAAATATGTAGATGCGTTGAACGTCTTCCCGGTACCGGACGGAGATACAGGGACGAATATGAACTTGTCGATGACTTCTGGCGCGAATGAAGTTAGAAATAATGTGCAGGATCATATCGGAAAAGTAGGATCTTCCCTTGCAAAGGGCCTTCTTATGGGCGCGCGCGGGAACTCAGGTGTCATCCTGTCCCAATTATTCCGAGGATTCGCGAAGAATATCGAAGCGAAAGCGGCCATTAACAGCAAAGAATTTGCACAAGCTTTCGAAGCTGGTGTAGAAACAGCCTATAAGGCTGTCATGAAGCCTGTTGAAGGGACAATCCTTACAGTAGCAAAGGACGCGGCTAAAGCTGGTACGGCAGCTGCTGAAAAGGAAGAGAGCATTACAGGCGTTATGGAGGCTGTGCTTGCAGAAGCAAAAGCATCTTTACAGCGTACACCTGACTTATTGCCAGTCCTGAAGGAAGTCGGCGTGGTAGACAGCGGCGGCCAAGGGCTTGTGTTCGTATATGAAGGATTCCTGGCAGAATTAAAAGGCGAGAAATTGGCTGAAACGCCGGAAAGCAAGCCGAAAATGGACGAGCTTGTGAGCGCTGAACATCATATGAGCGTACAAGGCCATATGAAAACCGAGGATATCGAGTTTGGTTACTGCACGGAGTTCATGGTTCGCTTTGAGCAAGAAAAGACAGCTGAGAATCCGTTCAATGAAGAGCAGTTCCGCCAAGACTTAAGTGAATTTGGCGACTCGTTGCTAGTCATTTCTGATGAAGATATCGTAAAGGTGCACATCCATGCTGAAAATCCGGGGAATTGCTTGAACTATGGGCAAAAATACGGAAGCTTGATTAAGGTTAAAGTCGAAAATATGCGTGAACAGCATTCTACGATTCTAAACGAAACAGAGAATCAATTACGCGAAAATGCGGCACCTGCCCAAACAGAAAAGAAACCATTTGGGGTTGTTGCCATTGCAATGGGCGAAGGAATTGCTGACTTGTTCCGAAGCATCGGCACTGATGTTGTGATTGAAGGCGGCCAAACAATGAACCCGTCTACAGAGGATATTGTAAAAGCAGTTGAAGCGATTAACGCAGATCATGTGTATATCCTTCCAAATAACAAGAATATCATCATGGCGGCTAATCAAGCCTCTGATGTGAGTGATAAAGCTGTAACAGTCATCCCGACTAAAACAATCCCTCAAGGATTAACAGCTCTTCTTACCTTCAATCCAACTGCAACAGCGGAAGAGAACGAAGATATGATGAATGAAGCTCTTCAAAACGTCGTGACTGGACAGATTACATTTGCGGTTCGTGACACGAGCATTGAAGGTCTGGAAATCGAAAAAGGCGATTACATGGGTCTGATCGATGGTAAGATTAAAGTGAAAAATAAAGACAGAGTCGAGGCAGCGAAGGAAGTTCTAAGCTCCATGCTTGATAACGCTGAAATCTTGACAATCCTATACGGGGAAGAAACTTCTGAAGAGGAAGTAGATGCCTTGGTGGATTATTGCGGCGAGGAATATCCTGATCTTGAGGTTGAAGTCCATAACGGCAAACAACCGCTTTATTCCTATATTTTTGCTGCTGAATAAAAAAGCATACTGTGAAAAACAGAATAGAAGGGGGATTCCCCTTCTATTTCAGTATGTACGGATATTTTTAGAGGAGAGGATACGCGCATGAAATATAAAAGTGTCTTTGATATCATTGGCCCCGTTATGATCGGTCCATCGAGCTCCCATACTGCTGGAGCGGCCCGCATTGGGAGAGTAGCTCGCAGCTTGTTTAATCGTAAGCCGGAATGGGCCATTGTTTCTCTATATGGATCATTTGCTAAAACTTATAAAGGCCATGGAACAGATGTCGCCATCATTGCCGGATTACTTGATTTTGACACATTTGACACCCGCTTGCCCGAGGCGTTTGATATTGCCAAAAAAGAGAACCTGAAAGTGACATTCATTGAAGAAGAGGCTGTTGTGGACCATCCAAATACGGTGCGAATCCGCATGGGTGACAGTGAAGGGGAAATGGAGCTTGTTGGAATCTCTATTGGGGGCGGAAAGATAGAAATCCTCGAGTTAAATGGATTTGAGCTCCGTCTTTCCGGCCATCATCCGGCCATACTTGTTGTCCATGATGATAAATTTGGCGCCATCGCCAGTGTGTCTAATGTCTTGGCATCTCATCAAATCAATATTGGCCATATGGAAGTGTCTAGAAAAGAGGTTGGAAGTACAGCCTTAATGACGATTGAAGTGGATCAAAATATTGGTCAGGATATTTTGGATGAAATCTCCCAGCTTGACCATGTTACAAGAGTAACGAAAATTGCTGATTAATGAATAGATAAGAGGAGGTAATGGAATGTTTCGCAATGTTGCCGAACTTGTGGAATTGGCTGAAACGAGACAAGTGAAAATAGCTGAGGTAATGATACAGCAGGAAATGGAAGTGACAGGAAGAACGCGCGAAGAAGTTATCCAATTCATGGACCGCAATCTGACTGTTATGGAAGAAGCGATTGAAAGAGGCCTTAAGGGTGTTAAGTCGCATTCTGGACTAACCGGGGGCGATGCTGTGCTGCTTCAGGAGTATATCAAAAAAGGTAAGAGCCTTTCTGGTGAAGTCCTTTTGGATGGTGTCAGCAAGGCGGTCGCGACGAATGAAGTGAATGCTGCCATGGGAACCATTTGTGCGACTCCGACAGCAGGGTCTGCCGGCGTTGTGCCAGGCACTTTATTTGCCGTCAAGGAGAAGCTGAATCCGACTAGACAGGAAATGATTGAATTCTTGTTTACATCAGGCGCATTCGGCTTTGTCGTTGCCAATAATGCTTCCATCTCAGGGGCTGCTGGAGGATGCCAGGCTGAAGTGGGTTCTGCCTCAGGAATGGCTGCGGCAGCGATTGTGGAAATGGCAGGAGGCACGCCGTCTCAATGTGCGGAAGCGATGGCCATCACCCTCAAAAACATGCTTGGTCTTGTTTGTGACCCGGTTGCAGGGCTAGTTGAGGTTCCTTGTGTGAAGCGAAATGCGATGGGAGCAGCCAATGCAATGGTTGCAGCCGATATGGCGCTAGCGGGAATCAAGAGCCGTATCCCTTGCGATGAAGTGATTGACGCGATGTATAAGATTGGGCAAACAATGCCGGTTGCGCTTAGGGAAACAGCACAGGGCGGATTGGCTGCCACACCTACTGGCAGGGAGCTGGAGGCAAAAATTTTCGGGATATCCTTGGAGAAGAAATGAATCCGTTAGCTCAACTGTCGGTTGAAGAATTAAAGGGTGTGGGTACCGAGTCAAGGATGCTTTTAGAGTCCATCGGAGTCCATACGATAGATGATCTGCTGAATTATTTCCCGTACCGGTATGAAGACTATCGCGTCAAGGACATCGTTGAAGCAGCCCAAGATGAGAGAGTTACCATTGAGGGAACCATTCAATCTGCCCCGAATCTATCCTACTTCGGCCGGAAGAAATCAAGGCTTACGTTTAAGCTTTTGACTGGCCGTCATCTGATTACGGTTATCTTCTTCAACCAGCCGTATATCAAGAATAAATTAACGTTAAATGAAGCCATCACTGTCACTGGTAAATGGGATAAGAACAGGCTCACGCTGACTGCCTCGGAATACAAGCTGAACGCGGTTGCGCGCACGCATGAATTTGAACCTGTCTACCACACAAGAGGGGATCTATCCGTTAAGATGCTCCGCAAGTGGATCAAACAGGCTTATGCCGACTACTATGCGGAAATTCCTGAAATCCTCCCTGAACGTTATTTGACTCAATATAAATTGCCTCCTAGAAACATTGCCATGAGATATTTGCATTTCCCGAAAGATAGCCTGGAAGTGAAGCAGGCTCATCGCCGCTTTGTGTATGAGGAGTTTTTATTATTCCAGCTGAAAATGCAGGCGCTTAGAAAGTTTAACCGCGAAAGCTCAAATGGTAAGGCGCATGCCTTTGATAACGCGAAGGTAAAGGACTTCATCTCGTCCTTGCCATTTGAGCTGACAGAAGCCCAGAAGAAAGTCGTGAATGAAATTCTGGCTGATATGAGATCCCCCTATCGAATGAATCGCCTTTTACAGGGGGATGTCGGCTCTGGGAAAACGGTCGTTGCGGCCATTCTCTTATATGCTGCTGTCACTTCCGGCAGCCAAGGGGCTTTGATGGTGCCGACCGAGATCTTGGCAGAACAGCACGCCAACTCGCTTTATGATTTATTGACGCCGTTTGGGGTCGAGGTAGCGTTGCTCACATCCAGTGTCAAAGGCAAGAGACGAAAAGAAATGATGGAATTATTGGCCCGCGGTGAAATCGATATTTTGATAGGAACACATGCCTTGATACAAAAGGATGTTAACTTCAAAGAACTAGGTCTAGTCATCACGGATGAACAGCATCGCTTTGGCGTGAATCAGCGCCGTATTCTCCGTGATAAAGGAGAAAGTCCTGATGTCCTGTTCATGACGGCGACACCGATTCCCCGTACACTTGCGATTACCGCTTTTGGTGAGATGGATGTATCAATCATTGACCAGCTCCCATCAGGAAGAAAAGCAATCGAGACATATTGGGCCAAGCATTCCATGCTTGGACGTATCCTGCAATTCATGGAAAAGGAATTGATGAAAGGAAGGCAAGCCTACGTCATCTGCCCGCTGATTGAGGAATCAGAAAAACTTGATCTTCAAAACGTGCTTGATGTTCATGCGGCAATGACCCAGTATTTCACGCCGAAATACACGGTTGGACTCATGCACGGCAAATTGCCGGCTGATGAGAAGGATGAGGTGATGAGAGGGTTTGGGAAGAATGAAATCCAAATCCTTGTATCCACTACGGTCGTCGAGGTCGGTGTGAATGTGCCGAATGCGAGCGTAATGGTCATCTATGACGCTGAAAGATTCGGGTTATCACAGCTGCATCAGCTTCGGGGCCGGGTCGGGCGCGGTGCGGAACAATCCTATTGCGTCTTGATCGCGGATCCGAAAACAGAAGTAGGAGTAGAGCGGCTGAACGCGATGTGTGAGACATCGGATGGCTTTGTATTGAGTGAGAAGGACCTTGAGCTTCGCGGACCCGGTGACTTTTTCGGCAGCAAGCAAAGCGGACTTCCTGAGTTTAAGATGGCCGATATGGTCCATGATTACAGGGCGCTTGAAACAGCACGCAAGGATGCAGATGAATTGGTGAATTCGGAGGAATTCTGGGAAGCTGATGAATGTGCCTATTTGCGAGATTACTTGAACGCTTCAGGTATTCTTGAAGGTGAAAAGTTGGATTGAGGAACAGATTGCGCCGGAGTCTTAGGTTACTCTTGCAATCTGTTTTTTTAGATTATATACTACTATTAGTACCTAGTCATAAACTGATCGGAAGGTGAATCATCTTGAGACGTAATAAAAAAGACAGGCAAGTCTTGCTGACAGATATGATAGAGACAAATCCTTTTATTACAGATGAGGAATTGGCTGACAAGCTTGAGGTCAGCATTCAGACCATTCGGTTGGACCGCCTTGAATTATCAATCCCTGAACTTAGGGAGAGAATAAAAACGATGGCGGAAAAGAAAATGACTGATGACATTAAGTCACTTCCGGTCGATGAAATCATCGGTGAAATTATAGACATTGAAATGGATCACAGCGCCATCTCCTTGCTTGATATTCGCAGGGAGCATGTGTTTAAACGAAATGGCATTGCACGCGGACATCATTTATTTGCGCAAGCTAATTCCCTTGCCGTGGCGGTCACAAACGATGAATTGGCATTGACAGCCAAGGCGAATATTCAGTTCACACAGCCAGTGCATGAAGGTGACCGTGTCATCGCGAAAGCGCGTGTGCTGGAAGTGGATAAAGAAAAAGGGAGATCGCAGGTCGCGGTCCAAAGCTATGTCGGAACAACCCTCGTCTTTAAGGGTGAATTTAATATGTATCGAGCAACTATGATGAAAAAGGATGAATTGAAATGATTATTGCATTGGACGCAATGGGTGGAGATCACGGACCGAAGGAATCAGTTAAGGGAGCGGAAAAGGCCCTTCAGACATTCCCGGATTTAGAAATCTTGCTGATCGGCAATGAAGCTGAAATCAAGAAATATCAAACAATGACTGAAAGAATGACGATCATACATACTGATGAAGTGATTAGCGGTGATGATGAGCCGGTAAGAGCTGTAAGAAGGAAGAAAAATGCTTCAATGGTGCTTGCCGCACAAAGCGTAAAAGATAAAAAAGCAGATGCATGCATTTCTGCAGGAAATACAGGTGCACTGATGGCTGCGGGATTATTTGTAGTCGGAAGAATTGAGGGGATTGACCGCCCTGCTTTGAGTCCGACATTGCCGACCGTTGATGGAAAAGGCTTTGTCCTTCTTGATGTTGGCGCCAATGCGGATGCCAAGCCGGAGCACCTCTATCAATATGGATTAATGGGTTCTGTCTATGCAGAAAAGGTACGCAATATCGAAAAGCCTCGTGTTGGATTGTTGAATATCGGAACAGAGGAAAAGAAGGGCAATGAATTGGCAAAGGCAGCCTTCAACTTGTTGAAGGAGGCTGATTTCAACTTCATTGGCAATGTCGAGGCGCGTGAATTGCTTAATGGTGCAGCAGATGTCGTCGTAACGGATGGGTTTACTGGCAATATGGTATTGAAGACGACAGAAGGAACGGCAGGAGCACTCTTCAAGATGATGAAGGAAGCCATGACTGCGGATTTAAAGAGCAAGCTGGCAGCAGCCGTGCTGAAGCCGGCGATGAAGGAACTGAAGAATCAAATGGATTATTCTGAATACGGCGGAGCTGGTCTTTTTGGGCTTAAGGCGCCGGTAATTAAGGCACATGGTTCATCAGATGCGAATGCATTCTATAATGCGATCCGCCAAGCGAGGATTATGGTGGAGCATCGTGTGACAGAAACGATTCACGACGCAATCAACCAAGCATAAGGAGGATATGATGACAAAACTTGCTTTTGTTTTTCCTGGTCAAGGTTCGCAGGTCATTGGAATGGGACAGGATGTCTATGAACAGGTGAGTTCAGCGAGAAGCGTATTCGAGAAGGCAGATGAATATATCGAACCGGGCTTCTCAGACCTCATTTTCAAGGGAGAACAGGAGGTTCTGACTCTGACGCGAAACGCCCAGCCCGCTTTATTAACGACTAGCCTGGCGCTTTATAAGACCTTTCTTGAAAGAGGGGGAATGACTCCAGATTTTGCCGCAGGTCACAGCCTGGGCGAATATACCGCGTATGCGGCTATGGAAGCTATTTCATTTGAAGACGCCGTTAAGCTTGTTCGTAACAGGGGCTTATTCATGGAAGAGGCTGTTCCGGCAGGGGAAGGGGCCATGAGCGCCATTCTTGGAATGGAAGAGGACTTGCTGCATGACGTGGTAAGCACCATCTCTGAAAGCGGTCACCCTGTTCAACTCGCCAATATCAACAGTCCTGGTCAAATCGTTATTTCTGGAACGGCTGAAGGAGTAAGGCTAGCGGCAGAGCTTGCCAAGCAAAAAGGGGCCAAGAGAAGCATTCCTCTTGTTGTGAGCGGGCCTTTTCACTCATCTCTCATGAAGCCTGCTGCTAGACAGCTTGAGGAAATCCTCGGCAGCATTCCAATCTCAAAGCCGCAAGCACCGGTAGTGGCGAACTACACGGCGAAGCCTGCAGCCGAAAATGAAATAAAAGCAAGTCTTGTTCATCAGCTCTATTCGCCGGTCAAATGGCAGCAATCTATCGAGTACATGATTGGAGAAGGAGCGGAGACTTTTGTGGAATTTGGACCTGGTACGGTCTTATCTGGTCTCATCAAGAAGATTAATCGTAAGGTACGGACATATTCCGTTAAGGATTTGGAATCCTGTGATCATGTAATCGCGCAATTGAAGGGGGAAATGGCGAATGGATAAGCTATCCGGGAAAACAGCGCTGGTGACGGGTGCTTCAAGGGGAATTGGCAAGGCCATTGCTCTTGAGCTTGCTCGTCAAGGGGCAAGCGTAGCGATCAACTTTGCCGGCAATGCTGATCGGGCAGCAGGGGTTGTCAGCGAAATACAATCTCTTGGAGGAAAGGCTATTGCCATTCAAGGGGATGTAGCTGATGCAAAAAGGGTGACTGAAATGGTTCAGGAGACCATTCAGGAGTTTGGCCGTCTCGATATTCTCGTAAACAATGCAGGCATCACAAGAGATACTTTATTGATGCGCATGAAGGAAAGTGATTGGGATGCGGTCATTAATACGAATCTAAAAGGTGTTTTCTTAGGAACGAAAGCAGTCACAAGACAGATGATGAAGCAGCGGAGCGGACGCATCATTAATATTGCTTCTGTTGTCGGACTTGCCGGGAATGCCGGGCAAGCGAATTATGTGGCTGCTAAGGCGGGAGTAATTGGCCTGACCAAAACGACTGCCCGCGAGCTGGCACCGAGAGGAATTACAGTTAATGCCGTTGCGCCAGGCTTCATTGAAACAGATATGACTGGCGGGCTTCCGGAAGGGGTTGCTGGAGAAATCCTTGGTCAAATCCCGCTTGGGAGATTTGGAGCTCCGGAGGATGTGACCCGTCTTGTCAGCTTCCTAGCCTCAGATGATGCTTCTTATATTACTGGACAGACGCTGAATGTTGACGGCGGAATGGTGATGCATTAAGGGAAGGATTGAATCTGGAAGCGAACCCATGTACAATAGATGGACAACTTGAAGGGAGGTGAAGTAATGGCTGAAGTATTAGAAAGAGTATCAAAAATTATCGTAGACCGCCTTGGTGTTGAAGAATCCGAAGTGACACTAGAAGCTTCTTTCAAAGATGATCTAGGTGCTGATTCACTTGATGTTGTTGAATTGGTAATGGAACTTGAAGATGAATTCGGGATGGAAATCTCAGATGATGATGCCGAAAAGATTTCAACTGTTGGCGACGCGGTGAACTACATAAAGAGCCAAAGCTAATCAGCAATTTTTAAGCCCCGTAATTTGACGGGGCTTTTCGTATGGCTATCCGTATGATGGCGTGGGCTAGCTTTGCATATCCTTTTTGGATATAGTAAATTCTAATTTGTACCTTTTCCAAACGTATGGATTTATATATACTTAATGTGAGAATCTTTTAGAGGAAGATTTAAGCGGGGGGACAATATGCATAAAAACAGAAAAAAACCATATTCAGATAATCACTTTAAAGCGTTTCAGGAAAGAATCGGATTCACATTTTCTGATATCTCCTTGCTGAAACAAGCATTTACGCATTCATCTTATGTGAATGAGCATCGTCGAAAACCTTATGAAGACAATGAACGGCTTGAATTCCTGGGTGATGCTGTTCTCGAATTAACCGTATCTCAATTCCTTTACAAAAACTTTCGAACTATGAGTGAAGGAGAATTAACGAAATTGCGTGCGGCTATCGTTTGTGAGCCCTCACTTGTAAAATTCGCGACAGAGCTCTCCTTTGGTCCCCTAATCTTGCTCGGCAAAGGCGAGGAAATGACAGGAGGAAGGGAGCGGCCTGCCCTGCTTGCGGATGTATTCGAAGCGTTTATCGGTGCACTTTATCTTGACCAAGGATTAGATGCCGTTATTGAGTTCTTGAAGCAATGGGTATATCCTAAGATTCACGATGGTGCTTTTTCCCATGTGATGGATTATAAGAGCCAATTGCAGGAATTGGTCCAAAAAGATGGAGCGGGCATTCTGGAATACAGGATCCTGCAGGAAAAAGGTCCTGCTCATAACCGCGAGTTCGTGGCGAAGGTTTCGCTCAATGGAACGGATTTTGGCACGGGTAAAGGCAAATCAAAAAAAGAAGCAGAACAGCATGCTGCCCAGCAAGCGCTAATCCATTTGCGCAAAAGCAGCAAATCCTGAGGAAAAAAGGCAGTTGGATGAACCATGACAGTAGATAATCAATTGTTCTTGAAACGATTGGATGTAATAGGATTCAAATCGTTTGCAGAACGTATTTCAGTAGAATTTGTTTCTGGAGTGACAGCTGTAGTTGGCCCGAATGGAAGCGGGAAAAGTAATATCACTGATTCGATTCGCTGGGTTCTCGGTGAGCAATCGGCCAAATCGCTTAGAGGAGCGAAGATGGAGGATATCATTTTTGCCGGTAGTGATTCCAGGAAGCCGCTAAACTTCGCAGAAGTCACATTAACCTTAAATAACGAAAGTAAGTTTCTTCCAATCGATTTTCATGAAGTTAGTGTCACAAGAAGGGTGACCCGTTCCGGTGACAGTGACTTTTATATTAATAATCAGCCATGCAGGCTAAAGGATATTATTGATCTTTTCATGGATTCCGGCCTTGGCAAAGAGGCATTCTCCATTATAAGCCAAGGAAAAGTGGAAGAAATATTGAGCTCGAAGCCTGAAGAGAGAAGAACAATCTTCGAAGAGGCGGCAGGTGTCTTGAAATATAAGACACGGAAGAAGAAGGCAGAAGCCAAACTGGAGGAGACGAGAGCCAATCTCAACCGAGTCCAGGATATTTTGCATGAACTAGAGGGCCAGGTAGAGCCATTGAAGATACAGGCTTCTATTGCGCGTGACTATCTTCAAAAGAAAGAGGAGCTCGAAGAATTCGAAGCAGCTCTTCTTGTGTATGAAGTCGAAGACCTCCATAAAAAATGGACATCGCTTAAGAAGCAGTTAGAAAGCCATCAGGAAAATGAAGCTAATTTCAGCTCACGTATAACAGCAAAAGAAACGGAGATGGAAGAATATCGCGATAAGCTCGTTGTTCTCGATTCCAAGCTGCAAGGGCTGCAGTCTGCGCTTTTGCAAGTCAGTGAAGAGCTTGAAAAGGTAGAAGGCAAAAAGCAAGTTCTGAAGGAACGGATGAAAAATGCGAATCAGAATAAGAGCCAGCTTGAGAAAACACTGGCTGCTTCAAAAGAGAAAATCTCCATTCTGTCTCAGAATAAAGAGGAGAAATCAGAAACATTATCCCGCTTAAGAGAAGAAACGGAAGCAGCCAAAAAAGAGTTACGTCAAAAACAAGGCATCCTGAAAAATTTCGCCGGCGATCTTGAGGCGAAAATAGAAGCCCTTAAGAGTGACTACATTGAATACTTGAATCGCCAAGCAACCGTCAAACATGAGCTTGCCTACTTAAAGCAGCAGCAAGAACTGCAAACCAATAAGCATGAGAAGCTCGACCATGATAATGAAAAGCTTTTAAAGGCGAGGGAAAGTGTGACCACTCGCTTAGATGAGGCGGCCTCCAGATTAAAGGCCGTTCAGCAGGATCTGACCAATCAGGTCCATCGTTACAGGGAAACGGAACGTTCTCATGAAAACCTGAAGAACCAATATGAAAAGCAGGAGAAGACACTCTACCAAGCGTATCAATATTTGCAAAAAGCAAAATCACGTAAAGAAATGCTTGAAGAGATGGAAGATGAATATTCAGGCTTCTTCCAAGGAGTCAAGGAAATCTTAAAGGCAAAGGATAAGCAGCTGCCAGGCGTCCATGGCGCTGTGGCTGAACTGATTCAAGTGCCGAAAGATTATGCGCTGGCGATTGAAACGGCTCTTGGGGGAGCTTTGCAAAACATCGTCATGGATAATGAGAGTCATGCACGCACAGCGATATCCTTCTTGAAGAAAAACAGGCTTGGAAGAGCCACCTTTCTTCCTTTATCGACCATTAAGGGGAAGTATATTCCGGCGCAAACGATCCAAGCGATATCCTCACACCCGGCCTATATAGGTGTAGGGGCTGAGCTTATCCAGTATGAATCCCGCTATAAGGACATCATGATGAGCTTGCTCGGCAATGTCATCATCGTCAAGGACCTTGTCGGTGCCAATGAGATTGCCAAAATGGCAGGGTACCGTTACAGACTAGTGACCCTTGAAGGGGATGTTGTCAGTCCGGGCGGTGCGATGACTGGAGGAGCGAGCAGGCAGTCGGGCACTTCTATTCTCTCGAGAAAGGGAGAAATTGAGGAACTGACAGAGAAGCTAGGGCAGATGGAGGAGCAAACGGGCAAGCTTGAGGCCCATGTAAAAGCATTGAAAAATGATGTGGCAAGCTCAGAGAAGCAGCTGGTCCGTCTTCGCGAAGCGGGGGAAACTCTCCGTGTCAATGAGGAGGCGATCAAGGGACAAATACGTGAATGGCAAAATGAGCAGCGTAATGTCAATGAGCGCTTAACCATCTATGATATGGAGAAGTCTACGCTTGATGAGGAGCAAACCTATCGTGAAGCTCGCATTCAAGAGCTTGAACAGGAATTGAGCGGCCTGGAGCATTCTATTATGGAGATTGATCGCGAAATCAATCTGTATACAGAACAGAAGAAGACCGACCAATCAAATAAGGACGAGCTCAATGAAGAAGTGAACGAACTGAAGATTCGCCTCGCATCCAAGTCAGAGCAGCTCCAGCATCAGCAAAATGAGGTCGAGCGCTTAACGTCAGAGATTGCAGCGCTAGAGCTGACCGTAAAAGAGGCAGAGGAAGACCTGGCTTTCTTAAATGGAGAAATGACCTCAAGCTCTACGGGAGAGAATAATCTCGTGGAAATGGCAGCTGAGAAGCAGAAGCTGAAAGAAGAAACCATGCATGAGATAGCAATGCTGCAAGCGAGCAGAAAGAATCTGTCTGCAAAGATAGAAGAAACCGATCAGGTATTGAAGGAATGGAACCGTCAATATAAAGGGTTGTCAGAAACTTTGCGTGATGAGGAAATCAAGCTTAACCGACTTGATGTGGAAATGGATACGCGCCTTGATCTTCTGAGGGAAGAATATATGCTGACCTTTGAAGCGGCAAAGGAAAAATATCCATTGACCATTGAAGCCGAGGAAGCTAAGCGAAAGGTGAAATTAATTCGTCTTGCCATTGAAGAACTTGGTACCGTGAATATCGGTGCCATTGATGAGTATGAGCGTGTATCAGAGCGTTATGAATTCCTTGTCACACAAAAGGATGATTTGAAGGAAGCGAAGGATACCCTCTTTGATGTAATTGATGAGATGGATGAGGAGATGAAGCGCCGCTTCGAAATCACCTTCAATGCCATCAAGAAAGAGTTCAATTTCGTTTTCCCATCGCTGTTCGGCGGAGGAAGAGCAGAGCTAAAATTGACAGACCCGGCGGATCTCTTGAATACAGGTGTCGATATCATTGCGCAGCCTCCAGGCAAGAAGCTTCAAAATCTCAGCCTGTTATCTGGGGGAGAACGTGCCCTGACAGCCATCGCCTTGCTGTTTGCCATTTTGCGGGTGCGTCCGGTTCCATTCTGTATTCTTGATGAGGTGGAAGCTGCCTTGGATGAAGCCAATGTGTATCGCTTCAGCCAGTATTTAAAGAAATTCAGTAAAGAGACCCAATTTATCGTGATCACCCACCGAAAAGGAACGATGGAGGAGGCGGATGTCCTCTATGGTGTCACGATGCAGGAATCCGGTGTATCAAGGCTAGTATCTGTGAAGCTCGAGGAAACGAGAGAATTGGTTGAATCAAAATAAAGGTGGTAGACTATGAGTTTTTTTAAGAAGCTAAAAGATAAATTCAGTGTACAAACGACATCAACAACAGAGAAGTTCAGGGAAGGTTTGACAAAGACCCGCAACTCATTTACAGAGAAAGTAAATGAGTTGGTTGCAAGATACAGAGAAGTGGATGAAGATTTCTTTGAAGAACTCGAGGATGTAATGATCCAAGCCGATATTGGCGTCGAAACCGTCATGGAGCTTATCGATAAACTGAAATTCGAAGTGAAGCGCCGCAATATTAAAGATACTAGTGAGGTACAGAGTGTCATCTCTGAAAAGCTCGTGGAAATTTATGAATCCGGCGAGGAAAAATCAGCTGAGATGAACATCCAGGAGGATGCATTGACGGTAGTTCTTTTCGTCGGTGTAAACGGAGTCGGGAAAACGACTACAATCGGCAAGCTTGCCCATAAGTACAAGTCTGAGGGCAAGAAGGTGCTTCTGGCCGCAGGAGATACATTCCGTGCTGGAGCAATTGAGCAGCTTGAGGTATGGGGAGAACGCGTTGGCGTTGAAGTCATCAAGCAAGGGGCCGGCTCCGACCCGGCTGCCGTTATGTATGATGCCGTGCAGGCCGCTAAATCAAGAAAAGCTGATATCCTGCTCTGCGATACGGCTGGCCGCCTTCAGAACAAGGTCAATCTGATGAAGGAGCTTGAAAAGGTGAAAAAAGTGATAGAGCGCGAGATTCCGGGAGCTCCCCATGAAGTCTTGCTAGTTCTTGATGCGACGACAGGCCAAAACGCTCTCATGCAGACTAAGACCTTTAAGGAAGCGACTGACGTAAGCGGCATCGTCTTGACGAAGCTGGATGGAACGGCAAAAGGGGGCATTGTCATCGCCATTCGCAATGAGCTTGGGATACCGGTCAAATTCGTCGGTCTTGGCGAGCAGATGGATGATTTGCAAGAGTTTGATTCGGAGCAATTTGTATACGGCTTATTCGCCGATATGGTTGATAAAGCAGAAGAATAAGCCTATAATAGCAAACCAGGAATTCCTTTCAGAGGGATATCCTGGTTTTTTGCTTTTAGAAGTACAGGAAGATGGAAGAAACACTGATAAATCAAGCATTTTGTTAAGGACGGGTTCTTGACATTCTTTGATTTTCCCTTTAGAATAAATTTTTGTAAAGGTATTTCACTTAACACAGTTGGAGGGTCAGTGATGCTCGAAAAAACAATGCGTATGAATTACCTATATGACTTTTATCAATCATTGCTGACACCAAAGCAGAAAAGTTACATGTCTCTTTATTATCTGGACGATTATTCTCTTGGCGAAATCGCTGATGAATATGAGGTGAGCCGCCAAGCCGTTTATGATAATATTAAACGAACAGAAGCGATGCTTGAAGAATATGAGGCGAAGCTGCTGCTATTTCAAAAAGCACAGGAACGCAGCCTTTTGCTCAATAAGTTAGGCAATTTAGCGGATGGATTATCTGATAAACATGTTCAACAGCAACTCATTGAGATAATAGCATCTCTTGAAAAGTTAGATTAGGAGGCGGCAGAATGGCATTTGAAGGTTTAGCCGACCGACTGCAAGGCACTCTTCAAAAAATCCGCGGCAAAGGTAAAGTTACAGAAGCAGATGTAAAGGAAATGATGCGAGAGGTTAGGCTCGCCCTTCTTGAAGCTGACGTTAACTTTAAGGTTGTAAAGGATTTTATCAAGCGTGTCAACGAAAGGGCCATCGGTCAAGAAGTGTTGAAAAGCTTGACTCCAGGTCAGCAGGTTATCAAGGTCGTCAAGGAAGAATTGACGGAGTTAATGGGTGGAGAGCAGAGCAAAATCGCTGTTTCCAACCGACCGCCAACCGTCATTTTAATGGTTGGTTTGCAAGGTGCCGGGAAGACAACGACTACCGGGAAGCTTGCTAATCTGCTTCGCAAAAAATATAACCGCAAACCGATGCTTGTCGCAGCGGATATTTATCGGCCGGCAGCAATTAAGCAGTTAGAAACACTTGGGAAGCAGCTGAACTTTCCTGTCTTTTCGTTAGGAGACCAGGTCAGCCCGGTCGAGATCGCCAAGCAAGGTGTCGCTAAAGCGAAAGAAGAGCATTGCGACTACGTGCTGGTCGATACGGCTGGACGCTTGCACATTGATGAGAACTTGATGGGGGAATTGGCGGATATTAAAGAAGCCGTGAAGCCAGATGAGATTTTCCTTGTTGTCGATGCGATGACAGGGCAGGATGCCGTCAATGTAGCCAAGAGCTTTAATGACCAGCTGGATATTACCGGCGTTATATTAACGAAGCTTGATGGGGATACGCGAGGCGGGGCAGCGCTCTCCATTCGCTCAGTGGCAGAAAAGCCGATTAAATTCGTTGGTATGGGCGAGAAGATGGATGCGCTTGAGCCATTCCATCCAGAGCGCATGGCATCGAGAATACTCGGCATGGGGGATGTTCTTACCCTTATCGAAAAAGCCCAGACAGATGTGGATGAGGCGAAAGCGCGTGAACTCGAGAAGAAAATGCGCACAGCCACCTTCACGTTTGATGATTTTCTTGAACAGCTGAGTCAGGTGAAGAAAATGGGGCCATTAGATGATATTCTGAAGATGCTCCCAGGCGCCAACAAGATCAAGGGTATGAATAATTTGTCTATTGATGATAAACAAATTGCCCATGTTGAAGCCATCATTCAATCAATGACCCAAAAAGAGAAAGAACAGCCTGAGATCATCAACGCCAGCAGGCGCAAACGGATTGCAAGAGGGAGCGGAAGGCCGATTCAGGAAGTCAACCGATTGCTTAAGCAGTTCGAGGAAATGAAGAAGATGATGAAGCAGATGACTGGAATGCAACAAAAAGGCAAGAAAAAAGGCGGCTTTAAGTTGCCATTTATGTAAAAAAGTTGTGTGTTAAGAAAAAAGACTTTACAAGGGTATATGGATTTGGTAATATACTTACTTGTGTGATACTATTCGGAGGTGCAATAAACAATGGCAGTAAAAATTCGTTTAAAACGTATGGGAGCTAAAAAGTCTCCTTTCTATCGTATTGTAGTAGCAGATTCTCGTTCCCCGCGTGACGGTCGTTTCATCGAAACAGTTGGAACTTACAACCCAGTTGCTAACCCAGCTGAAGTGAAAATCGACGAGGAACTAACTTTGAAATGGCTTCAAAATGGTGCTAAACCTTCTGACACAGTTCGTAACTTGTTGTCTAAAGAAGGCATCATGGAGAAATTCCATAACGCTAAACAAGGTAAGTAATATAAAGGTCCGTTATGATAGAGCTTATTAAAACAATCGTAAAGCCTCTCGTCGATCATCCGGATGACGTGACCGTATCAATGGATGAACATGCCAAGAAAATCATCTATACGCTTTCTGTTAATCAGCAAGATATGGGGAAAGTTATTGGCAAACAGGGGCGGGTAGCGAAAGCTATTCGAACGGTGGTATATACTGCTGCATCCAAGAGTGACAAAAAAGTCTATTTGGAAATAAGCGATTGAAGCGATAAGAAAAGGAGGGAATAATTCCCTCCTTTTTTCTATTATTCCTGTGAGAGGAAACAGGCTGAATGGAGATGCTTGGACAAATCTCCTTGCCCGCGCGATTGGAAGATGGACGTCCGTGGTGACGTGACCATGAACACCGGTCATTTATTCAGCGGTCACCCATCGCAAAAAAACCTATCTTATCTGGACAAAAAAGTTTCCGTTCATAGGGATTTTGCTTCATAATGAATGGTAAAGAGGAAAAGTATACATAGTATCATGTTTAATAGATAGATCAACATAATTTTTTGATGCTCTGAGTTTTCTGTGGAGCCTGGAGCAATTCTGGCAGTGCATTGAATACAGAACCGACATCTAAATAATCACCAACATTGTCAGGACATAGGCTGGATGTTAATAAACGGTTGATATGGCAAGACGAAAGAGGTGGCTAAATGTGAAAATTTTGCAAAATGTGATCGTAAAGCAAATATTGACTGAGAAAAGTAAGCTTGAGCTCTTAGACCAATTTAACTCCAAGAAAGCAGTCCTGAAGAAGGAATGCGATCAGCTTCGATTTGAACTGAAGAAGCTTGAAAAGACGAAAAAATTTCAGCCTGTCAGCCTGAAGACACATTTCGAGAAGGAAATTGACGTCAGGAAAGAGAAAATCAAGCTGCTTGATTTTCAAATTCAACAGCTTGATATCCTTCCTTACGGAAGTGAATTGAAGGAACGGGAAGTACAAGCAATCGTTGATGTGGAAATAGGGCAGAAGTGGGAAGAAATTGTGCAAACTAAGACCATCATCGTCAAAGATGGGATCGTCGATGAATTTAAATAGAGGTGAACATAAAGAATATGCAAAAATGGTACAAGGTCGGAAAGATTGTAAACACTCATGGTATTAGAGGAGAGGTGCGTGTCGTTTCTTCAACTGATTTTCCGGAGGAACGCTATCAAAAAGGCAGCACACTTTATATCTTCAAGAAGAATGCAAAAGACCCAATTGAGGTTGTTGTTTCTTCGTCCCGTCAGCATAAGAATTTTTATTTGCTGACATTTGAGGGCCATGAGAGTATTGAGAAGGTAGAAGGGTATAAAGAAGGCGTTTTAAAAGTATCTGATGAGCAGCTGGGAGCATTGGATGAAGGTGAATACTATTACCATGAAATCATTGGCTGCACGGTTTCCACGGCAGCGGGCGAGCAAATCGGCGTCATTAAGGAAATCCTCTCCCCAGGTGCAAATGATGTATGGGTCATTAAAGGGAAAAACGGCAAAGAAGTGCTTATTCCTTATATTGATGACGTAGTTAAGGAAATTGATGTTGATGCCCAGTCCATCATCATTGAGCCTATGGAAGGGTTGCTGGATTAATGAGAATAGATGTACTGACATTATTCCCTGAAATGTTTGAAGGTGTTTTAGGCTCTTCTATCCTTAAGAAAGCGGCTGAGAAGGGTGCGGCGGAATACCATACCCATAATTTCAGGGAGTTCTCTGATAATAAGCATCAATCTGTTGATGATTACCCGTATGGCGGGGGAGCTGGAATGGTCCTGAAGCCACAGCCAATCTTTGATGCGCTTGAACAAATAGCTGCCCCAACGTCAGAGGGGAAGAAACCAAGAGTAATCCTCCTCTGTCCTCAAGGGGAACGATTTACCCAAAAGAAAGCAGAAGAGCTGGCGGGTGAGGAGCAGCTTGTCTTTGTATGCGGTCATTATGAAGGCTATGACGAGAGAATCAGGGAATTCGCCGTAACAGATGAAATCTCCATTGGCGACTTTGTGCTGACAGGCGGGGAGCTTGGTGCGATGGTCATCATCGACAGCGTTGTGCGGCTCTTGCCGGGTGTACTTGGAAATGAGGATTCACCAGTGCTTGATTCATACAGTTCAGGTCTTCTTGAGCATCCTCATTATACAAGACCAGCTGATTTCAGAGGGATGAAGGTGCCGGATGTGCTCTTGTCCGGCAATCACAAGCATATTGAGGAATGGCGGCAGAAAGAGTCTTTGAGAAGGACGTATGAGCGCCGTCCTGATCTTCTCGACAGCTATGAATTATCACCATCCGAGAAAAAATGGCTGGATGAGATAAAAAATGAAAATAGATAGTTGCAAAAGCTGCAATTAATATGGTAAGATAGACCCTGTGAGTTAAGGTGTAAAGCCTTTTCTCTTTATAACAATGTTCCGCTGTCATACATCAATCAGGGTTGGCAAGAGCATTGCTTGGAAGGAGTTGAATACGATGCATAAATTAATCGAAGAAATCACGAAGGAACAACTTAGAACTGACCTTCCTTCTTTCCGTCCTGGTGATACAGTACGTGTACACGTGAAGGTAGTTGAGGGAACTCGTGAGCGTATTCAGGTATACGAAGGCGTAGTAATCAAGCGTCGTGGAGGCGGAATCAGTGAAACTTTCACAGTCCGCAAAATTTCCTACGGTGTTGGCGTAGAGCGTGCATTCCCATTGCACACACCACGCATCGCTAAATTGGAAGTTATCCGTCGCGGTAAAGTACGCCGTGCTAAGCTTTACTACTTGCGTAACCTACGCGGTAAAGCAGCGCGTATCAAAGAAATCCGATAATTACGTGACTAACGTGAGTGGATACAAGGAGCTTGTGCAAACACAAGCTCCTTTTTCACATCATGGAGATATTGATTGCTTTTTGCATGTATTGGGTTATATTTAAACGTATAGACAGATAGATGATACGGGGTGTTGACATGGCGAAGCATAAGGAGAAAAATGAAATCTTTGAGTGGGTTAAGGCATTAGTGATTGCCATATTGCTTGCGGCAATCATTCGGTACTTCTTGTTTGCCCCTATCTTGGTTGACGGATTATCCATGATGCCAACATTGAAGGATCAGGACCGCATGGTTGTGAATAAGATAGCCTACAAAATCGGCGAGCCGGAACGCTTTGATATTGTCGTCTTCCATGCCACGGAAGAAAAGGATTATATTAAACGAGTAATCGGCCTTCCTGGTGACACAATAGAGTATAAGGATGATACGCTTTATGTGAATGGTACTGCTTATGAGGAACCTTATTTGGCTGACTATAAGAAACAAGTGATTGACGGACCGCTAACTGAGCCATTCACTCTTGAAGAAATCACGGGTGAGGCAACGGTTCCTGAAGGCGAAGTGTTCGTAATGGGCGATAACAGACGCTACTCAAAAGACAGCCGACATATCGGCACGGTGAAAATCAGTGAGATCCTTGGCAAGACAAGCTTGGTATACTGGCCGATTGAGGACTTTGGACTAGTGGAATAAGAGTTGAAGGTGAAAGTATGACAATACAATGGTTTCCCGGGCATATGGCAAAAGCTCGGCGTGAAGTAACAGAAAAATTAAAATTAGTGGATATCATTTTTGAACTGGTTGATGCGAGGCTGCCCCAATCATCAAGGAATCCGATGATTGACGAAATCATACAACATAAGCCGCGCCTTGTGATCTTAAATAAGGCAGACATGGCTGACCAGCATAGAACGAATGAATGGCTTACGTATTTCGCTGGCAAGGGCATTAAGGCTGTCGCAGTCAATGCCCATCAGGGAACAGGCTTGAAAAGCATTATGTCCGGCGCTCAAGATGTGCTCAAGGATAAAATCGAAAAGATGAAATCACGCGGCATTAAACCGCGCGCTATTCGGGCTATGATTGTCGGTATCCCAAATGTCGGAAAATCGACGCTTATTAATCGTCTTGCTGGAAAGAATATCGCAAAGACGGGCAATATGCCAGGAGTTACAAAAGCTCAGCAATGGATTAAAGTCGGCAAGGAACTGGAACTTCTTGATACGCCAGGAATCCTTTGGCCAAAATTTGAAGACCAGGAGGTAGGCTATAAGCTTGCCGTTACAGGAGCTATAAAAGATACAATCTTGAATTTGCATGATATTGCTATTTACGGGCTCCATTTCCTTGAGGCAGAATATCCGACTCGTTTAAAGGAACGTTATGATTTGGAAGAGATTCCAGAAGAAATCGTTGAGGCCTTTGATCAGATTGGTGCTAAGAGAGGCTGCCTGGCTGGTCGCGGACTTGTGGATTATGATAAGACAGCAGAATTGATTATCCGTGATATCCGTACAGAGAAATTTGGCAGGCTGACTTTTGAACGACCAAACGAGTCAGATGAGGTATAATAAATATGGAAAACGAAAGACCCCTACTAACCGAACGGGGTCTTTATTTATGCAGAAACGAAGCTGAAAGGATTAGGGAAATGCTGACTAAGATTACCATTGCAGAAATAAAGGGGAAGCTGAGCACAATAAAGGATTTGGAGGATCCGTTTGTGATTGAATGCCGGAATGACAGCCGTAAAGGCATCCAAATGGCCCTTCAAAGCCTTGAGAGGGCGATTGAGAAGGAAAGGGTG
>JAEIGA010003792.1_pt1 | contig 23533 bp, 20 predicted proteins | sample 9270691 | NCBI WGS metagenome assembly JAEIGA01 (sample SAMN17057246, study PRJNA624740) | gut metagenome | biome: biome; isolation source: fecal sample | host: Bos grunniens | place: China: Xizang | collected 2019 | reverse complement strand
GAAGGTGCAAATGTTTACCTCTTTAATGCCGAAAACGAGTTAGAGAACTTAGATACGACAGTGATTGTTAATGGTACATTTACCTTTAAAGGCGAATTGGATAATCCTATAGTAGCCACAGTTTGTGCTTTGAAAAGCGAAACCGAAGTTAAAGTGATAGAATGCGTATTAGAAAACGGTACTATTCTTATAGACTTTGATAAAAGACAAGTATTGGGAACGCCACAAAACGAATCCTTTACACAAATGTTACTCGCAGGCAAAGAAGAATCGGATGCTATAAGTGAATTATACAAATATATGTCAACTTCTTCGGGTGAAGAACTTGATATTTTAAAAGCTAAGTATGATAGTCTGTACCATATACGTAAAGACAAAGCACTTGCTGCTTATGAAAAAACGTATAAAGAAAACACCGATAACATAGTTGGAGCCTATGCCTTTTATTGTCTTATAGGAACAAAAAGCAATTTGAAAGATATTACTGCTTCCCAAGTTGATTCGATGTTGGTAGGTGCTACTCCTATAGTGTCAAATTTTTCTCTTACTGTAAAAGTGTTGGACGGTTTGCGTAAATTTGAAAACACATCCGTAGGCAAACAATATACCGACCTTGAACTCTTAGAAGGTGCTGAACTTTCGGCTACCAAACTTAGCCAACATATCGATGGTAAAGTGGCTTTGATAGACTTTTGGGCTTCGTGGTGTGCTCCCTGTTGTGAGGAAATTCCTAACATTGCCGAAATGCACAAAAAATATGCCGACAAGGGTTTAGTGGTTATAGGTCTTAATGTTTGGGATAAACCGGAAGCTCAACAAAAGGCTATAGAAGCCATGAATATGACATGGCTACAACTTGCCGACACAACCCGAGTAGAAACAGCTGCTGATATTTATGGCATTAATGGCATTCCTCAAATCATGCTTATAGGCAAAGACGGCGTGATATTGGCACGCGACCTTCGTGGCGACGCTATAGAAGCCGCCATAATAGATGCATTGAAATAGTATAGGGTATATATATTATTTGAAAAGGCTTCGACCGCAAGGTTGAAGCCTTTGTTTATTTCCTTTATTTCATCGCCTTTTGGGCAAAGGCATTCATGCAGTTGATACCGTCGATGGCACTTGACATTATACCTCCGGCATATCCTGCACCCTCGCCACAGGGGTAGAGGTTTTCGAGTTGAAGATGTTCGTAGTTGTCCTTGCGTGGTATGCGTATAGGGCTGGAAGTGCGGCTTTCAACTCCCAATACGTTGGCCGACTCGGTATAAAAGCCCTTCATCTTCTGTCCAAAGTTGCGGAAACCTTGTTGCAACGATTTTACCACAAAGTTTGGCAACAGTTCGTGTAGCGGTGCTTCGGTGCAGCCTGCCATATACGAGCTTTTGTTTATCCGCTTCGATGCTCGTCCGTTGCAGAAGTCGTTGAGGCGTTGTGTAGGGGCTTTGATGCTGTTGCCGGCAGCGGTGTACATAGCGTGTTCCACATCTTGTTGGAAACGCAGTAATGCCAAAGCTCCATGTTTGGAATATTCCGGTACATCGGCCATATCCACTGTAACGGCTATGCCCGAATTGGCATAGGGCGAGTTTCGGCGCGAGTTGGACATGCCGTTTACTACCTGCTGTTCGCTGTCGGTAGCGGCAGGTACTATAATTCCTCCCGGACACATGCAGAACGAGAATACGCCATGGTTTTCCACCTGGGTAACCAGGCTGTAGGAGGCCGGTGGGAGTAGGGGTGAGTAGTTCTCGCTATGATATTGTATGCTGTTGATAAGCATCTGAGGATGCTCTACTCTTACACCCATAGCAAAGGGTTTGGCTTCGATGGCCCAACCTTTGCGGTCGAAAAGTTCGTATATATCGCGTGCCGAATGGCCTGTGGCTAGTATTACGGCAGTGGCGTTGTATCTGTCGCCGCCAGCGGTACGTACTCCCACCACCTTGTTGCCGTCAAGCACTAGGTCGGTAACCTGTGTTTCAAATAGGTATATACCGCCGTATTTTTCTATGGTTTCGCGTATGTGGGCTATTATTACCGATAGGCGGTCAGTGCCTATGTGTGCATGAGCGTCTATAAGTATCTGTTCATCGGCACCATGTTCTATAAGTTTGTTCAGCACATCTCCCACATCGCCCCGCTTGGTGGAGCGTGTGTATAGTTTGCCGTCTGAGAAAGTTCCGGCACCGCCTTCGCCAAAGCACCAGTTGGAGTTGGGATTTACAATGCCTTCCTTGGTAAGGCGGGCAATGTCGTATTTGCGGTCGCGAACGTTTTTGCCACGTTCCAATATTATGGGTCTATAGCCAAGCTCCAATGCACGCAGTGCTGCAAAAAGGCCTGCCGGTCCTGCACCTACTATTATTATGGGGTCGGAGTTTTCGACATTCTTATATTGTGGCGGTGGGGTTTGTTTTTGGTATAGGTCGTGGTGTGTATAAGCCTCGGCTGTAACGTGGTATTTTATCTTAGACCGCCTTGAGTCTATCGACCGTCGTAGCACCTGCACGTGGTTTAGTTCGTTGTCGGGTATGTTCAAGTGTTTGGCCACAGCCTGATGGAAACGTTTCTCAATAAGGTATTGTTCGGGCTCTAATACTAATTCTACAATGGTTTTCATGCTATAATGTTATCCTTCAACAGTGATACTTAGGGTAAATGTTCTTGATTTGATACTTTCGAATGACTGGGTATAGTATGTGTCGTCGGACACTTTGAGGTCTGTAAGGCCAAAGCCCATCTTCAGTTCTATGGCAAATTTGAAATAAGGGAAATAGAAATCGAAACCTACGCCGGTAGTGTAGCTTAGGTCGCCAGGTTTGAGGCGTATTATCGACTCGTCGGTTTGGTTTTTGTTGTTTTTAAGTGATGCAAAGTCAAAGCCATAGCGTATTCCTGTAATCACATATGGGCGGAAGTTACGCCAGCGTACCGACCGTATTTTTATATCCAACGGCAAATCGCCATACACCGATTCTACGGTGCGACGTTTGTCCAACAAATGCGACGTTGCAAGGTAATCTTCCGAAAGGGCATAGTTGAGGTCGCGGTCAACAAACGATATGCCGGGCAAGAGCCTCACATTGAGGTAGTCGTTGATACGCAAGTCGCCCACAATGGTAAGGTGAAAGCCGGGTATGTAGTACGACCGCACGCCCTGAATGTTTTCGCGCACGCCTTCGTCGGTGGTATATCTTACGGTGAATTTCGATTGCATATATCCTACCGAAATGCCATAATGAACTCTGTTCCTATCGAATGTCGAAAGGTTCTGAATTTGAGCAGGCAACAGCCCGGCGGCCGATAGCAATGCAACGAATATAAGTATTTTGGTTGTCTGTTTCAAAACTAATTATTGTCAAAATTCAGAAACTATAACGCAGAGACTCGTATTTTAGTCTATTCGCTTTGCAATATTCTGCAAAAAAAAACTTTGTATCCCCTCCTTCTGTATTTCCCTCCTAAGGTATAGAGTATTGCTGTCACGATGTAGTTGAAATTGCCCCGTGATGTAAATTTATCTACCTCATGAGGCAAATTTTTCACCTTAGCTATATTTAGAAAAAAACAGTGTGGTATATCTTCTTTCGTTCACGATATACCATCAATGCCACTATACCCTATTATCATTGAGCGGACACCCTATTATTAAAAATAGTGCCTGTGATGCAATTTTTTTTTGAAAAAGAGGTTATATGGGGTATTGAATAAAATGTGTAGGTAAATGAAAGTAACTTTTTTGGGAACGGGAACAAGCCAAGGAATACCTATAATAGGTTGTAAATGTGCTGTGTGTAAGTCGTCAAATACTAGGGATAAGCGCTTGCGTACGTCGGCGCTTGTATCGGTAGGAGACAAGAATATCCTTATAGATATAGGGCCTGACTTTCGCGAACAGATGTTGCGCAACGATGTTTCGCACCTCAATGCCATACTTGTAACCCATGCTCATCGCGACCATGTGGCCGGTATCGACGACATACGCCCATACAATTATTATCAGCAAAGTCCCATTGACATATATGCCCGCTCCAATGCCATCGAGACTATACGTCGTGACTATGCCTACATATTTGCTCAACACATATATCCCGGTTTGCCCGAAGCCAACCTCATAGAGGTGAGCGGAAGCAGTGTTTTCAGTATCGGCAATACCGAGGTGGTGCCAATTGAGGCTATGCACAAAGATATGCCTATATTGGGCTACAAGATGGGCCGCTTTGCTTATGTGACCGATGCCAACTATATAGCGCCCACTGAACTGGATAAGATTAAGGGAGTGGATGTGTTGGTAATCAATGCCCTTAGGATAGAGAAACATTTCTCACACTACTCACTGGCCGAAGCACTTGAGGTGATAGAATATCTTAAGCCACGCAAGGCTTATCTTACACATATGAGCCACGAGATGGGCTTTTATGACGAGGTGAGCCGTCACCTGCCCGAAAATGTATTCTTGGCCTACGATGGATTAACCGTTGAAATACAATAAAGCACTATGACAGATAGCGAAAAACATCTACATATAGTATCGTTCGACATTCCTTTTCCAGCCAACTATGGCGGGGTTATCGACGTGTTTTATCGTATCAAATATCTATCGGAATGTGGCTTGAAGATACATTTGCATTGCTATGAATATAGTCGAAACCACTGTCACCCAAAGGAATTGGAAAACCTATGTTTTTCGGTAGATTATTATGATAGGGTAGAGGGACCGGCGAAGATGCTGAGCCCCCTACCATATATAGTCAATACGCGACGTTCTACTAGGTTGGTAGATAATTTGTCCAAGGATACATATCCTATATTTATCGAGGGGTTGCACTGCTGTACGTTGCTTAACGAGCCACGCCTGAAAGATAGACAGATGTATGTGCGTATGCACAACGTGGAGCACGACTATTACCAAGGTCTATCGAAAGTGGAGACATCGTGGTTGAAAAGAATATATCTCAATATGGAGGTGCCACGTCTTCGCCGCTTTGAAGCAGTACTCTTGAAAGCTTCCGGTATATTCGCCATAACGCAGAAGGATATGGAATATTTTTTGGAAAAGTATAGCAATGTATATTTGTTGCCACCATCATTACCATACAGCCATGTGAATAGCAGTGTAGGAGCAGGCTCGTATGTGCTGTTCCATGGTCAGCTATCGGTGGCCGAAAATTACGATGCCGTGAAGTATTTGGCCAAAGAGGTGTTTTCGCATACATCGTTGAAACTAAAGGTGGCCGGACTCAACCCACCTAAGCATTTGGAAAGGCTGCTTTCGAAATATGGTAACATAGAGCTGATAAAGAATCCATCGCATACCGAGATGACAAATCTGGTACGTAATGCCCATGTAAACCTATTACTTACTAAGCAAAGCACCGGACTGAAACTAAAATTATTGAATTCCCTATATAACGGACGTTTCTGTGTGGTTAACGAAACAATGGTGGAAGGTACAAATCTGAGGAATTTATGTATTGTATTTGACAAACCATTGGAACTTATAAGACTGTTGGAAAAACTATTTACTATTGATTTTAAGGCTCAAGAGATAAAAAATAGGGAAGAGTTCTTTCAAAAATATTACAGCAATGCTGATTCGGGCCGAACTATTGTAGAAAATATTTATCCTAATAAAGGATAGAATATTGATTTATTGTGAAAAAAGATGTAAATTTGCAATCTAAAATATAGTAGATATGGGTTTGATAAAACGTTACGAATCAGAAATATATGGTAATTATAAAAAGGGTTGGTTGCTATATGGACTATATACCGGGCTAATAATGAGTTTTTCGGTGTTGTTTCGCTATTGGCTTACTTACCCTATGGATACTCCTTCTACATGGACCGATAATATCATATTATTTCTGTGTATGTTTGTTTTTACATACCTGTATCGCAAGAAGTTGTATTGTGGAAATGTATTCTTTAAGGAGGTTTATATACTCAATTTGGGAGTGGGAGTAGTAGCCGGTGTTATATATGCTTTATTTATATGGTACTATGGTAGCTGTGTAGATACCGAATTGGTACAACGCTATATAGATGCACAAGAGCATATTTATATCAACAATTGGCAAGGTACAACAGAGGATATGAATAAAAAGATAGAAGAAATTAAGAATCTGACTTCGGTTCCGTATCTTAGTATTTGGGGTGGAATACTTACGGTGGTAACATCGTTTATGACATCGTTTATAGTAGCTTTACTATTGAGAACACAAAAGAATGTGGTAAGACAAAAGAAATAATATAAATACAGATAATAATATTATACAATGGATATATCAGTAATAGTTCCCTTATTTAACGAAGATGAATCGTTGCCACACTTGGCCGAGTGGATAACAAGGGTAATGACCGAGCATAAATTTTCTTACGAAGTGATAATGGTTGATGATGGCAGTAAAGACAAATCGTGGGAAGTAATAGAAAATCTATCGAAAGAAAATCCTGCATACAAGGGAGTCAAGTTTAGACGAAACTATGGTAAGTCAGCAGCATTGAATGTGGGCTTTACTCATGCACAAGGTGATGTAGTTATAACTATGGATGCCGACCTTCAGGACAGCCCCGACGAGATACCTGAACTATACCGAATGATAAAGGAAGATGGATATGATTTGGTATCGGGTTGGAAGAAGAAACGCTACGATTCCAAGTTGGCTAAGAATTTGCCATCCAAGTTGTTTAACGCTACCACACGCAAGATGAGCGGTATAAAGTTGCACGATTTCAACTGCGGGCTGAAAGCCTACCGAAAGGATGTGGTTAAGAGTATAGAAGTGTATGGCGAGATGCACCGCTATATTCCAGTAATAGCCAAATGGGCAGGATTTAGTAAGATTGGTGAAAAGGTGGTGCAACATCGCAAACGAGAATTTGGGGTAACCAAATTTGGCTTGGACAGATTTATTAATGGATACTTGGACTTGTTCTCGATAATGTTTATCTCCAAGTTCAGCAAGAAACCTATGCATTTCTTTGGCCTTATAGGTAGTGTATTCTTTTTATTGGGATTGGTATCGGTAATAGTGTTGGGATTACAAAAACTTGTAGCATTATCCAATCAAGTGCCTATGCGATTGATAACAGATAGTCCTTATTTTTATTTGGCATTGTTGTGTATAGTACTTGGAACATTGCTTTTTGTAACAGGATTTTTGGCCGAACTTATGGGAAGAAATTCTCCTACACGAAATACATATCTTATAGAGAAAGAATTGTTAGGTAGTGATAAAGAATAGAGTCAGACAAGTATGCGTAATTTTGCCGGATATACACTCTTTTTGGATAGAGATGGAGTCCTCAACGAGAGGATAATAGGTAATTATGTTACCAAGCCCGAAGAGTTTGTGATTATTGATGGTGTGTTAGAAGCGTTGAAGCGGTTTTCTGTTGTTTTTGGGCGTATAGTTATAGTTACTAATCAGCAGGGAATAGGTAAGGGGTTGATGACGGAAGACGATTTGTCAAAGGTACATAATGCGTTTTTGAAAACGGTAGAAGAAAATAGTGGACGTATTGATAAAATTTATTTCTCTCCTTGGTTGGAGAGCGAGCGTAGTTTTTATCGCAAGCCCAATATTGGTATGGCATTGAAGGCCAAAAAGGATTTTCCTGAAATAAGATTCCGTTGTTCAGTAATGGTCGGAGATAGTCTTAGCGACATGAAATTTGGTAAAAATGCCGGAATGACAACTGTACTTGTAGGTGATAATCCTAATATGGCAAGGGAATATCCTAGATTGGTGGATTATTGTTTTCCTACACTCTTTGATTTTGCCAAAGAGATTGAATGTAAATAAAAGGAATAAAAACTAAAAATGTTAGTAAATGAAAAGACTGATAACTATAGCAGTTTTGCTACTTTGTACTATGGTAGGTTTTTCGCAAAATGTTTCTGTAAAGGGTAGAACCGTTAATGCCAAAGGCAAAACCATAGAAATATACAAAGATGCCGATAAGTTTTCCAAACAGGAACAACTATTGGATTCTTATACAATAGACGATAAGCAAACATTTGATTTGGCTTTCACAGTGAAGTATCCTACATTGGTTTTTCTTCAGATAGAGAATTATTCGCAGTCGTTCTTTGTTGAACCGGGAAAGGATTATGATATAATTATCCATGAATTTAAATGGAATATAGATGAGGAAATGAATGTGTACCAAAATCCAGTGGCACTACCTGTAGAGTTTGTTGGTTTGAATTCCGACGATTTGAATTACCAAATATCGGCGTTTGATAGTGTTGAATCGGAATTGATATTGAAGTATAGAATGTTTTTGGATTTCCGATTCAAGAAAGATACAAAAAGGATAGATACTATGCTAACTACATTAAATAATGTATGGAATGATAGTGAGAATGTCTTTTTTGAAAGTTATAAGAAACACAAAATAGCAGAGCTACAATATCTTTTTAAATTGATGTCGCCCAAAAAGATTGCAGAAGAATATTTTAAGGGACAGCCAATACAGTATGACGATGAAGGATATACATCGTTGTTTAATAGTTATTTTTCTGATTATATATCAAGGGGAACTAAACAACTACCTATAGAAACTCTGTCACGCTGGGTTGATGAGAAAGATTTGTTTAAGTATTTGGACTCTATAGGTATAGATCCAATGTTGCAGCACGAACAGTTGAGAGAGTTAGTTGCACTTAAAGCATTGCAAGAATCATATTACAACGATTGCTATAACCCCGAAATGGTAGTAGAGATGTTGAAACGTTTTGAAAATGAAAGTAAGTTTTCACAACATAGGGTTATAGCACGAAATATATTGAATACATTTGATGAGGTTGCGAAGGAAATAGAACTGCCCGACTTTAGATTGCCAAATGTAGATAAGGAGATAGTTTCGTTGTCGGACTTTAAGGGTAAATGGATATATCTTAGTTTTGTAAGGGTAACAGAGAAGTCTTCGATATGTGAGATTGAAACATTGGCATTCTTCTACGACAGCATACGTAATAATAGTGATATGGAATTTGTTACAATATCTTGTGATAGAGAGTTTCAGAAATTATATCATTTCATAAAAAACTCGAAGAATGGAATGAGATATAAATGGACATGGTTACATTTCGACAATAATTATAAGATGTTGGATTCTTTTGCTGTACGTTCATATCCACATTTTGTGCTAATAAACCCCGAGGGTAGAGTACATAGCTATTCGACTATTAAGCCTGGTGAGGGATTTTTCATAAATTCAAAGTGGTTGAAGACTGATGATGATAATAAAAAGAACACTGATACGTTTCCTTTAGAGATAAAACGATAGAATATTATTGTCGATTCAAACTTTTTTTGTACCTTTGAAAAATAAAAATAATAGAGTTAAACTATATATATAACATATAAACAGACTGATATGAAATTTAAGATAACTTTGGCAGTACTTTTATCTGCATCATTTATTAGTTTTGCGCAGGTTCCTGTATTAAAACCCGATGTTGAATATGATGGATACAAGGGTCCTGTTAAGAAATTAACAGAAGTATTGTATGAGGCATATGGTACTCAAGCAAAACCCGAAAAAACTCTAAAATTGGAAAGTTCTCAGATTCGTTATGAAAGATCAGGAAAGAAGATAGATATCAAATACTTTACTGGTGAGGAAGAATTGATATTTCGTATTCGTCATAAAAGAGATGGTATTGGAAATATTAATTTGGATCAAGCTATTGACCCATTGGATTCGGTAATTGGTAGAACATACTACTCATTTAATCCGGCCAATCAGTTAGTTGAAGTGATAACTTATGATCAAGAAATGCAGTTGGAAAATAGAATGCACGTAAGTTATGATAAAAATGGTGTGGTATCACAACGCTCATATAACGATAGACATAACGATGTAAGACGTAGAGAAGTATATAAGTACTACGAAGATGGATTGTTATCGGTATCGACTATATACGACAGAACCAATACCAAAGTACAAGAAGTGTTTTATGAGTATGATGATCATGGGGAGGTAACAACCCAAACAACTTTCGACTATTACGATGATGAAGAACCTTATGTAACTGTTCAAATATTTAGCTATAAATACGATGATTATGGCAATTGGATAGAAAAGGTAGAGTTTGCAGTAGAGAAAGGTGAGGTATATCCTGTATTGATTATCGATAGAATTTATGAATACTATAAATAGATAGTTATTTTGTTATAATATATACAGAAGGGGAAGATGTGTTCTTCGCCTTCTTTTTTTGTATAGAGTATATATAATATGAGGAAACAAACTGATACAAAGAAAACTTCTTTATTGAAAAGAATATTAAAGTTTATCCCAAAACTTATTCTTATATTTGTGGGTATAAGTTTGTTTTTTGTTTTGCTATACAGATTCGTCAATCCTCCACTTACACCATTGATGGTAACGCGGTTCTTCCAACAGGCGTTCGATGATAAGCGAACATTAAATTTTCAGAGAGATTATGTGTCAATAGAAGATGTGTCGCCTAATTTGATAAATGCTGTTGTGGCTGCAGAAGATGGTAAATTTATGGAACATAATGGTTTTGATTTCGAGCAATTAAAACTGAGTTATAAAGAAAACAAGGAGGGAAAGAATGGAAGGAAACGAGGTGGTAGTACAATATCGATGCAAACTGCCAAGAATGCTTTTCTTCCTCATCATCGAACATATGTACGTAAGGCATTTGAGGCTTATTTTACAGTACTTATAGAACTAGTGTGGAGTAAGGAACGGATAATGGAAGTGTATCTAAATATAGTAGAGTTTGGTGATGGGATATATGGTTGCGAAGCTGCAGCACAGCATTATTTTGGTAAATCAGCAAAGAATCTTACTGCAAATGAGTCTGCACAATTGGCTGTTACATTGCCAAGTCCGCTAAAGCGTAACCCCTCCAAAGCAACTCCTTATTTCAGAAAGCGTACAGATATAATTACCAAGAGAATGATAAAGGTTGACCTTTCGCCAAAAGATAAAACAATGAAGAAGTAACTATTGAAAGATATGGAAAAAGATAAAGATATTGTGCTTATATGGAATAGAACTATACATGACTTCGAAGTGTTCTTGAAATTAGAGAAAGGTCTTTTGTCAAACTCCATTGAAGCTTATGTACATGATGTATCATATCTTTCGGAATATGCCAGAAATAAGGGACTTAAACCCGAAGAGATAAAATTGACTGATTTACAAGATTTTCTGAAAGAGTTAAATACTAATGAAATAGCTTTGGCTACCCAATGTAGAATGATATCGGGAATAAGAATGTTCTTTAAGTACCTACTGGTGGAAGATGCTATAGAAGAGAATCCTGCCGATTTGCTGGATGTGCCACGTACAACTAGAAAACTTCCCGATGTTCTATCTAATGCCGAGATTGACAAAATGTTGGCAACATTAGATAACAGCCGTCCCGATGAAGCTAGAAACACCGTGATTATAGAGGTGTTGTATGGTTGTGGTTTGCGTGTGTCGGAGCTGGTAGAGCTTACTTTGTCGCAGCTATATTTGGAGGATGAATGTTTGATTATTACCGGTAAGGGTAACAAACAGCGCTGGGTGCCTATCAATGCAAGAGCTATTAAGTTGTTGGAAAACTATATATCTCTTATTCGTACGCAAATACCAATCAAGCCGGGAAATGAAAATTATGTATTTCTTAATCGTCGTGGTACTAAATTGTCGAGGGTATATGTGTTTATGGCGATCAAAAAAGCGGTAGAAGCTGCCGGAATACATAAAACAGTAAGCCCTCATAGCCTGCGTCATAGCTTTGCCACTGAATTGGTGCAGAATGGTGCCGATCTACGTGCTGTACAAGAAATGTTGGGGCATTCATCTATTACAACTACCGAAATATATACACATATTTCGCGATCGTATCTAAGAAAAACAATACTTGAGTACCATCCACGTTATAGAAAAAATAATAAGGATAGCGAATGATAGTTATAATATAATTGTGTTGTTTCTAAGAAAGAAAATTTTGTTCATAAAAAATATACAATATGAGAAGAATATGTTTAATGCTATTTGCGGCAGCAATGATGATGATATCGTGTGCCGAGGATAAGACTGCCGAGTTGGAAAGTATAAAAGTTCAATATTCCGAGTTGGAAGCCAAATATACCGCCTTGAATATTGATTATGAGAATTTGAAAGCTGACTATTCGCGACTGGAACAGAGTGCCAAAGAAATACCGGCACCTCAAAACAATTGTTGTGGCGAAGCTGCGGCTTTGCGGCAAAAAATGGCTAATGCCAAGAAGGCTGTGAGAAAATTGAAAGAAGATTTTGCTGATTTCCAATCTGGATTTGGATTGACAAATATGCTAGATATTGATGATAGAATAAAGGCTGTGGAACGTGCCTTATAATATTGAGCGAGGATAGAAATTTGCTAAAAACCGTTTGGCTGAAGAACTTAGAGTTTGGTAATAGTCAAAGGTTGGGATAATGTCAAAACCAATAAAAATATATCTCGTCTAGGAGAAGTTTCATGTACTTCTACGAGACGAGATGTATTTATATACAGTTCTTCTATTTCCCCTAGATATTTTAGCCTACATATATTATATATAATACTAAGATTTATCTATTGGTTGCTGTAAGATATATGGTTTGTCGTCGTAACATATATATCTTACGGCGATAAAATATATATGTTGGAACGCTATTTGTATATTGTTGAAAATCAATGGGTGTTGATTTGTAAAAATAACCGTTATATTTGGTAGTTGTTTTTTGGGAACAATTACCAACAAAATATTGCCAGCTAGCAACTACTAAGTATTTACAAGGTTAGGGGGTATATTGGTGGGAAACGAAAATAATTGTATATAATAGTTGTATATATGAGAAAAAAAATGTAATTTTGCAAACTATAAAGTATTAATAATAAAGCTAAGAAACAGATGGAAATTATATCTAACAGAATATTGCAAATGTCTGAAAGCGAGACTTTGGCAATGACACAGATAGCCCGTGAACTAAAAGCACAAGGCAAAGACGTAATCAGTTTGAGTATAGGAGAACCCGATTTCAATACTCCTGAAGCAGTAAAAGAAGCAGCAAAAAAAGCTATCGACGAAAACTTTACTCACTATCCTCCGGTACCGGGATATGCCGATTTGCGTGAAGCTATAAGCAAAAAATTTCTTCGCGACAATGGTTTGGAATACAAACCCGAACAAATAGTGGTAAGTACAGGCGCTAAACAAAGCATATACCAAGTGGTAATGGCTCTTATTAACCCAGGCGACGAAGTTATTATTCCTACTCCTTTTTGGGTATCTTACAAAGAAATTGTAAAAGTAGCTGAAGGTAAATGTGTTTATGTTCCTACCAAAATAGAAAACGACTTTAAGGTTACTCCCCAACAATTGGAAGAAGCTATCACCCCTCGTACCAAACTTATTATGTTCTCAAGCCCAAGCAACCCAACAGGAATGCTTTATACCAAAGAAGAACTTAAAGGTATTGCCGAAGTATTGGAACGTCACCCCAATATTTTTGTAATGGCCGATGAAATATACGAACATATCAACTTTGAAGGTAAACACGAAAGTTTAGCTCAATTCCCATCGGTAAAAGAGCAAGTTATCACCGTTAATGGTGTAGCCAAAGGTTTTGCTATGACTGGTTGGAGAATTGGATTTATAGGCGCTCCGCTTGTAATAGCCAAGGCTTGCAACAAATTACAAGGTCAGGTTACAAGTGCTACATGCTCTATAGCTCAACGTGCTACTATCGAAGCTATGCTTATGGATCCTACCACAAGCAAAGATATTATAGATATGCGCAACAAATTCAAAGAACGTAGAGATTTGGTATATAAACTATTGAAAGAAATACCGAATGTAAATGTTCGTATGCCGCAAGGTGCTTTCTATTTCTTCCCCGAAGTGAGTGCATACTATGGAAAATCGTACAAAGACTATACTATCAACAATAGTACCGACTTGTGTATGTACTTATTGTACGAAGCTAACGTAGCTACTGTTCAAGGTAGTTCTTTTGGCGACGATACCTGCATACGTTTAAGCTATGCTACAAGCGAAGATGTTCTTATTGAAGCTATACGTCGTATCAAAGAAGCTTTGGCTAATTTGAAATAGAAATATTTAGATTATACCTATTTAAATACACAAAAAGGTTGCGAACTTCGCAACCTTTTTTGTTGTTACAAGTCTTATAATATCATATATTAAAAGGAGAGATAGTTTAACTCTCTCTCCTTTTTGCTTTTTTATATTATGTTACTGATGTGCAATGTTAGAAGTTATCTATAGCTTCGGTAGCCTTTTCCCATTCTTCCATCAATATGTCTAGTTTTGCTTTTAGGGCTTCGTAGTCGGAGTAGAAGTTGGTATCGGCAGAAATGGATTGCGGGTTGGCTGATAATATCTCATCCTTTTGGGCAATCTCTTTTTCGGTTTGTTCTATTTCTTTCTCTATTTTCTCCACATTACTACGAAGTTTTCGTAGTTCGCGCTCACGCTGTTTTGCCTGTTCGTAGTTAAGTTTGTTTTGCGATACTGTAGTGGTATTTTTTTCAGCCACAGCTTTTTTCTCAATCTCAAGGGCTTTAAGGTTTTCTATTTTGCGGTATTCAAGAAATTCAAATATATCGCCTTTAAACTCTTTGATAGCTCGGTTTCTAAACTCGTATAGGGAGTCGGTTAGGCCTTGTAGAAAGTCGCGGTCGTGGCTTACTACTATAAGGGTACCTGTATATTGCAGTAGTGCATTCTTCAGTATATCCTTGGAGTTCATGTCCAAGTGGTTGGTAGGTTCGTCAAGTATAAGCAGGTTGCAAGGTGTCAGCAATAGCTTGGCAAGAGCCAACCGTGCTTTTTCGCCACCCGATAGTACTTTTACTTTTTTGTCTATTGCCTCTTCGTCGAATAGGAAACTACCTAGTATATTTCTTATCTTGGGTCTTATATCGCCTACGGCTATCTGGTCTATGGTGTCGAACACAGTTTTTTCGCCATCTAGAAGTGCTGCTTGGTTCTGAGCAAAGTAACCTATCGATACTTGGTGCCCAAGTTTGAACACTCCCGAGTAGTCGTTGATTTCGCCTATAATTATCTTGGCCAATGTTGATTTACCCTCGCCGTTTTTACCTACAAATGCAGTCTTGCTGCCTTTGGGTATTATGAAGTTGAGGTCGTTTAGTATCACTTTGTCGCCATAGGCTTTGCATAGGTGTTCGGCTTCTACCACCACCTTGCCCGAGTGTGGTGCCGGAGGAAATTGAAAATGTATGCTTTCAGTGCTCATCTCGTCAATGGATACTTTGTCCATCTTTTCTAGCATTTTTATACGGCTTTGTACTTGCTTAGCCTTGGTGGCTTTATAGCGAAAGCGTTCTATAAAACTTTGTATTTGTGCTATTTCTCGCTGTTGGTTGGTAAGTGCCGACATTTGGCTGCTACGTCTTTCTTCCATCAGTACCACGTATTCGGAGTAGTTGGCTTTGTAGTCATATATCTTACCTGCTGTTATCTCTATGGTTCGGCGAGTTATATTGTCGAGGAATGTGCGGTCGTGGCTTACAAGTATTACTGCTCCGGTATATGTGCTTAGAAAGTTTTCCAACCACTGAATTGATTCTATATCGAGGTGGTTTGTTGGCTCGTCGAGTAGTATAAAGTCGGGGTGCTTGAGCAGTATCTTGGCAAGTTCCACACGCATCTGCCAGCCACCGCTAAATTCGGTAATAGGGCGGACAAAGTCGCTGTGTACAAATCCAAGTCCTAGCAATATTTTTTCGGTTTGTTCTTGACGGTTGTTGCCTCCAAGCATTATGATGTGCTCGTTTACATCGTGGTGGCGGTTTAGCAGAAGTTCGTATTCTTTTGAGTCGTAGTCGGTGCGGTTGGCTATCTCGTTGGTAAGTTTTTGTAGTTCGGCCTCCAATGTGTCTATCTGTTCAAAAGCTGTCAAAGCTTCATCTATTATGGTTCGGTTGCTGTTGGGTATCATTTCTTGAGGTAGATAACCAATAGTTTGGTCTTTTGCCACTATAATGGTACCTGTTTCGGGCTGTTGTAGTCCTGCTATTATTTTCAGTAGCGTGGATTTTCCTGCACCATTCTTTCCCACTAGGCCTATGCGGTCGCGGTCGTTGATGTTGAAGGTAACGTTATCGAAAAGGTTAGTACCTGTAAATTGTACTGATAGGTTGTTTATCGAAATCATTTTATATGCTTCTTTTCTAATACAATAAAAAAGAGCTATCGTGTAATAGCTCTTTTTTTCTGATTTAATACTATATATAATGTATTATTGTAGGTCAAATACTACAGGTAAGTTGAACTGTACACGTACAGGTTTACCACGTTGTTTTCCCGGGCTCCATTTTGGCATATTCTTTACTACGCGAAGAGCTTCTTGTCCGCATCCACCGCCTATATCACGCATAACTTTTGGATTAGCGATAGAACCGTCTTTTTCAACAACGAAGGTTAAGAATACACGTCCGGTGATACCATTTTCTTTTGCTACTTGGGGATACTTGATATTAGAATATAAGTACTCAAACAATTTTTCTTCGCCACCTGGGAATGAAGGTTGCTCTTCAACGATGGTAAAGATTTCTTCTTCTACTACTTCTTCTTCATCCTGAATTTCTACTTTTACTACAGGTAAGTCAGGCTTAGTCAAGTCGTTAGCGTCTTGAATTACTAGTTCGTTTTTGATTTCAACATCGTCTTCCACAATTTGTATATCTTCACTCATTTGAACTTCTGGTTCTGGTGGAGGAGGTGGAGGAGTGTTTTCTTGAGTTTGGATAATGGTTTCTTCAGGTATTTCCATTACTACACCTTGTGCAAAAGTAGCCTCTTTCTTTTCGTAACTTTTCCAATTGAAAGCTAACAAAGCTACTGCTAATGCAAAAGTCAATCCAATCTCGAGAAACAGCGTTTTTTTGCTTTCTAAGTCCGCTTTGGGAGATTTTTTTGCTTCCATAATATTTTTATTTTTAATTATTTATACTCATTTTATGCGATTTTTATACCGCTCCTTTCTGACTGCTAAATTAGTAATTTTTTTTGGTATAATCATCATTTTGTACAAGAAAATAATAAAAAAAAATACATCTATCTGATATTTAATGTATTAAAAATAGGTGAAAGGGTGCTTTGGGAAAGCACCCTTTTTCAGATAGATATTGGATGTTGGGGATAATAATTTTCGGTAGTTTTATGCCTTAGTTTAGGTTGTCCCACCACGAGTATGGCATCACATTGGCGTAGATTTTTATTAGTGCTCCGCTGTCATCGTATAGCAATGATAATTCTTCGTTGTCGTTTTCTATTTCTATATTATAGAAAGTATCGTATTTCGATGTTGTGATTTTTATTACGTCTTCGATATCGTAATTGATGTAGGCTGTAATTAGGCTTGTTTGTACCTCTATGGGTAAGTCGGCATATACAATATCGGTTTTGGTATATAACCATTTGCCATCATAGCTAAACCATGCTTCCATATCTTGGCCGTAGTATTCGAAATCTGCAACTAAGTATCCTCCTACATAATACCAGTCCACATCGGTGGCATCGGGATAGTAGTCATCGAATATTTCTATTATAGATGAATTCGGTGTGTAATTACTGTCGTCATCGTCGCAGCTTACTGTTAGTGCTGTAGCTGTTGTGAGGCCAAGGGCTAAGAGTAGTATTTTTATCTTTTTCATAAGTCGCAGGTGTTTAATGTTTGTCAATATAAACACTCAACCTATTCCAAAGGTTTATATAGTATTGAAATTATTTTTTTGCAAAGAAATCTATTGCCAATTTGTATCCCTGTAGTCCCAATCCTGCTATAGTGCCTACACATACTTGCGATATAAGAGATGTGTGTCGGAATTCTTCGCGTGCATATATATTGGATATGTGTACCTCCAATACCGGAGTACTGATGGCTGCTATGGCATCGCGTATGGATACCGAGGTGTGGGTATATCCGCCGGCATTGAGTATAATACCATCGTACGAGAATCCCACCTCGTGTAGTTTGTTGATGATTTCGCCCTCAACATTGCTCTGATAGTACTCCAATTGTATGTTGCTATAGGCTCCTTTCAATTCGTCAAAGTATGAAAGAAAGTCTTGTTTGCCATAAATTTCGGTTTGTCGTATGCCCAAAAGATTTAAGTTGGGACCATTCAATATTAATACTTTCATGATGTTGAGTTTGATAGTTGTTGATACATAATCATTGTGCAAATGTACAAACATTTTTTTAATCTAGCAAGATAATGTACCAATAGGTATATCTAAATTATTCCGATAGTAGTACATAACAATTTGCAGAACTACAAACTAAAAAAAGTACAAACCAAGTAACAAAATTTGTGTCACGAGGGAGATTTATTTATATCGCGTAGTAGTTGCCACGGTATCGTGAGGAAAATTTATCTATATCACCATGTATTTTAGAGGTAGTGTATTGTCCGATTAATGACGGTATATCATCACTCTTGTGATACCCTATTACGAAGCGATTGATGGTAGGGTATAAATGTGCGTGAATATAATTTAATTCATTAAGTCGGTATATATAGTAGTTTCAAACGGCATATATGCTGATAGATATGACTATATGTGGTTGTTGGATATCAATAATTTGATGTCTATAATTATCACCTTTTGTATCTGTCGGAAAAAAATAGTATCTTTGCACTTGCTTAGTAGGATAAGATATATGCGTCTTTCCTTAGATTAGGTGTTGAAATTAAAGTAATTATAAGATAATGAAGAGAACATTTATATTCTTGAGTATGCTATCGATGTTGGGGATGGCGTACTCGCAAACGGTAACTGAACAGCTAAAAGCAGTTAGACCCGACAATTACAAAGGTTATAATCAGGTAACAGTTTTCGACTCGACAAAGGTGCTGATGGAAGAATCGGGGTTGAGCTATGTGAATAATCATCAGTTGATAAAGATTCTGAACTTCCAAGGTGCCAAGAACAATAGCGTGTTTAAGATAGACTACGACCCGCAAAGTGCATATGTAGAGATAGAAAAGGTGGTGGTGCACCGCCGTGATGGTAGTTCCAAAGTGCTTACCAACAAGGTATGCGACTATGTGGCTCCTGCACGTATGATATATTGGGGTGCAAGCCAAAAGATGGTAGAAATAGGTAACCTAATGCCGGGTGATGCCATTGAGGTATGGACTTTCCGCAAGGGATTTACATATGCTTTACTTGCCGACGATAGCAAATATATTCCGCCTATGAGAGGACACTTCTACGATATAGTTCCTTTTTGGGCCAACCAACCTGTGAAAGAAAAAGTTTATTCGGTAAATGTATTGAAAAACAAGAATCTGCAATACAATGTATATAATGGTGAACTTAGTAGCAATGTGTCATATAATGGCGATAGAGTGGTTTACACTTTCAGTAAGAAAGATATAATGCCTATTAAGCGCGAGCCTTCGATGGTGGCAAACAACGATGTGGAAACAAAGTTGCTACTATCAACTTCGCCCAATTGGGAGGCCAAGAGTATGTGGTTTTATGGTGTAAATGAAGACTACGGTAGTTTCAAATCCACTCCCGAACTTACCAAGAAGGTAAAACAATTGCTTAAACCTGCCAAAACAGAACTTGACTCTATAAGTATTCTTACCCACTGGGTGGCCGATAATATGCGTTACTCGGGTATAAGCATGGGCGAGGGGGAAGGATTTACATTGCATAATGCACAGATGAACTTTACCGACCGTTGTGGCGTATGTAAGGACAAAGCAAGTTTGCTTATAGCTATGCTTAGAGCAGCAGGCTTTGAAAGCTATGCTGCCATGACTATGGCCGGCGAACGTATAGACCGTATTCCTGCCGACCAATTCAACCACAGCGTAACAGTGGTTAAGCGTAAAAACGGACAATATGAACTGCTGGACCCAACATGGGTGCCCAATGTGCGTGAACTATGGAGCAGTGCCGAACAACAACAAGGCTACCTTATGGGATTGCCCAAAGGGGCCGACCTTATGGAAACTCCGGTATCGGCACCCGAAAATCATTATATATATGTAACCGGCAAATCGGAGTTGAAAGCCGATGGTACCCTTGTAGGTGAGTTTACAGTAGAGGCCGAAGGTCAAAGCGATGCCGGTGTGCGTGGAATATTTTCGGCACGTTATAGCGAATGGGCCAGAAATGTAGAGATGGAACTATTGAAGGTTGACCCTCGTGCTCAGCTTTTGTCTGTCAAATATACCAACCCCGAAGAGTATTTGAAACAGCCTGTTAAGATAACCTATAAGTACAAGATTCCCGGCTATGCCCGCATAAGTGATAGCGAAATAATGTTTACGCCACTATGTGCCAAAGGAGTGTTTACCCGTGCAATGAACCATTTGAGAGTGAGTACAAGCATGGAAACTCGTAACTACCCATTCAAAGACCGCTGTTCGAGATTGGTAGAAGTGAAAGAAACAATAACATTGCCCAAAGGCATAGATACCGATAATATACTATTGCCCAAAGATGAAAAGGTAAAATCTTCGTCGGTAACATTCCAAGGTGGGTATGATATAGAGGGTAATACTATTGTTTTTGAACAGAAGGCATCGTTTGGCAAACGTGTATATGATGCCGACGAATGGACTCCTTTCCGTAAAGCGGTAGATGCTCAGAAAAAGTTTGCTGCTGAAAATATAATAATAAATGTAGAACAGAAATAAAAAACCAAAATGCATAAAACCAATATGAAGAAATATATAGTAGCGTTGGTAGCCCTTGTAATGACCAATATTGCCGTTGCACAACATGATGCCAACTTCAATAAGATAAAACGTACATATACCGTAAATGACGATGGTACTGTTGAATATAATTACCGAAAAGAATTGAAACTTATATCTCTACGTTCGTTCTTCAGCGTATATGGCGAAACGTTTATAGTTTACAACCCCGATTTTCAGTCATTGAGAATAAACGAATCGTACACCGTACGCAAAGACGGGTCGCGAGTAACAACACCAAACAATGCTTTTGTAGAACAACTACCTTCCACTTGTACAAACTGTGAACGCTATAGTAGAATGAAGGAAATGGTAGTGGTACATACTGCATTGGAATATGGAGCCACAATAGTATTGGATTACACTATTACCAGTAACACTAATAATTTGAGTGAAACAATAACATTGGCCGAATCCACACCCGTTACCGACTATGAAGTAATCGTAAAGCTTGCCGGCGGACAGAAGTTGTATCACGAACTTAAAAATTCGGAGCTTAAGCCTATAATTACTAACAATACATACAAATGGCAGTTTAAGAATTTGCCACAAACATCGGGCGAATATTACTTGCCTGCAGCAGAAGACTTATATCCTACATTGTGTTTTACAACCAAAAATCATACATCAAACGATTTGACAGTAGAGGTGTCGGAACTTAAAAATGCCGATAAATTGTTGCTAGAATTGACTGTGGCCGGCGATAAGATGAAGACTGCAATGGCTATACAAGACTATGTGGTAAAATATGTAAATCATAATCATGTACCTATGACTTTGAATAATAATAATGTTTCATCATCGGAAGTTACATTTGCATCAAGTTGTGGTAATAATGTAGAAAAAGCAGTGTTGCTTAGAGATCTTTTGCGTAAAGCCGGTTATTTGGCAGAGCTGAATGTTCCTATAATACCACATAAATGTGGCAGAGAGGAATTTGGAATGATAGCTGAAAACTCTATTAGTGTAAAAGCAAATATAGAGGGTAAGGAATATGACTTGTATATGGATGGAACCAAAAAACTACATGGTCAGAAACCGTCACCAAGAGTTGTAGATGTAGTGGTTAGAGATATGAAATGGGATACCAAAGCCAATGAAATATCGGCCAAATCCAATAAATACATAATCAATGGTGTTGAACAAAATGGTACAAAGGTAAAGTTTGACATAAAGGAAATACAGAAAGGTTGCTATACAGTAGATATAACTGCTGTGAAAGGTGGAATGAATGTATTGCCAATGTATTTGACAGGAAAACGCACTCAACCATTGTATTGTGGCAAGACCAATGAAAGTTACGACTATACAATAGTAATGCCTAGTGGTATGCATTATGTTGGAAAGAATATGATGTTAAGCTATGAAAAACCTTTCGGTTCAATACAAATACAGATAGAACAGAAAGGAAATGTCTTGGAAATAAAACGTAAGTTGAAAATAACCAAAGATATGATAAAACCTGCCGACTATGAGGCCTTCAGAGCTATGATGGTAGATTGGAACAATAGTAACTACACTAATTTGATGTTTAAGAAAAACTAATATAAAGGGGGGACAATGATTATTTTGTTCCCTTTCCTTTTGGCAGTATGCCGAAAAAACTGTATATTTGCAACCTCAAACAAAAGGTTTTCTAACCAATAAACTATTATAAATAAAAATAAAACAACGAGATATATGGAATATAACTTCTTGAAAATAGATACAACAAATGGTATTTGCACACTGGCAATATCGGCACCAAAATCGTTGAATGCTCTAAATTCAACTATTTTGAGAGAAATGAACGATTTTTTGGATAATATAGATTCCTCAGTAAGAGTTTTGATAATTACCGGCGATGGCGACAAGAGTTTTGTTGCCGGTGCTGATATCAGTGAGATGCAAAACTTAAATGAACAACAAGGTTTTGAATTTGGTAAACTTGGTGCTGATGTGTTCCGTAAGATAGAAACGTTGCCTATCCCTGTTATAGCAGCCGTTAATGGTTTTGCTCTTGGTGGTGGTTGTGAGTTGGCTATGAGTTGCGACATACGTATAGCATCGGTTAAGGCAAAATTTGGCCAACCCGAAGTAGGATTGGGAATTATACCCGGTTTTTCGGGAACATATCGTTTGGCTAAATTGGTAGGTATGGGATATGCCAAGGAAATGATATATACCGGCAAGGTTATAAAAGCTGATGAGGCATTGCGTATAGGTCTTGTAAATGCAATATACGAACCCGAACAGCTGATGCCAGAAGCTGTGGCTATGGCCGAGAAAATATTGCCAAATGCTCCTATAGCAGTGCGTTATGCCAAAGAATGTATAAATGAAGAATATGACTTGGCGGCCGCTGATGCAATAGCATACGAAAACAAGATGTTTGGCAAATGTTTTGCTACTGCCGACCAAAAGGAAGGTATGACAGCATTCCTTGCAAAACGTAAAGCCGAATTTAGAAACGAATAAATAATAATAAATATATAAACATAATATACATAAAACAGATATTATCATGAAAATATGTGTAATAGGAACAGGTACAATGGGTAGTGGTGTTGTTCAAGCTTTTGCACAAGCCAATATGCCTGTAGTAATGAAAAGTAGATCCCAAGCTAGCTTGGATAAAGCAGTAGCCCGTATTAGTAAATCATTAGCAAAATTGGTCGAAAAAGGTAAAATTACTCAAGAGTACATGGATGCAACCATGAACAATATTACCCCTACAACCGATTATGCTACTTTTGCCGATGCCGATTTGGT
>JAEIGA010003791.1_pt1 | contig 23539 bp, 17 predicted proteins | sample 9270691 | NCBI WGS metagenome assembly JAEIGA01 (sample SAMN17057246, study PRJNA624740) | gut metagenome | biome: biome; isolation source: fecal sample | host: Bos grunniens | place: China: Xizang | collected 2019 | reverse complement strand
AGCAGACACACAACGGTAGTTCGAAGCGAATCACCGATTACCAAGTTGGCAATGTAACAACAACGTATTACGTGTACATACTTAATTCGTTTGAGCCTATATTGTATAAAAACATAATCTTTGGCATAGAGTAGAAAAGACATGTCGGAATATAGTGAATATCAGACCAATCAGCAGTCGAATATAAATTGGGGCGAGACCTTCAAGATGTCTGTCAAGGCTCCTGCTGTTGCTGACAGGGTTTTCGAAACATACGACGATGCCGAGGCGTATGTTAACGACATTTCAAGTTCTGCTGTTGCGGGTATCAACATTACGGTGATAAACGACGATGACGGGACGAAGAATGGTATATATTATGTGAACAACACCTATGACGGTAACGGTGACATTGTATTGGATGAACATGGTTTACCTCTTCTTTTGCTTTACAAACAAAACCCTGAACAGCCCGATTGGGATGAGACTGATGAACAGTCGCTGTCATATATAAAGAACAAACCGTACATACCTGATTTCGGGAACATACGCACCATAAACCATGAGGATATTATAGGTGATGGCAGTGATTTAAACATCCATGACGGATACACTTTTCCTAACTGTGTACAAGACTATGATGGAAACTGGTATTCAGCCGTTGTTATAGGTGACCAAGTATGGATAAATGAGAATCTTAAGGCGGAACACAGCATTGACGGTGTTGGAATAACAAATGGTGGAAGCTCATCAAGTTATTCCGCAGCTTATTTGTATGACTACGAATCTTCACATATACCGTTTTCGAAACGAGGTTTTCTTTATAACTTCGCGGCATCACAAAAACAACTATTGCCGTCACTGTGGAAGATACCGGATAGTAGTGATTTTGAATCGCTTATTGAATATCTTGGAAAACAGAAACGCTTTATAGTCGGTAACAATCCGTTGAATATAGGCAAATCGTTGTCGTATCCGGAATATTGGTCAATGTCTGATGTAGCAAATTCTATAGGGAACAACCTGACTTTGAACGGTTATTCGGGTTTTTTTTCAGTACCTGCCGGTAATTATTACAATTCAGGGTTTATAGGAGATGGTGAAAACTGTGATTTTTGGACAAAAACATCAGTTAATTCAACAAACGCATATTACATGAGGCTTGAGTATAGCAGTCCATTATCGTCATTATACCAAGGCGGGAAATCGTTTGGAAGATCAGTTCGGTACCTCAGTGTTATGAATCCGTTCATGTTCAGGGTGTGGTATGTCAATCAATATGGTTGTATGCAGAATGTTTCATCGGATTACGGAGAATATAATTTAAACGAATAGGTTAATGGAGGACAGGATTCTACAAATATATAGGAGCAATAATGTTTGGTTGACAAAAAACATGGCCAAGGCAATTGTTGAGAAAAATATAAAACAATTGCACCCGAACAACACTGCCACGTCAGCAAAAGACGGTGAACCAATCGTTGCGCGTTATTATACGGAGGCTGAAGGGTATTCGTTTACATATTCTTCATCTCCGTTGTCTTCGGACCCTTATGGTGGGCAATATTCATGTGAACATAATTGGATTGACGGTTTTGACAGTTTTACACAACTGCCGTTGTCATCAAACTACAAAAGCGCTTACTACATAAGGGTTGGAACATCTGGTTCGTGGCAGTATTATGTTCTTGAACCATATCCTCTAACACCGCCACAGCTTTCACAATTGGTAAGGATATCATCTGTTACAGGAATAGTATTCAATAAAAATGTGAACATATCAGGTACTGAGGAAAATAAAACATATATTGATTGGATTGACCCTGACTTCAAAACGGAAATCGAAAAAATGTCGGTCAATCAGAAGTGCTACGTTTACAATCCGTCTAACGGAATGATGGAATTGGTGATAACCGGCAATGATATCCCGTTGGCTGAAAACGCTTCAGGAATAAAAAGTGTTACTGAAATTGATCATATCCCAAATAATAGTGATTCTCCGGGAATATATGTATACAACGGGAATATTTATATATGGGACGGAACAACTTCTGTTTTATGGAGACTTGACGCTGACACTACGGTAACAGACGCCATTTCGGTTTTGAACCATCTTTCATATAATATTGATATGGGAAAATATAAACTTGTTTGATAATAAAAAATAAATAAAAAAATATAAAATAATGCCAGATCCTGTCATACCGTCGAAAAGACGATTTACGCAAATACTTAGGAACTTAAAGCTATATAACAGTAAACAGGACGCTATAGCGCAGTTCAGTAGTATAAATAACAATACTTCTTTAGGTGTACTTTATGACGGTGAACCAATAGAAGCAAGATATGCTGTGAAATATGTCGTAACAAGCGGTGTCGCAACAGAGGGTACTGTTACATCACTTACTTCCGTCACCTTCAATAACATCGAAATACTTACAACCTCAACACTTACTTCGGATTATCCCGCAAACACAATATTCTTAATACCTTCTGGTTCGGGTACTTATAATGCATACACATCATCAAACCCGCAGTCAGGGCAAGATGTTACCACATATTCAGCCCCTTCGGACGGAGATGTTTATGGTATAAGAACTTTGTTTGGGGTTGTTTCAAAATATGATGATACACACCTTAAAGTTGTTTTTATCGACCAACAGTCTTCTTCAAGTGGCGGTGGAGGCGGATTACCTATAACCCATTCGGACAAAACAATAAACGTTACTGACACCGGTACCGCCTATGATTTGTCTGCGAATATTGACGACCTTACCATAAAGAAAAACAGTTCGACAGGTGTGATGTCTGTCAATATTGACAGCGACACGTTGATTAGAAACGGTTTAACAGGTGTCATATCAGTAAACCCTAAATATACAGGTATATTCGGTCAAAATGCAATATCTGTAACAGCGCATCAAACAGGTGGCACAGATGACGGACATACTGTAAGTCTTACGATAAAATCCGGTGAAAAAATACTCAAACAGGACAATAATGGCTTGTATAGTTCGTTAAGCCTTGTCAAATACACTTCAAAAGACTATGACGGTACAACAGATCTTCCTTCTGGTGTTGCCGCAAGGTACAGGTTGAAAAACGGAGACACTGCAACCGCATCATCAAGTAATATAGGTGACCCTATAGATATTCCGACGGACCGTAACCTTTATAGTGTATATCTTGGCCACGTCGATGATACGTTGACAAGTGCAACGAACCCGACGGTTGTTTCAGGTACAGGTGATGCCGCACTTTGTTTCATATATGAGTTAAGTGATGGTACCTATACGCTTGCTGCGGTTAATATAGAGTCTTATCTTACGGAATCAGAATTCAGTGACGGTTTGACTGTTTCAAGCCATGTTGTTAAAGCGAATCTTGGTGACGGTTTGACTTTTGACTCTTCTTCACCCAAAAAGATACAGGCTAACCTTGGTGCGGGTTTGCAGCTTGACAGTTCTTCACCAAAGAAGATAGAGCTTAAAAAATCCGCCACATCTGAAATTGGTGGTATACGAGTAGGCGCTGTCAAAGGTTCGGCTGTTTCAGGTTTGTCAACCGCTGTTGAAAATGCAATAACTACCGATACGACACCAACGGCTTCGAATATGTACAGACGTTATGCCGTGTTAAGTGATTCCAACGGTTTGGGATATGTTAGTATTCCATCGTTTGGACCTAACAGTCTTGCACAATACAGTACTACAGCTTCAGGCGCTTCTCCATTGATCGGACTTGATAACCTTATTGTTTTAGACAGTAACGGGCAGCTTTCGACATTAAACGTTTGGGATTGTGGAACATATAACAATTAAAGCATAAGTTTCAAATTTTCCGAAAAAATATTGGCAGTGTACGTTTCCGTACACTGTTTTTGTTATATTTATTAAAGAAAAGTTATCAATATAACAGAGAAAAAATAATCAATATTATAAAATGGCAAGAAAACACACACAATTGGCCGAGAGTAGGGTATTGCAATACACTGAAATATCCTCTAATAAAATACCATTAGGTTCTACGGTATATAATGTTTCTTCGTTACCAGAAAGCGTTGATTTGGCAAAAGAGTTTATTTTTGTAACATCAACCAACAAATATTATAGAATAACAGGAAAAGAACCTGTGCAATATTCAAGTGGTACGGCTGAATACGGGATTCTTATAGGTGAACCTGCAATAAATGTAGCTTCTGGATACGAATCGATATTTGTGCATACTTATTCTCCTTCGGAATCAAGTACAACAAACAACGGGTTGAGTATTTATAAACCAATAACAGATACTATAACTTTAAACACCGGAAGTATGTACACTCCAACAGCGCAAGCTGTCAGCGATTTTGTTGTGCCAAAGTATGATTCAACAACATATACAACTGCAACGCCTTCAATTACTATGAACGAAAATACTGTGTATAATTGTACAAATGCTGGTGTTACATCATTAACGATTGATATAACTGCAATGGTTGACGGGCCGAAAACAAGGGAATCAATCGTTTATTTCCATACGGGTACAACTCCTTCACTAACAATTACAGGTAAAAGCGGGACATATGTTTTTGGCGACGAAAACCTTGTTGCCAATAAAGACTATAAAATATCGGTTAAGGATAATTGTATAACAATAACACCATTTGTAGGAAATCTTGCAACTGTAGCAACAACCGGTGACTACAACGACCTTTCAAACAAACCAACTATACCATCAGCACAAGTAAATTCAGACTATAACGCAACTTCGGGTGTTTCTGAAATATTAAACAAACCGGTAAACGGTAAAAATATAGAAATCAAACCACTTTTACCGGATAGTTATTCGCTCGTAAAATGGGCGGCAAATGAGGATAACACATATATTGATACTGGGTTTATACCGGATGTTGATGACATAGAAATTGAATTGATTGTCAAACCGGTGACGGGCTCATGGTATATGTTACAAAGCAGACCTTCAGGCGGTACTACCAACGGTTTAAGTGGGTCGTATACAAATGACAGTATAAGCTTTAATTTTTGCGGAACAACGTTAACATCAACATTGAAGAGGTTTAACGTAACCAGTTACAGGTACTTTATTAGGGCTATAGCAAAAAATGGTAGCATGTCGCTTTATGTAAAGCGTTTGGATAGTGGTAGTGAAAACACCCAAACAGGCACATACACCTACACACAACAAACACTTCCGTTTTATTTGTTTGGGAATCAAAATGGCGATAGGGTGGACAGAGGCAATTACATTTTCTCACTAAAATTATGGAAGGCCGGTGTTTTGGTTTTAGATTACATGCCATCTATGAACAACAGTACGGAAACCGTGTATTTTTATGATACTAGAAGTGAGAGATATATAGTACCTGATGTAGGTACTTTATATAAACCAACAAATGATTACCTTGTTGAAACCCCTTTGAGTATAAATAACACACTTAATCCTATAACAGTATATTCAGGTACTTCGGCACCTTCTTCAGGAACTGGTTCTGATGGTGATATATACATACAAACTACAGCATAATCATGAGCAGAACAATACAAATAACAGAAACAAATGATTTCCCTGTTGTAAGTTCAACATACAACTCATCTGATGTTGCAAGTGTGTCCGGCTTGTCAAATGGTTATAATCCTTTTGAACATAATGCAAACTATGCATCCATATATCTTAAAACAGGTGCAAGTGCGGAAACAAAATTTTTCTTCAATTTTGCACCAAACATTCCTTCGGATGCTATAATAAATTCAGTCTCATGTTATGCAAGAGCATCAATATCGGCAACAACAGGAGTTAATGCAAGAAGAATACAGTTATATTCCGGAGCAAGCGCTAAAGGTACTGCGGTTACATTAGGTACATCCACATCCACAATAACCTCAACCGATCTTGCTAGCAGCACATCATGGACAGCTTCAGAAGTCAATGAAGCAAAATTATATCTATACGCAAACAGAAACTCTTCGGGAAGTAACCTGTCATCAAGCAGGTATTTGAAGTTTTACGGTGCTACAATAACCATAAATTATACCCATGACCAACTCCAATACGAAGTCACGGCCACAAGTGATATACAAACTATTACGGTAAGCTCAGCCCAAGAATGGGTTAATGCTGGCGGGAATTATGATTTGGATATATTCGGGGATATAACGGACGCTGATATAACTGACAATGATTCGAATATAAAATCTTCACTTGTAACTATAGCAACCGACGAATATAGATACACCATTACAAACATTCAGACCGACCATATAATACTCATATCTCAGGCGGTCGGAGGTGATAAGATTTTCAAGAAAATTAACGGTACGTGGGTTGAATCAGCAAACGTTTACACAAAAGTAAACGGAACATGGGAACTCCCCGCTAAGATTTACAAAAAAGAAAACGGTGCATGGGTCGAACAATCAGATATATCCGCAATGTTCGACCCGAACGCCTTCTTTGTTTCAGTATAGTATACTATTCATTATATTCTGTATTATCCTGAAACGATTTGTCTATAATATCCGTTATGGAACCTATTGTCACATTGTATTTCTTTGAAACCAAATCCATACCTTTCGTGTCAACATACAAAAACGATAATAATTCAGAAGGTATTTCACCGTCTTCAATGAATTTGTCATACATGTCAATGGACAATTTGTTCTCTATAAAATCAATATAGCGGTTAACCTCGTCCTTTATACCGTCCTGTTTAAGTACTTCTTGACGTTTCAGGTAGTCTGCCTTTATTTCCTCCCAATTAAGGCCACATTCGTCAATATAAGGCGGCTTCTCGTCGATTGACAACCAAAACCTTATCTCCTTGTCCTCGGGCATCATGACATCCTCAAGCTTGTCCTGATCGGATTCGTTTAATGGCTGTCCGTAAATCAGTTTACATTCCTCTTCTGTAAATTCCTTCCTTTGTGAAGGGTTTGTTATGAGAATGTTGCTTACAACTTTTCCGTTTTCGTCAACACGCTCCCTGATACTCCTGTCGAAACAAACGGTTAAATTCAATATCCTCTTGTTGAGCATATCGATGTATTTTTCAACATTATATTCAATATTCTCGTCACAAAAATGGTCTTCGTCGTCCTCAATCAGGTTGTTTGGGACTAGTATGCAGTTGAATATGAGTTCGTCACGCTCTTCAGCATTAGGGTGCTGTATTTTGACATATTCGGAAAGATTGGCTAATTTACCATTTTCCTTTACGTATTTTTTTATATCTTCATTTTTGGGATTTTCCTTGAATACCTTCCTTATTTTGTTCAATTCCCTGCTATATTCCTTTGTAACGTCAGTTTCGTTATTATCGGAAAACAGGTCGGATGTTTTTATATAGTATTTTGTCACACGCTGAACGTCTGCGTCGCTTTTTTTCTTACCCGTGTTGATATAGTATATGGTGTCACCCATGTTGACTTTCAAGCCTTCCTTTATGGCGAGTTCGTACCATGCCTGTCTTGGCTTCTTCGAGCCGGCAGCTGTGACTTCCTTGCATTTTTCCTTATATTCATCAAGTGATATCTTTATCTTGCCGACTGATGCGATATCTTTCAACGGAATCTTGAAACTGTCGATTTTCTCTATGTAGTCGTAGTAATATTCGATGAATTCCTTACCATGACCGTAAAGGAGAAGCTTAAGGCCGTGCTGTATCATGTTTGAGATGTAACCCGGCATTGTCCTTGACTTGATTGCGTTTCCGACACGTTTTAAATCACCGTTGTCAAGTAAATCACTATATATCTTCCTGCGCATCAATAAGTTAGCAGGAATTGTGTCGTCTATGTCCAAACCCATTTTATTCAAACCACCGGGTATTTCAGGAACTAAATAAGTGTCTTCAAACTCCTGCACGTCAGCCCATACGCCAACATAAGGTTTACCAACTTTACCGTTACGTCCTTTGCCTGTGCAATAATACGGATGTTCTTCAGTATAACGCAATTTATTTGCACACAAGAAGTTAACGCCATCGGTATTATGTAAGACAATCATTCCTAATGAATTGACAAATGTACCGTCACAAGATATGTCATAAACATATGGTGATTTGCTATCAACATCTCTTATATCCCAAACCTCATAATGTTTTCGTTTACTATATTTGTCATCTATATCAGTGCCTCTGTGATTTTTAAAACGAAAAGAGATAAATTCAGGTTTGTCGTTTCGTATACGTAATCGAAAATTTTTGTTGAGTTCTTTTAGAATAAAATATATACCAGCCATTGCTATTTTACTTTTTTGACCGAATTCAACACACGTATCTAAATAATCGCCTTGTCCGTCACCACAACAAAAACCGTCCATGAAGGCTTTTTTGACTTCAAAATCACTATTCAAGATAGAAATAGGTACTTTCTTATAGCCATAAGAAGTGTAAAAATCAGAAAAATAAGCGCATACTAATTTTTTATTATAACATGTTAAGTTGTAGACACTTGATGACTTTAAATTGTCTTTAATCTGGCATTTGAAACCATTACGTTCAAGAATAGCTTTAGCTTTTTTTAATCTTTCTTCATTTTTATTGGATATTTTCCAATAATATTTGGTATTTGGGTAATAATGTATTTTTTTTTCTTTTTTTGAAAAATAGGATTGTTTCTGCTCTGATATTTGTGCATTTCCATCGGCCATAAAAAAACCATAGAGCCATGATATATCTGTATTAAGTTCATTTAATTTTTTATATTTTAATGCTTTATCATAAACAGCTATACGGTCACCTTTTTTAAAATCAGATGGTTTTTTCTCATTCATTTCTTCATCAAACAAAGAATGGTCTTCTGTACAATCAATCAAACCATCTTTTGTTGTAACACGTTTCATTGGTTTTTCAGTTTTATGTTTATAAACATAATTAACATCCTCCCACCCGTTGTTTGTGAGTACTTTGAATTTTTTTTTAGAAAAATCCCTCCATTGTTCTTCTTCAAACATAGTGGCAGAAAAAGCATTAAAAAGTTCACATATTGGTTTAATGTCAATATGATTATTTCTTTTATATTTTATTAAAATAGGTGTGTCATATGATACACTATCTCCGACGACAGGAAGGTATCTGTAGTCTTCTCCAAATATTGGTTCGTCTTCAAGAATTTTTGCCATAGCTTCTAATTTTTATTAATAATTCTTTTTCATTTTCTATAATAGAATAAGGGTAATTTTCTAATCCGACATTCGTATAGTATAATAACGGAAGATTATTCTCTTTGCATAATTTCCTTTTGTTGTTATCAAGATTTATCACCTTTTTGAATTCCACTTCGGGGTCTAATGATTTGTGAAACCTGTTTGGCCTGAAATGCTGTATTCCCTGACATTCTATTCCGATATTATAATCGGGTAGATAGAAATCCAAATGCTGCCTGCCTAACCATTCAGGGGAATAATGCGACTCGTATCTTATATCATTTTCTTTCAGGAAATCAGACAAGCGTTCTTCCATCTTCGACTTCGGTGCACATTCGGGGCATCCTTCTCCTGAAATGTGGTTTGTCGGTGTCATCATGAAATAACCGTGTTTATTGCATTTGACACAAACTTTTGTTGAGAAGTTTTTATAAACCAAAGATTCATCATAAACATATCTGTCTTCGTGCACCTCTTTGAATTTCTCTATTATTTCATCTTTTGTCAATGAGCGTGAGATGGCAGATTCTTCAATTGAACATTGCGGGCAGACATTCCCTTTTATGAAATCATTCGGTAATATCCAATAATAACCGTGTTTTGGGCAACCGATTTCAACTTTTGTTTTGTTGTTTTTATAATGGGCTTTATCAAAAAAGAATTCTTTTTCAGGATGGGATTTTTTTGCTTTTTCAATCCATTCCTTTTCTGAATATTGATATGTTTCACTGCATTTCGGACACCCGAAACCTCTTAAATGGTTCTTTGCTATCTGTTTAAAATCACCGTGGATTTGGCATGTTATAGTAATCGGTTTGTCTTTACCTTCATATTCGCTCTTCTCGTAAGAATATTTTTTATCATGTACTTCATTGGCTTCAGCTATCCATTCTTCAGTGGTTTTCTTAATTCTCGGTTCCCAAGATGTATGATCTTTTGCACATTCAGGACATCCGTATTTTGATGACATATGTGCAATGGCATTTATTGTAAATCTGCCATGATAAGGGCAAACCACATCAATATTATACTCCCAACCTTTGAAGGTCTCTTCAGCATATTGGAATTTATCTCCGTATTTTTTGTTAGCCTTTTCAACATAGTCTAAAAATCTTTGATATAACGTTTTTTGATGGCAAACTTCATACCTGCAAACCGGACAACCACTTCCTTTAAGGTGATTGTCTGGACGCTGCATAAAATGCCCGTGTTTGGGGCATACTATGTCAACTGCTGTTTTGTTGTTAACATAATTAACATAATCATATATATAATGCCCTTTTCCATGCACTTTTTCAGCTGCACTTATAAAACTTTCTTTTGTATGACGTTCTGTTTTCTTCCGTTTTTTTATCTCATCCATTGCGGTTTCATTCTATGCAGATTATTAAAATGGTAACATAAAAGCCTGAATATCATACGGCCTATGCATGTCACTTTTTCAGCGGCCTTAAGGTCAGACCAATAGAAAATGTTCCTGCAAGCCCCGAAACTTCCGAAATAACTGTTTCCTACAAGCTTTAATAATAGTTGGTTTGAATCATTAAACAGATATTCAGCATAAAGTTCCTGCCATTTTGTGTATGTTTCATTGTATTCCCTTGTACCCGGTTTTAAATTTTTTAGAATTGTTTTCTGTTCTTCGGCGAGTTTCTCATATTTCTTTTTAAGCCCTTTGAAGTATTCCCTCTCTGTAAGGACATAATTAAGAAACATCGGGAGGGCGTCTGTTATGTCAACTTCCGATTTTATGCTCCATGTTAAAATGATTGACGGGTACAGGCTGTTCAGGTCGTATTTGTAAACTTCCCGTTCATCAACAGTTACACTTTTATACCCAAACTCTTTTTCCTCCAAATCACTTCCTGATGCGGTGGCTAACATACCTGTTGTCATCGTTCTTGAAAGACCTCCTGTGAAACTCTTCGGCTGTATGGTTTTCGGTATAGCCAAGGACTCTTGATAACTCCATGCCAACATTATGTTTTTCCAAATGGCCGCCGTACCCATTGTGTAAATCTTGTCATATGATACGGGTAATATACCGGCCAAGAAATAACTTGTATTGTTGAATTTGTGCTCAACCCTGTCAGCTTCATAAAGGTCATCCATAAGATAACGTTCGACTATATACCGTCCGCTTACCAACTTATATCCTTCCTCTATATAGTTTCTTTTATACAAGTGGAATTTCCCGTTTTCATCCAAACCTTTTTTAAAATCAATTGCACTTGTTTTGGATGGTTCATATTCGTACCAATCCCCATCACTTTCATTGAAAGCGTAACGTTCTGTTTCATCAGCCCACACATCATTGATTATTCTACCGGGTACATATACACGATTCTCCTTGTTTAGCTTGCTATACCTTGTAACATATTTTAAATCAGCACGCTCCATATTTGAGTCCTGTGCCTGTGACCTTCTGACGGCAAAAAGCGAATCGGTTATATGAACACCTTTCATTACTGTTGGAAAGAAATATTCGGTTTCACCACCCAATTTCAATACAGAACGTTTGGTAAGCTTCCTGACACCTCCGTTTATTATACCTTTGGTGAATTCAAGCATATCAATACCGAGCAGTTCCTGAAGTCTGACATCAATGAAATAAAAGTCAAAGTTTTCTATATTATGACCTGTTATGACATCGGGGTCGATTTCCTTTATAGTATAGAAAAATTCCCTTATTGCCGAAACCTCGTTCTTTCTTCTTTCCTCGCCTTCTCCTTCAACCTTTATGATTTTCTTATAACCCTTGTTTGTGGAACAGCCTATTTGTGATATTGCATGAACTTTCGGGTCCAATCCTTCGGTCTCCAAGTCATACACAAACCTCAAAAGGTCATCGTAATCCTTATAACCTTTGAATTGTCTCCTGCCCGTTAATATCATATACTGTTCAATAGGTTTCGACACCACATAGTTTTCCAAACCGTATTCCCTGTGTTTCGGTTTAGGATATATCGGCACGTCACCTTTTTCAAAAAACTCCATGAATTTGGAGAACGACATTTTCCTGTTTGCATAGAACAGTATCTTGTAACCGTCCCTCATGCGTTCTGGTTCGGTTCCGTCGTCCTTTGTGGTTCTCAACAATTTGCAGGATATCCCGTATTCGGAAAGTTTCGAACGGACAAGTGTCCTGTCACCGTTATACAGCCTTTGTGCGGCGGATTTCTTGCACCAACAGAAAGGATGGAAATCGTCTTTCATTATCTGTTTCTTCCCCTCATTGTACCGATAGTAGATAGTAACTTCGTTGTCGTTGTAACCACATTCTATCTTTATAATATGTTCCATCGGGTCGGTGCCCTTGAGGAAATGTTCAATATCCTCTTTTGTGTATTTTCCCATAAGTATTTGTCATTTAGTTTATTAACAACGGGTTGTTAGGCTTCTTGTAACCGTCCTCCGTTCCTTCTTGCTGTAAATATACTACAAATTCAAAAACAAAATATTGGGATATTTATTTTTTTGAAAAAAGATTCTGTAAAATTATGGCTAAGAAAGTTATAAGGCTCGCAGAGAGCGATATCATGGGCATTGTGAAAAATGTCATAAACGAAATGTATGAGTGCAACAATGAGATTTCCGAGGATAATAATGCGGATAACGAGGATGAGGATGATTTCCTTGGTGTCTTTACTAAATACGGTGACGAGGTTCTGAACGACCTTGACCTTTACAACGACGAAGACGAGGAATCGCATTTCAACGGAGGCGAAGAGGATGATGACGAGGAATTCTCTGATGATACCGTTGATGACGGTGAAGAAGAGATTGATGACCTTTCCTCTTTTGAGGATTCCGGCGATGAAGGTGAAATGGAAGATGATTTGTACAACAAAAGATACGGCGGAAGTGCCGAAGACAGTTGGTATGTGGAGCCTCCGAAAGATAATACCAAATTCGATGAGGATGAAGACTATACTGACGGAGACGTTGTATATTACGAGAACATACCGATAGAGAAAAAAAACGGGAGGTTCCATATGACCATTGAGGACGGTTTCAAGGGTGATAACGGTGACTGTCCGAGAATTGATGTTGTTGGTTCTCATATTGCTGACGTGAAAGGTGAATACGACCGCCTTTGGAACAAGTTTTATTACAAAGACCATTACAAATACGCCGACCAAATGGTAAACAGCGGAAAGGGTCAGATTCAGATTGACGACACGGAACCGCTCGGTCAGGGTACAAGAATGGGTGATTACACGGTTCTTGTTGACTTAGACAAGAAATAAGACCACACACAACTCAATATATCGCACCGGTGCATTTCAGTTTTCCTGTCTTGCACCGTTTTTTTTGTTTTGGAAAGCTATTTATGTTAGTATAAACTTTGATTTGAAATGTATCAGATAACCGAAGAAATGAGAAACCTATTCAACCTCGCCCAAAGCAAGTTGGGTGGCGGAATAAGGAAGATTGAAATAGAGGAGAGCGCAATGTGCGACCTTTTGGATTTGGCCATGTTGCGCTACAACGAATACGTGCTTAACTTCATAATTGAAAGCAATTGGTCCAACTTTTATGGAAAAACACTAAACAGCAGGGAATTGGCGTATGCTTTTTCAATGCGAACGCTTGACATATCCAAAGATTTTTCCGATTATTTCTCACACTTTGTTGGTTTGCAGCAGCATGGAACAAAATGGGAACTTAAAAAAGATTTCTTCAAGATTGTTCCCGGTCAGCAGGTTTACGTCATTCCGGCCGGCAGGGCTATAGAACGTGTGCTACACATAACACCGCCTACAACGGACGCCGCTTTACTTGCAACATATTATGGAGCATATGGCTACGGAGGGGCAGGTATGTTTGCCCAATTGGGTGGTGCCGCCGCTGGTGCTTTCGCAGGAATGCCGGGCTACGGTATGTGGACGTCACCCCTTATTATGCCTATATATGATGTGGCTTTGGCAAGCACAAATATGAAAGAGAAAAACAAGTTTTTGGGTGGTGATATGGCTTACAAAGTAACAGCAGGTCCTGATGGAACACATTTTATACATTTATTTAACGTTCCCGGCGGATTGTTTGAAAGAATGGGTGGTTTCGGAAGAAGAAAGGAATGTTATTGTTGGTACACATATTACGATGTTGCTCCGGGTGATGAAAACGAATGTGCTTTGGAGAATCCTGATGTGATACTGTCACCTGATCAGGTACAATACAAGGGTAGGGATTTCTCGTTACTTAATGATGCAGCTAAAGCCATTGTTACAAGAATGTTCATAGGCGAAGTTGCCGAGACATTGGGTCTTACACGAGGGAAGTTTTCGGGTAAGATTGCAATGCTCAACAACGACCTTGTATTGGATTATAATATGCTTTTGCAATTAGGCCAGAGGGAAAAAGACGGCGCAGCAACAGAACTAAAGGATAGACTTGAGAAAATGTCTCCGTATGCCATGCTTCAGCGTGAGGCTGAAATGGTTGAAAATATGAAGAAAGCGAGAAACGGGGTCCCGTTGAGATGGTTTGTTAGGTAGGTGTGTTGAAAATGGGAAAAAAAAATAGGCAATGATATAGAAGTTGAACCAAATCATCACAAATTATTCCATAATACAGACTATTTATATTTGAATATATAAACAAAAAAGATTTATAAGCATGAACAAGAAACAAGTTGTTAGATTGAACGAAGAACAGCTGAAGAGAATTGTCGCCGAAAGCGTGAAAAACTTTTTGAATGAAGGGTTGCAGAATTGGTTTGAAAGGCCAGCTGGTTCAGAACCATCAGATTACTTTAAAAAGCCAGAACCATCAGATTATAATGACAACGCTTCAGAATATTCAGATTTGATTAAATGGATTAGAGGGAATGTTGAGGACTATGTAACATGTGATGACACCAAGATAATGCAATCAAAGAGAGTTGGTTTCGATACAGACGGCTTTATCAGAAGTCTTATTAAATTTTTAGGGTAATTATATACTTTAAAAGTTAATCAGCGCAGTTAATAAACCCAACTTCCTCAAATGTAGCCACATTTAAAGCATTTAACATAATTGCGGCGAACCTCTCGTCTCCTTTCTTTGTCTATAGCTTTCCAGACTAAGCCGCTATCAACCCGACCTTAATGTCGGTCCATTTCCTTACAAGTCCCATAGACTTACAGAACATATGGGCGAATCTCTCCGATTCGTCCATTTTTCTTGTTCATGGTTCAACTTCTATATCGTTGCCAAAAAAGAGTCTTTTTTTTGTTAAACAATACCGTTTTCCTTTAGAAATTCATTAAATTCGTCCCATGGGATATAATCTTCCGGGTCTTCATCTGAATGAACCCCGTTTTTCGAAATATAACCCATAAACGGTTCTTCCATCACACGAACATATTTGGGGTTGTTGATTTCGACATAGGCCAATCCGTTGTCTCTTACTGGTGAAGCCACGTCAAAATTAATAAGCGGTGATATTTTATTTTTATTAACGTCAATAAAATTGTATTTTCCGTCAGGACTTGTCTTAACCATTATAAGGTCGTTTATACTTTTGTTCAATGCCGTCGCGACAGTCCTTGTGTCTTGGAAATCCTGCACATCTTTACCGTAGAATGTGCGCCCGTCAACATCATAGAATATCGTGTCAACAGTGTCTTGTGTGAAAATGTCGTCTTTCCATGTCTTACCTCTGTCCGTTGAATAGGCTATCGGAAGCAAACCTTTGAAATCGCGTACAACGCACACAAAACCATCATGGCCACCATAGAAAATAAAACCGGCAACACCGTGTTCTATAAGATAAACGTCGCTGTTTTCATTGTCTTTTTGGTCTTTGTATCTTTTTCCGAGTGTTTTAGCCAAATTTCTCCATATTTCAACAGCTTCTTCTGATGTTCTCCCGTGCATACTCAGAACGCTTCTGTAGAACCCTGTTCTTTTCATTTTTTCAACGTCTTCCTCACCAAAGAAATGCAGAAGTTGGTCTTGCATTCTCCACATTCCACCAAAAACCTTTTTAGCTATAGCCTCATCATATATCAAAAAGTCCTCGAATTTGGACAGAACAAGCATTTTCACAAAAGTGTCGCCGTATATGCCATGTTGTACGTTCTTTGCTGTTGAGCATAATTTATATGTGGAATATGTTCCGGGTCCATACATATTACCACCCTTTGAACCCGTGAACGCCCTGTCAAAACCGTTCTTGAATATTGATGATATGTTTGATTTGGATGTCACTTGATAGACAACAGGGAAGCCGCATATATATTCTTGTCCGGTTTTCCTGTCAGTTTCTTTGTTCTCTGAATCTTTGAAACTGTCAACGGTAAGCCCTTCCTTGTTATCGTAATATTCATTCAACGATTCTTTTATAACATAAGTTCCACCTATGGTTGGATTATAATCATTTATAAACTTGATTTTTCCTACATCCATTTTTCCTTTTCCTTTAATACTTTATTCATCCGCTCCATAAGATTGTTCATTTCTTTTTGGTTCTCTTTGTTCCAATAGTTGAAATCCTCATCATTCATCTCACCGGCGCCAACAAGATTCAAACCGAGGTCTTTTATGAACTTCTCGGGAGTGCATGATGTAATATTTTCTTCAACCGATTCGTTTACAGCTGTTTCCGTTTTTGTTTTAGGTGTATTGTCTTTCGGTATGTCTTTTATGGCGTTTTTGAGTTTTGTAATTGCAGCATTCCTTTTCGTATCCAAAAGTTTTAGTATCTCGTTTACTATATTACTGTCATGTACCGCTGTTGCTTTATCTATTGTTCCCCCTTTAACAGCACTCAATGCAGTTCCGTCCCATACACCGCAAAGAAACAATATTTCACCAGTTATCCTATCTCTTGAAACAACCCTGTCCGAAGGCTTTTTGATTTTGTATTCATCCTCAAGCATCCCGTCAACAATTTTTTTCAATATTTTCGGCAGAAGTGCCGTGTAATCGGGGTTCTTGTTTTCATTACCCAAAGCATAAAAATATTGGCCCAATTTCTTATCCGTCCTCATCACTTGGTTTGCAAGCACAGAATAGTAAAACTTAGCATTGTCACTGATAACTTCCTTTAGTTTTTTGTATTCCTCTGCATTTTCATCGTTTGGTTGTAACGTATTAAGAAAATCAGATGTCAATTCGTTAGGTTCCCCTGTCAGATTATTCACCATACCGTATTTTGTTTGACGCCAATCGTCCTTGCCGTCGATAGGTGTAACATCGCTTTGGTCATATCCTACAGCTATACATAATATCCCTGTTGTTTTAGCCGCATCTAATGACACACCATACTTTGCGTGACCGGTAAATTCTTTATTTTTATTAAAAATTATTCCGTGAGAATCCGCATGTTTTTTTAACAGGTTGTAGTTGTTTTCTATTTCCCTCCTGTCACTGTACGGGGCTAAATAGCGTATTTCTTGCGCTCCAGGGTTTACACGGCAATTGAAAGTGTGCAACCAATCATATTCAGTAAAAACTAACGTTGCATCGGGTTTCTGAGTGAGTATCATTTTGACCGTATCCCAAGAAAGTTTATGGCCATAAACTTCTTGATAAATCTTGCTATACATTTTTACGAATCTGTTTACTATCTCGTTTGTTTCACTATTTCCCAACTCACGTATAAGCTCCGTCCATTTTTCATTTGATTCTTCCTCAGCTTTTTCGTATTCGTTTATGTTTGTCATCAAGCTATCTATGCTTGGAAGTTTGTAACCGTATTGATTTAATATCTCAAAAGCCATTCGAGCCTTTTTTGCGTCTGTTTCACTTTTGCTGTATATGTCTTTGCAGTTATAGATAATGTTGTACGTCTTATAATCTTCAGATGGAAATTCTTTATTTGGTTTAACACCAAGTTCTCTGTCTAGCACATCAACAATTTCACCAGGAACATTATAAAAACTGACATTCAAAATACGTTTTGGTATTTTCCTAGGCTCGTTTGACCCTTCTCTATATTTAGGGTTTATTTTTGGAATCCATCTTGCCTGTATCGAAGCCTCTACTTTTGGCTTTTCCTGAATACCCTTGAGTTCTTCTTCTGTGAGGTATTTCTCTATATTATCATAAAACAAAAATTCACTCATTTTATAAAAATTCTTTATAAAAGATAAATATCGGGCTAAACTGTTATAAACCTCAAAACCATATCTCTTTTTGAAAGTGTTCTTTCTATTTCATAAAGGCTTTCTCCGTATTTGAAAACGAAACGCGTTTCAGGGTATTCTTCATAACCGTCGATGTTCTCGTAAGCCATCGCAACACAACCGTCACATATATCTTGATAAGAACAACAGCAGTTTTCCTGCCCCAAGACAAAATCAACATCCGTTTTCAATTCCAAAACCTTCTCATATTGTCCGTCAGGCTGTAAATTCCTGCAATTACAGGCAGGTTTTTCACCCCATTCCTCGCACCATACCTCATCAATGTCCGTTGCGCAAAGGAAATGGTATATGTTGTTTCCATCCACGTCTTTTCCGACACGGTCTATATATACAACTTTCAATTCATCGTTGTTGTTGTTGTTGTCTGTGAAATCAATATCTTCAATCATTTCTTCTCGTTTTCGGATTTTATTGTTTCATCCATAAGATAGCCTTTGTACAGAACTTTGTCAAACATTTCCTCTGAAATCGAGTCGTTAAAGAGCATGTATATACATTCCACGTCTCTTGTCTGTGTAAGCCTGTGTATCCTTGATTCCGCTTGAACGTTATCGGAATAGTTCCACTCGAAATTGTTGAAAACAATCTTTCTTGATACAGGTAGTGATATTCCCGTTCCGCTCGCTATGATGTTCCCTAAAAACACTTTCACGTTATTATCATTATTAAAAGCGTCTTGCGCCGAATCCTTCTGTTTAGCCGTCATTCCTCCACGATAACACACGGCTTTGTCCCCATAATATTCCTTCAGCATATCCATTTCCTTGCGGAATACCGTCATTACAACAACCTTTTCACCGTCTTCAAGGAGTTCGTTCACGACATCTATGGTATGGGCAACCATTTCCCTGCCGAAAAACTGCCTTATAAGACCACCCTCTATAAGCTGCCTGTTTTTATCCAAATCACTTTCATTCTCATACTCATTCCAATATTCAGAATAAGTGTCGCCCAACGAAACGTCATTACCTTCCTGTGCGTTCACATAATCATCCCATAACAAGGAGTATTTTGCACGCTGTTCTTCCGTGAAATCAAAATAACGCCTACTGACAGTCTTTTCAACCATAACACCAACATCCGTCGTAAGCCTCCTTATGTAACATTCTTTTATTTTATCCCTCAACTCTTCCAAATTCTGCGGTTCTCCGAATGTCACATACTTTCCGCCGTCCCTTCTGTTGTGTTCTTTCGCACCCATGAAGCGTTTTATGTAATACCTGTAGTCTTTTGTCACATCAGCCCCGATAAGGTTGAGGATATTGTATAAATTCATCGGGTTATTGGTCAAAGGCGTCCCTGTTAACAAAAAAACATAGTTGGGATTAGACTTTTTAAGGAAATCAGATATAGTTTTATACCTTATAGACCCTTTGTTTGCGAGTTTTTGTGCTTCATCAATTATAACACAGTCAAAATTACCCAAAAACAACGGAGATTTCTTTAATGAAGCTGAAATATCCAATTTTTTCATACTTTTTTTTGTTTTTTGGACAAGTTTTCCCGATTTTTTGACCATAACAGGCTTTTTCAATACCTCAACAACATTTCCTTCGTAATCCCTTATCTCAACATCCTCAAAAACAGGCTCTTCAGGTACCTCATAGAAATTCTGTACTATCTCATAGTTGATAATTGTCACTTTTGGGACGTCTTCGCGCCATTTCGAACCTGATATAATCTGTATGTCACTATCATCCATTAAACGCAAGGCCTCTTTCTTCCAATTGGTCTTCAAGGAAGCAGGTGAAATTATGAGTATATGTTCAGCTTTAGCCTCCAAAGCCGAGACCAATGATGTGATAGTTTTTCCGGTTCCCATTTCGTCCGCACAGACACACTTTTTGTTGGCAACCATGAACCTTACACCATCCTTTTGGTGTTCCCTCAACTTTATCGGTTGGAGTATCTTGTCGTATTTTTCAAAATCAACGTCAAATGACTTCCAATCGATAGTAAACAACTTACCCAAGAGGCCTTTTTTTTGTATATAAGCAAGTTTCTCGCCTTCTGATTGCCGATATTTGAAGTATGCATGGTATGAATCCCCCATTTCACCTATTATCTTGGTGACCTTTATCTTTTCAGGGACAAAGGCAAGGTTATTTTTTTCGAATAATTTCTGCCCCAAGTCTTTGGTTACACCGATAACTTTATTCACGTCAATCGGGATATAGTCTTTGTTTTTGTTCACATATTGCACCTCAAAATCGGACAATACCTTACCACCTCTTTTGTATTGCTTGGACAAAAGGGCTATATAAGGGTTATTACCTTGATAATCCTCAAGTATTTTATATGCTTTTGATATTTTAGTTTCTACCATATGTGGTAAATATACTATTTTTCGGAATAACTATTTATAGTTTGACACATTTTTTATAAAAAAAAAGTATAAATGCCGAACAGAACAGACATACCGGTTGGTAGAAACAAGTTGTTTTATTCCGAGAAGGATTTCGAGCTTGAAAACGACATCCTTATGGAATATCTTGAGTGTGATCTAAACCAAACCATAGTTGTGTACCCCGTTGACAGGGAGAAAACACAGATAAATGCAATATCGCAAAGCGCAGTAAACGGCATAAGGTTCAAGAACCCCGTGGAACTTCCTTGTCAGTTTGAAATAGAGGATTCGCAATTGAAAACGTTTGACAGCAAAACAAGCAACGGCGTTTATGCGCTTACAGGCAATCTAATTGTGAACATACCTGTAAAAGTCATTGAAAAATATGGTTGCGATATCAGCAGGGGCGATTATATCGGTGTCTATATAGAGGAGGGCAGAATGGTTTACTTTGCCGTAACAGACGACGGAAAGGTTAATACCTCCAACAGGAACTACATAGGCGCATATAAAACCGCATGGAGGCTTATAAAGGCTTCCCCGCAGACCGAATTCAATGGAATATAATGGGAAAAACAAAAAGGAGGAAAGACAATGCCGCAGAGCCCTAAAAAAACACTAACAAAACTTAACCTCAAAAGAAAACCTTTTGCTTCAATGAAAAGATTTGAGAATGCAAAAGACGCTTTTGAGTCAAATACCGTTTTCCCTAAACCTGTTGAATATGACGATATAGACAAGGCCGTCCTTGAATTTGTCAACAACGAAATAAAACTGCTTGACAATGAAGGAAAGTTCGCCCCGACATTTACACTTTTCAGCAACCAAAGGTTTTCAGAATACTCACAGACATGGCAGCATACCGACGAATACGGCAACCTTTTAATGGATTTCAAAACTGTGAATCGTCAGACAAACCCCAATTGGGGAAAGAACCAAGGTGGTGTGCATAATATACCCGGTGATAGAAGATACACCGTGCAGGTAAAGGAAGTCTTGGACGACAACGGAACCGAATCATACGAAGTGTATTCAATGACCCAACCGTTATCAGTGGACTTGCAGTACACTATAAGCTATATAACGGCTGATTGGCATAAATTAAACAAGTTCAATACACAACTTAACGAATTGTTCAAGGCAATACAGTGTTATATAAAACCAAATGGTTGGTATATGCCTATGACGTTGTCTTCCGTTGACGACCAAACAGAATATGCCATTGACAACAGGAAAATCTACATCCAAAGCGCAACAATAGAGATAAAGGCGATTATATCACCGGAATCCTCGTACAAAATAGAGAAATTTCCGAAAAGATTGTTTACATCTGTAGCAGAATGGGCCGGAAACAAAAAGGAAAAAACATTTGTTGACGTGGAGGAAAATAGAAAAGAAAGAAAATTGACAATATATTTCGACACAGGGGTTTCAACAGCCGAATTCACTTTCGATGAAATGGTCAGAATAAAAGATATAGAAAAGGAGAATATAAGGGATTTTTTAATAAAAATTGACGGCACTAAGATAAACGATTTAACAAACGGATTCACACTGAACCAAACAAGCACCGTGAAAATAATAATAAACCCTGTCGAGAAAAACCGTCCATCAAAAGTTTTCCTTCTTGGAGAAAAAATTTGAAACCGCAAGTACTGTACTTAAAAGGTGATCCTAGTGATCATTGTTAACGTATTATCACTTTTTAAAATTAGTAGTTATATTATTATATATTAATACTAGTACTAGTATTATAAAGTACATTTTATAATTCACCTCTGGTGATATTCACTGGCAACTTTTTGAAGCCTAAAAACTTACCAATCGAATTATGAAAAAGGAAAGTTCTGAAATGAACGGGATATTTATATAAGAAAATAATAACAAAACTATAAATAAAAGAATAATGGCAAATAGAGCAAATAATTCAAGGCCGCATTCAGCCCCCGGTTTGTATTTCAACGAGTCTGTCATGACCTATGCCGACAAGTCTTTGGGCATTACCAAACTCGGCCTCGCGGGAGAGACTCTCAGCGGTCCGGCCTTCCAACCCATTTCAATAAAGAATTGGCGTGAGTTCCAAACCTTTTTCGGTGGGACAAGCACAAAGAAATTCAAGGGAAGCCAATATCCAAAATACGAGCTCCCCTACATCGCGAAAACATACCTCGAAGAGTCAGACCAACTTGAAGTTGTCAGGGTTTTGGGTCTTTCAGGTGTCAACGCAGGCCCGGCATGGGTCATCACCGCAACAAAACAAAAAATTTTCAATGGATGGACATACGTTGAGGAATATGACAATAATCACAAGAGTGATTACACAGACCAAGCTATTGATTATAGTCCTATCACTGCGTTACCAACAAACGACACAATAAAAAATAAAACACCAAATGATTACCCGGGAGACGGTTTTTATCCTGAATATCTAAAATTACCATATAACCATTGGGAGCAGTATTGTATCAACTGCGATGAAAGTGATGAGGCTAGTTATAGCGGTAGAATATACGAACAAGGAATAAATGACAATAGAACACCCTATCAGGTTGTAACCGAAGAATTTCCAAATCCAACAGCTGGTTCGGTGTATATGGTCAAAAAAACCATAACAGAAGAAAGTGAACCAGGTGCCGGTGATGCTGTATATCAAAGAACCTGTTTTATTTGGAAAACTGAGTATAAATACTATCACCTTGTATATAAAAACGGTATACAACTCACCGAGGAGGATTTCTGTGACACATGCAGTTTCGACTACAATAACATGGTTGTGGCAGTCCTACGTTCAAGGGGCGAACATAAGAAATACTCTTTTGTGAGAACTCCTACGGAAGATGACATAGCACAAGGAAGGTGTGACGATATTTACGAGTACGACGGTATAGAATACAAAGCCAAATGTGTTAATCTTGTTCCAAGCGCAAGCCTT